>Ga0182004_10000562_pt1 | contig 23343 bp, 9 predicted proteins | sample Sormic07211540_1_FD_120479 | JGI IMG/M metagenome (GOLD analysis project Ga0182004, IMG submission 120479) | Endophyte microbial communities from Sorghum bicolor roots, Mead, Nebraska, USA - 072115-40_1 MetaG | ecosystem: Host-associated > Plants > Roots > Unclassified | place: USA: Nebraska...
CATAACTCCCTGCGGTTTTTAACAAGGAAAACAAAACGCCCAGGCTCCCCTCCAAAATCACGTCACTACGCCGATCGCCTCCTCCCAGCCTCGGCCGTCGTCGTCGTCGTCGTCTTCCTCCTCTTTCGCTTTGGGGGCTCCTCTTTCTTGTCCCTTTTAGTTGGGGTCTCTTCGTCAAAGCCCTGCGCTTCCTTTGGAAGTTTCCATTTTGACCACTTCCTCAAAGCAATTTACACGTCCTTGTTCAGATAAAGGTTTTTCCACGATTGTTTCTTTTGTTTGGGGGGGTCCTCGGCTGATCCATCGACCCGGCTCTCTTCTTCCAAGTCCAAGACTGCCTCTTGTGTTGTCCAGGCCGGCTGGTCCCAGGTGGTGTGGCGATCAGATCAGCATCCTCCAGTTCTCTCGCCCACGCTTCAGTAAGCTTGTAAGTTCTCTCCCTCTTTGTGTTTTCCTCCCCATCATCGATTTGTTTCGTGCCTGCTCTTTGGGTTTGGGATATGCAACTCAATTTTAATCTTTGTGCTAAAACATGCGCTTTCTGCCTCTTCATATATATTCGATTTCACACGCCAGTTTAGTGCTGCGATAGATTTTTAGTCTCGATTCGATTTCACACGCCACATCTGTTCATCCAAAAAAAAGAGGATATAACTGGAAAGGTTGAAAGAAACAGCAAGAGAAATGAGGGACACAGCTAGTACTTGGTAGTCTGTAGAATCTTGGGAAGAAACCAGAAATATATATATATATATATACCAAAATCAGTTCCCAGCGTTTGTTTAACTGTATATATGTTTTCTGTATTTCGCCACATCAAGCAAGTAGTAATGAGCAATGAGGTCAGGCCAGTGCATTTTCGACATGTCGAGAAATCTCTTTCGTCAGTTTCATACTTAGGGACTCCAATGGAAACGCGCTCATTTTTTTGAGACATAAAAACATGACCATCTTTCTTTCGCAATCGGCAGAAAACCGACGCCATCTCATCTCAGGAACGCAGAGCCAAAGGAGCAATCAACCGCAGCAGGAAGCCCCACTCGATCCGTCCTCGTCGTCGCGGCAAGAAAGACTGATCGATCGGTGATCTGATCGCCGGTCGGGATAATGGAGCAGCTCCGGCAGCTCGGCGAGGCGTTGGGTGCCATCAACGCGCTGATGGTGTTCGAGCCCGAGCTCCGCGTGAACCCGCGGCAGTGCCGCCTGCTGGCCGACGCGTGCGCGCACGCGCTCGCCGCCGTCACGGGGGAGGTGCGCGCGCACCTCCGCTTCGAGGAGCGCGGCGCCAAGTGGCGCGCCGTCGAGCCGCCGCTCCGCGAGCTCCACCGCGCGTTCCGCGACGCCGAGGGCTACGTCCGCCACTGCCTGTGCCTGGACCCGCGCGGCGGCGGCGGGGGCAGCGGCTGGTGGGCGCGCGCCGCGGCCGCGGCGCACGGCACCGAGTGCGTCGAGCAGCACCTCCACGGTATCCTCTGGTGCGTCGCCGTCGCGGTCGAGGCCGTCGAGGCCGCCGCGGAGATCGCCGGCGACGACGCCGATGAGATCGCGCGGAGGCGGGTTGTGCTCGCCAACAAGTACGACGGTCGGAGCATGCTCGAGCCCAGGATGTTCCAGCACGCCTACGGCAAGCTGTACCTGGTGTCCCAGGAGTTCGTCGCGCGGATGGACACGGCGTGGAAGGAGGACAGGTGGCTGCTGTCGCAGCTGCTCGACGAGATGAAGTCGCCGGCGGCGCCGAAGCCGCTGACCAAGAGCGAACGCCGGCTCGCCGACGTCCTGGCCGCGCCGCGGGGAAAGCTGCACCCGGCGTCTGTCCTGCTCAACGGGGACTACAGCGTGCGGAGGCGCCTCGGTGGCAACCTGAAGGAGGCGCATTGGATGGGGGACAGCTTCGCCGTGAAGCATTTCATCGGGGACGCCGACGCCGAGGTCTCGATGCTCTCGTCGGTGGCGCACCCGAACGTGGCGCACGCCGCCTACTGCTTCCACGACGAGGAGAGGAAGGAGTACTTCGTGATCATGGACCAGCTCATGGCCAAGGACCTCGGCAGTTACGTCAAGGAGATGAGCTCCCCGCGGCGGCGGATCCCGTTCCCCCTCGTCGTCGCTGTCCACATCATGCTGCAGATCGCGCGCGGGATGGAGTACCTGCACGCCAACAAGATCTACCACGGCGAGCTGAACCCGTCCAACGTGCTCGTCAAGCCGCGGCAGCAGCCTGACGGGTACGTGCACGTCAAGGTCGCCGGGTTTGAGCGGCCGGCGGGCACCGTCACAAACGGCGCAAAGGCGTCTGCTAATGGCAATGCCAACGCAGCCGGCGCCGGCGGCGACGACACCTGCATCTGGTACGCGCCGGAGGTTCTCGAGCATCAGGGGAGCCGCGACAGGCACACCGAGAAGGCGGACGTGTACAGCTTCGCGATGATCTGCTTCGAGCTGCTGACGGGCAAGGTCCCGTTCGAGGACAACCACCTGCAGGGCGACAAGACGAGCAAGAACATCCGCGCCGGCGAGCGGCCGCTGTTCCCGTTCCAGGCGCCCAAGTACCTGGTCGCCCTGACCAAGCGGTGCTGGCACGCCGACCCGGCGCAACGCCCGCCGTTCGCCTCCGTCTGCCGCGTCCTCCGGTACGTGAAGCGGTTCCTGGTCATGAACCCGGAGCCGCAGCAGGCCGACGCGCCGCCAGCCGCGCCGGCCGCCGACTACCTCGACATCGAGGCGCAGCTGCTGAGGCGGATCCCGGCGTGGCAGCGGGGCCAGGGCGCGCCCCCGCGCGTGGCGGACGTGCCGTTCCAGATGTTCGCGTACAGGGCCGTGGAGAGGGAGAAGACCGCCGCCGGCGCGCACGCCAGCAGGGACAGCCGGGCCACGGATTCCGGCAGCGAGGAGAACTCGCTGTGCGGCGACGAGAACGGGGTCGGGGCGACCACCCCAGACGACGACGCGTCCACCGTGTCGGGCGGCACAGTGAGGTCGCGACCGGACAGCAGCGACGGCAAGAAGACTACTCCGGTCAGGAAGGCGGACGGCAAGACGCCGCCCAGACAAGCAGGTGCGTTGCATTCTGTCGCCACATTTTCTTGATCGTATCCGATTCTCAACGTGGTACTTTGAATTCTCTGCAGGATCTCAGCAGAAGGTGAAACCGGTGAGCGCGGTGAAGCCTCCGCCGGCGACGAGGAAAACGGTGGGCGTGAAGCCGGAGCTTCCGGCGCGCCGGCCGACGTCCGGGCACACCTCTGACTAGGAGGCTGCCGCACTTGTAGCTGGTGGACTGCTGGAAACCGGCGCCGGAGCTGTCATGTTTGCGCGAGCGTGGAAATAGAAATGGTGTGCGTTCTAGCAGGTCGCTTTTGGTGAACAAGGTTTTTGCAGTGGTTGATTCGTTCGATAGGTTCTTGGTTAGAGTCTTCGGTCTTGCATTTGCGTAGATCCTTGGCCTGCAAGTTTGATTGTGGCACCTGGATTGGATTGTTCGGGCACTTTTATAATTTCCCCCTCTCGTGATCAAATGATGTGCCTGACACCTGAGTGTTCCAAGAGAGAAACATTTTAGGCCTTGCCATGGTTGATTGGCTACCTGTCATCCCATTTATTTTGTATTGAGTTTTTATTCACATTTTGGATCAATTCAAAAACGATTAATCACAAAATGAAAAGGAGAAGAAAATCCAAATGTCTGCATATTTTCCGAAAGAAAATTGCAACAGCACCCTGTTCGCTTGAACTTATCAACACCGCATATCAGCCATTGTATAATGTTTTTCTCGCAATAGATCGGCTAAATCTGAATCGAAATGAAACACAACATGAAATTAATAAGATTGTTTTTTAAAGAAAGAATAAACTATATTCTGAACTCTATAAGAGTTTTGCATGCAACAATCAATTATTAAATAGTTGCAGACACCCAAATACAGTAAAAAGCAACACGGCTTTGGAAACAAAAGAAACAACTCAAAGGGCAAGTTTTATTATAAAAAATATCCGGCCATGCTTGGTGAAGATTGATGATCTCCGTAATAGTTGTATTCATTGAACGACAAAGTCCACTTCACCGTTGCCTGAACACTCTTATTGTAATTGGAACAACAAACAAGTCAATGAATGTAAATATATATTCTTTCCTTATCGAAAACAATATCATTCATGCTTAGTCAAATAGACCAAACATACAATACTCTTTCATGAAAATTTGGAAGCATGTCTTTTGGTCTTATCACTTGCAACCAATTCCCAAATTTACATTCTAGGAGGGTTTTAAATCAAAAGCATTTTAAATAGTTCTCTAAATAAAATGCGAAACATGCCAATTAAAAAAGAGGTGTTGGATAGTTTTATTGTTGCTACAGAGGCAGCAGTGTTCACTTCCATTCCAATTTTTCTTAACTAAATTGTCTTTGATTAAAATTCCACCTTTTAGCTAAGAACCAAACAAAGATCTTAAACATAAGAGGTGATTTTACCTTCCAACTTCCAAATGTTTATTTGTAGGCACAAAGTTGCTATTCATATAATATAATATTTATACATTGATTGTAACGTAAAAATACCATGATTTGTAAGATTCCACTTCAAAGTATGTGGTTGGTAATCAAGTTGTACAAACACATTTTTTTCCACAAGTTCACTTTTGGTAAATTTGTCCCCAACCAAAGCTCTACGTGCAATTGCCTAACTACTTATCTTTCCAAAGCCATAATTAAGTACCATTTTGTAGAACAATTATGGATAGGTATAGGAAACGACATTTTACCTTTGTAAGGATAGACAAAAAATGAGAATATCTAGGTTTCTAAAACACTTCACCAATAGTTGTGTCTTAAGCATTTCTTCCTATAAGAAATTATTACTTATGACCATCCTCATTTATAATTTTTTTACATCCACTTGGTTAATAAACATTCATTTTGAGATTTAAGGTTTAGAGTTCATAGACCCTCTTGATCTTTTGGCACACATAAAATCCCCTAATTAGATAAACTATATTTTCCTGCGGCTTAGAAAATCTCCCTTCATATTCTTCAAAGTTTAGAATACCAATCATATAAAACCCACAATGGGCCAATTAAACGGCTCTGTTGAGCTAGGGAGATGACGATTATGAAACTAATGGGGGAGTTTTTTTTAGAGTTTTTTGTAATACACAAAAATATAGTAGGAATCTCGTATTTTTGTAAAAAATATACCTAAGTCGTCTTCTAGGTGGACAAAAAAAATAATCATCCTATCGTAGGATGAAAAGTAAAGAAATAGTTCTATCATGGAAACATTAGTTAGAAAAATGATTCTAAAAAACTAATCGCGTTCTATGGGTAGACCCAAGGTGCCTAAAAGTACCTTTCATCTACCAGTTATACAAAATGTACCTTTTATGGGTTTTTTTCGCCAGTGTTTTTTAGCAATAACTTAAGTTAGAGGTGAGCTGTTTAAAATTTTACATGGCCCGTTGTTTACTCGTTTCTATAGAATGCGACATGTACGCCCTAGCCAGCTAAATTTTGGCCCACGAAAGTATAATTCAAAAGCTTATGCAGCCCACGAGAGAATTCCGATTTCACACACAATTTCAAGTTGAGCCTATAACGGACTTATTTCTTTATTTAGTACATGTCTCAAGCCCATGTCGGGTAAACGTTTCAGGTCGATAATTCATTTTTTTTTGTTTTCCCTATTTAGTTCCTTTTTTCCTTCTCTTTTTTATTTTCTTCTATTGCGTGTTTTTTTATTTTTCCTTTTTCTTTATTTTTCATTTTTATTCTTTTTGTTATCCTATTCGATTTGTTTCTTCTTCTTCTTCTTACTACTACTACTAGGTATAGTATTATTTCTGTGGATAAGCACATTACTCCGATCATGTAAAATTTTATTTCTCTTTTATGTTTTTTTACGATTTTTCATGTGTATTTTGAGTTATTCTCACAATATCGCTGATATGTTCATGGTGTGTTATAGGTGTCCTTATGGTATTTATATTTTGTGGTGTATTTTTGCAATGTTCTTATAGCGCCCATGTGATTTTCATGGTGTATTTTTTGTTCATGTATTATTCTTCTCAACTAGAGCTAAAGGTGCTAATGGGCTGGAAATCACACTGTAACCAGTAAAACCATTTTATAAAGACACGTGGCGCTGTGGCTTCCACCCTAGCTTCTTGTTAGTGGCAATTGTTTGGGGAAGAAGAAGAAGGAATGAACTAGAACAGGACTAATTAATAATTCGGACTTCGGAATCTTTGTTTACAAACCTTTAGTACCTCGCTTAATTCTTCTATGCGCAACAAAGGAACAGTGAGCCACGTGGGCTGAACCAACCATTTGCCACGGGCCAGCTACACGAGGTTCAACCTTCTAATTCTCTTGCCCGACGAAGCAATCTCTGTAGCCAAGGGCGGATCTCCAACTAGGGTCACTAGGGCCTTGTCCTTACTCATGAAGCAAAATATTTGAGTACTCATGTTCAAATTTTTTGCATATAGTCGTCGACATGGGCTGCCTCGATCATCCTTTCTCTTCTCTTGCTTAATCGTAACTTGTAGTGTGCTTCAGGGTAACATGGGCGGCTCTGTTGTTGTTTCCCATTTGAGTGTGCCCTTCTTTGTGGTTGTTCTAGTGGTTAGCAAAGGTACAATTCTTCAGCTGCTGGCATATGGCCGTGTAACTCTTTCCGCTATCATGAACTCATGCATCCCTAGTTGCGGCTCGTTGCTCCAACCAAACACAAGAATAGATCCATTTCATCCCTACAACTAGGGATGGAATGATTCCGTTCTCATGCTCTCCGACAAAAAACACCCTAGATGTTCGAGCGCAAGTGGATTTTTTATCCACTTTCATGTTTTTATCTATTATGTTGTAGATTTAAGTTTGAAATTGAGACATTTATCTCAATCTATATATTTAGAGAACTGCTCCGGTACTTCTTTCTAAAAAATAGCACGAATCATAAAAGCAAACATATAATTAATTGACGGAGTTATTAATTACTTTTTGCTTGGGCCTTGTATGGGCCAGACCCTACCTAATCCCACCCTATATTGGCCCTTATCCAATCCCGTTCTTCTCCTTTGGTCTCGGCGCGCGCAAAGGACAACCATGGACGTCGGTGACCTACAGCTACAGGCCATTCAATCTCCTTCGACGAGCTTAAGGAGGCACAACTCCAACCTTAGGGAGAGCGAGATTAGGGATCTCATGTATGTCGCCGCGACAACAGCAGCACCATCGACTAGCTACGATGATTGGCGAGTTCATCGCCGCCGTAGTGCACATGATCAACAAGCTCGAGAGGAGCACCTGCTCACTGCCTTCGCCTACTTCACATCGACGAACTGGAGCAGACGTGCAGGATTACAGCATGGCCGACGTCGGTCTTGACGACATCATCACACTCTCCTTTGATCTCAGTGTTCTTCATCTCTTGGTTTGTGGCTATATCCAGGACCAGGGGGACGTGGTCAATGGTCATCGATGCTCCTTGCAACCACATTTCGCGGTCCCAAAAAAATGCTAGGATTGATAACTCGGAAGACTTCGCTGTAATAGATCTGCGCAAGACTGGGCCTAGACAGTGCGAGCTGGGTCTGACCCATGATCGAGTCAAATAAATATTTAATTGTTTAATTAATGAAGTGGTTGCTTTGGGATTCGTGCTAACTTTTAAAGGAGTATTGGAGCAATTGCCATATATTTACATGTTATTTTTGTTATCTTGATTCAGCGCAGATGATTGTATGTTTTGACAGCGGTCCTAGGCGTCAAAATTGACAAGCTCCCCCACTGTCTGTAGAGTTCTCCTGCTATCCTGGGTTCCTGACAATGAACAACATTTGCTTGTGAAACCATGGGCTGGAGCCCATTTGAAGTCCATTTTCCAGCACCAATTTCCCACACGTCCCAAACAACGAGTACTATTACTCGAGCAGTAGCAACGGCCGTGTCCCAAACTAGCAGCACTATAGGAGCAACACAAGCTGCCGCAGCATACCAACTTAATTGTTTAGCTAGCTATTAGCATCACTACCGTAGGATACCATCTAACTTCCTGATCTCTGTCTCTCATACCAAACATAAACCATGAATTACCCATCTTTTTGCCCAAACTAAGATATAAGGTGTCTCATTCTAGAAATTTGGAACGGCAGGCCATCTTGTTCTATCTTATCCCGAAACCAAACACAACCTAGAGTGCAACTCTGTTGTCAAAAAAAAAAAAAAGAGGGCAACTCGTCACATATTCACAATATCACTAGCATCTATAGCATAAGATTCATGTGCCTGAGAGACCACACAGCAAAGAACATACACTTCATACAAAAGAAAGAAAAAGAAAACAAAGAACAGATGGTATTGATGATCTTCTTGGACCTTGGTCTTACACGATGACAAGTGACCAATGATAATAACATACATAATATACAGACAAGTCCAGCGTGTTATGCATGTGTGTGACGAACTAACGATACACAAAGCGAGTGGAGAATACCTACAAAACCGGGCCAAACTTCAACACAGCCCCATATTTGAGCTGTTTTAGCACCAATAACACGTGGGGGGAAAGCGAAGAAGGCACCAGCGCGGTGCAGCTGTGCAGTACAGTGGAGCTACCTGCCAATATAGAAGTAGACATCAGACAAGCCTCTGCGCATATCCTAGAAATAAAATGCCTGTTGTGAAGATTGGTTAGGGATTGCGAGAATCTGATAGAAGAATCCGTGTTCCATCTAAATTCTAAACAGGAGAGATAATAGATAGATAACTAAAATCTAGCATTAGATTTTAAAAATCTCAAAATCTACATCAAACCTGATTTGAGACATACCTAATACTGCCAGCTTGGCAAAAGTCGTCCTTGCCATCAAAACACGCCCAAACTTGATTTATGTGCTGCCATTAATTTGTTGTCTATTTATTTAAACAATGTTTTTTATAATTGAGTTACTCTTTGCCTTCAAGATTGAGTGCATTCAGCAATGTTTTTCTCTCACAATAAATCAACCAACAGTATTTTCTGTCATGACTTATCAGTCAAACGAATAAGGTGGCAATAGACCTCTTCAATCAACCAACTATAATCTCTGAGTTGGAATCAACAAATCCAAACATGTCAGTTTTTTTTCTTATTCAGAATGTAGATTCTATAGTCCCTATCTAGAATTCAGATTCCTATAATCCCTAGCCCATCAAAACACGCCAAAATTGTTGTTAAAAAAACACGCCAAAATTAAACTATAGTGAAACAACAAACTAATCCTCCGAGTCCAAATTTTTACAGACAGCTGGTAAACTGATGGGAAAAAAACACATGCCTAAACATAAACATAAATTTTCAACAGACACAATCTGTCGGAGGCATCTAAGCAAAACTCGTTTGTGTACAGTAATTCTGCAGAAAGTTCAGTCCCTAGGAATTTGGAGCTTCAGGGGGCCAATCAGACAGCCGTTTTGCGTGCTCTGAGCTGTGGTCCGTCCACTAGCTACAGCCACAAGACTAGTGATTCGGATTTGCACTGGGAGCGCACTGATGTCTGATGGTTCCCAGGTTTCAGACTTGCCATTTCGATATGCCAAGGCATGCACGCTTTCCCCCCTAACACAAAAGGCGACACCCAGGGTTGCCCTTCTGGAGAAAAGGAAAACGTTGGGTGATTCTGAACCTGTGAACCACAGCCATGTTCCAAAACCGTAGTGGTGGTCTTACGTGACGTTCTCCTACATTTCACATGGAAAAGCCTTTGTACAGCATTACAAAAAAAAAAGGGCTTCCTAAGTAAGAAGGTATAGGTCGGTATCATTGAACCAAAAAAGGTCACATTATGTTGGTTATCTGTATGTCTTACACGCCATGGACCCCCTCAGTCCGATTTCACTTAATATCCCGATATTCCTTTGTATAAAGAAAAAAATGTTTTTAACAAAATATCATGACAACTAAAGCGCAATTTTAGTTACTCAGTTTAGATCTTGTTTGGATCCCTATAGATAGTAGTTATTTACTAACAATTATTTCTTCTGGATCAAACATGTATAGATAATAGACTAGCTAATTGTTAGCTTGAGCTATAGATAACAATTATCCTACTAGTTGGACCAAATCAGATAACGAGCTATTAGCCGGATAACTATTATCAAATAATGAATCCAAATAGACCTTAAAAAGGAAACTATTATCAGATAACAATTACCCTATTAGTTGTTAGAAAGGCGTGAACTCTCCTCTTCGCTCATTATGGATGGAGTAGTCATGGATGTCTTCTTCTCTAGCAAGCTCATCTTCCTCACCTTCTCTCTAGCCCAACTTGCCGAACAGATGTGTCAAGTTGCATCTGGTGCTAGCTCCAATCCATTGTGAATTGTCCACTTCATGTTGTCTCTCGTCTTCCTCACCGATGACTTCTTCAACTTTGTTAACCAAGTCTTCTTTGCTATATTACCTTGCGTCAACATCATAGTCACCACAATGCTTTGTGGCCTAGAGGAGCTCTGGTCGCAGTGCCCTATATTGGTGCATTCATATATATCCGCTCCCTGAGATTATTGGCGCAAGACTTTCTACCTACCTATATGCAATTTCAAAGTGAATGATGATCTTGGGTTACACACCCGATTTTTTTTCAACTTAGCCTTTTTCCATCAAAATTTCATGTTTATACCCCTTAGGGTCAAAACCCATCTTTAGACCCTGAGCTCGGCATCATGGCCTACGATGCCGAGGTAAAACGTCTTGGTGATATATAGGTCATGGCACCGAGGTTAAAGGTCAGGATTGGCGTGGCTAACGATGTGGCGCTAACATGGCTAGAGCTCGGTGCCACTATTCACGGTGCCAAGGCTTGATTCATGGCGCTGAGCTTTGAATTTAACCCTAGCCCTAAGTTATCATGACTTGGACACCCTAAATTTTTTCTACAAGTGCTAACACGCGAGTAGGACTAAAGCAAGGCTCAGGTTGCTAGTGGTCACCCAGAGAGGGTGTGCACCAAAACGAGTATCAGATTGATGCACTAGGGGGCATCGACACGTTGGGCTGCTGAAATGTCCTAATATGGCTAGACGGGGGTGAATAGCTTATTTAAAAATTCTAAAAACTCACTAGAGTAAGAGCTAAGTAAATAACAAAGCGAAGTTTTTTGCTCTAGCTCTAAAGAGGTGTTTGCAAGTCACCTAACCAACAATTCTAGTTGCTATAAGCACTAGGCACACAAGAACTATGTCTCTACTTACACTAAAGAGCTACCTAAAGTTTCTATACAAGTAAATAAGCTACTCTAGTTTGCGGGAAAATAAAAAGGAGAGGGTTGATCTTTATACCACCGCGTAGAGGGGATGAACCAATCACAATAATATGAAGTCCAATCACCAGGAGAAATCCAATGAACAACAACAATGATGAGTTTTGGACCTCTCTATTGATCATCGGATTAAGGGCATCAGATGAATGTGCATAATCATCGGACTATATGCTAACATGTTTTCAAATGACCATTTGAGTTGTCAGTGACCATTATGACCCCTCTAGCGGTGGACCGCCAGTGGGTGCATGAGCTTGTTGAGAGGTCAAATGGTTCTTTGCGAGATGCCCCTCTATAAATAGTTGATCACGCGGTTTGGGGAGGTCTTTTGCCATTTGTTGAGCTACACTCTTGCCCCCAAAGCTGAGAACACTCTCACATCTCCTCTCCTTTGCTTGGTGCTCATCTTTGTGATAGATTGGGATCCTCTAGTGCATTGCATTTGAGTGGCACTAGATTGTCTTTGTGACTTGGGATTTCTTATTACTCTAGGTGAAGTGGTGATCTAAGGATCCACCTCAATGGGGACGTAGGTTATCAGCAAGCAATCAAACTTTTGGGAAAAATTCTTTGTCTCAATTTGGGGGAGGGGATGAAATGTCGATGGCCACCATAAAAAAGAGATGTGAAAGGGGTCTACTAGATAAAGAAATTAGGTTAAACTCTCCCAATACAACAGTTATTGGGGATAGAGAAGCTGTTGGAGTTTCTCTGAGGGAGAAAGCTTTTGCAACAACATTTTACCCATTGGTGGCTTTTGCAGCAACATTTTACAGCAACATTTTACCCATTTTCTACAATAAAGGTTTGATTTAACACCCCCACCCCTTGACTAGTCATTGAATTTTAAAGACCTCTCAAACTTTAGTAATAGACATCATTTGGTGTCCCTCCTCTTATAATTGTTGTTGTTAAAGTTGTTAACTACAAAGTTATATACCATATTAGGATTTACAACTTTAATGCGGACCATGTCAATATCTAAGATTGTTTCATAATTTTAAAAAATAAATTTTGAAACTAGACTTTAAAACAAATATTTAGGCCTCTAAACGATCTTAGATAGTACAACTTGAGTATACAGTATGCTAATTAACATCCGAAGTCATTCGAAAAATTAAAAAAAAATAAATTTTAAAAATCTGGTGACTTCAAACGAATCTTGAGGCTTTTAAAATATATTAGAAGTTATCAACTACAAAGTCATAGATCGTCTCGAGCTCTACTACTTAGATATAAACTAGTTTATACTTATACGACTTCGTATGAAAAATTATGTTCTTTTATATATTGAAGAAAGAAAGAAACCAAATGGCAAGTGGGCCTTGTCAGTAAAACCACCCAATAAACATGTTTGAAATGGTGAATCAAGGGGATATATTATCTGATTTTAAAAGTGAATGTGTGTATGTTTTTTAGTACTGAAGTTTGAGAGGGGGTGTTTAAATTCAGTGACTAGTTTACTCTTTTAAAATTTTGAAATTGTGTCTTTACTACGCACCTGTCACATGCTACTCGCACGTGGAACAGCACACCAGACTCCAGACGATCGTGGACTCCTCCGTGTGCAGGGGCGAAGCTAGCTTGCAGCTAGTGGGTGCAAATGCACCACCCAAATTTTAGAAAATAGTGATTTTTTATAAAATTTTACCATATTAGCACCATGTATAGCACAAGTCTACACCTACAAAGTAAGTGCACCACATTCTAATTTGTTACTGTCCGTGCGTGTTGCTGGTTCTGGAGTGAGCAGCTGTCGCCGGGCGGCGGGCGGCTATAAAAGCAGCGGCAAGCTCCTCGAGGCCTCGTCCCAGTCCCCACGCACGCAGCAAGCAGCATCCCCGGCTTAGCGTCCACTAATCCGCGACAGCTTGACCTCCGGACATCCGGCTTCCTCGCCCCGTCCCCCTCACGCAAGCCGCCTCTCCAGCACCTCTGTTATTCGGTGAGTGCCTGCCTGCTTCTGCTTGCCGGCCCTCTTTATTGCGAAAAGGTTGGAATTTTCTGGTTCAGGCCTCAGGGTGAACTTTAAATGATTACCGATAGGATTTTCTGAGAGTAATCAGAAAAGTTCGATTCTTAATGGTATTCGGAAGAGTCGGAGGGGAGGCGATATGCCGGTGTATGTATATGCTGCATGAATATTCATATTTTGCTCTGTCGATTAGTAGCTCTTACCCTCTTGCCTTGCCCAACCTTTTTTTTTTTTTTGGGAGAAACAGTTCCGAACTGCCGATACGTACTAGCCGCTGTGCCTGTGATGCCTGGGAAAGGGGAGCCGCTTTGGATCTGAGCATGATTCTTTTCCAATTCCTGTTACGGTGAAGGCCCCCACCCCAGAATTTATTTGTGTCTCTAGTCGAGGAACTAATCCCATCGCCAGAGTTGTCGGAAATGAACCTCCTTGATTTGGGGATTCAGGGTTGTCTATCTATCTCTCTTCTTGCAGTGTGTTGCAGTTTTATTTCTCTGCCAGCAAGGTGTGCAAGAGAGTAGTCTAGGAGCTGGGATATTACCCCTTTTTTCCCCTCCTGTGTAGGTCAAAGCAAACTACCCATGTTTTTGTCTGGGGCTTATTGTAGGCCTACATGTTTCCTCCATTTTCAGATGTACTAGAAAGAATAAATGCTTCAAGCGTCTGTACCTGTGTACCTCTCTTGCCATTTTAGTTGCATCGTTGCTTTGAATTGGGAAGCAATCTTTGTACTTAAGTCATTTCTTTGCGTGCAATTCCCTGAGGGCTGAGCAATCCACTAAATGTGTGTGACTGTGGCGGTCCGTGACAATGTGCTTCGCCAGAAGGGACTAGTTGCCTCCTCTTCATGATTGTGTTGGCTCTTCCAGAAATGCAGAAACAGTTCACAAATTTCACGCTTAAGGTGGGTTATATTGGGATGATGTGTATCATGGTTGACTTGGTAAATTTGCCTCTAACACAAGTAGCTCATTGGAGCAGTAACTCATAGATAGTTACTTCTCAAAAAACTTCTGTCACAACTTTTGCCGTTTGTCTTGTAAAATTGGTGCCTGAAATAGACTTCATGGTTGTTCATCATGAAAAAGGTTGACTCAGTGTTATGGTAGTTAACATATTAACCACTAAGGCATACCTAACATAGGCACTCTTGTAATCATCAACATTGCTGCTCAAAAGTTTGGGATTAACTTTTTCTTGGATAGGAGGACATCATGAGATCAAGACTCTCGCCCTTCAGTAGAAGTGGGCGTCCATTTCTCCCTTTATTTGTATGTCAGAAGACTTGCTACTTTTCCGTCGTCCACTGACATGTATTCATAAAGATTGCCTTCTTTGGTCGTTGGCTCTGTTAGGTATCCACATGTTTCATGTTTGTTTCCTCCACCCATTTCATGGCAAAGTTGCCTAATTTGTCAGTTATGTAGTTGCTTGTACTCCCTTTCCATTCTAGTACTGACCCCAGGTATACTGCTGGATCCAGCTGAGTCTTAGATTTGTGGAATGATGCACATGAATAACATGTAATTCTAGATGTCCTGAATCGATATTCTTTCCCTTTATAACTTTCAGGCATTCGATTTCAATTTTCTTTGCAGCAATGCTTCTTCAAGTGGTTTATCTGGTTGTTTTATTCCGATTTGGATATTTGCAGACCTTCCTCTTCAGCAAAAGCAGGTGTTAAGGTTCTGACGTTCAAGTTCCGATGACAATCTGCAGTAGTGAAGAAATCATTGATGAGTTTGAGTTGCTAACGCGTGATGCTAAACGCGTGCAGCAGGATACATTGAGAAAGATTCTTGAACTGAATGGTGATGCTGAGTATCTGAATCGCTTCAATCTTGGAAGGAGAACAGATTCAAAGAGCTTTAAATCCTGCATTCCTCTATGTGTGCATAGTGACATAGAGTCCTACATCCAGAGGATAGCCGATGGAGATGACTCACTGGTGCTAACTGGGAAGCCCATCACTTCCCTCTCCGTAAGGTACTAGTTGGACTTTTCTTTTCTCTTGCTGCATCAACTGGTATCTGAATTAGGTGAACTCTAAATTTCGTTGCTTCTGAATTATTGTTTCAGTTCTGGTACGACGCAGGGAAAACCCAAGTTTTTGCCATTCAATGATGAATTGCTTGAGAGTACAGTTCAAATATTCCGAACCTCATATGCTTTTAGAAATCGGTAAGGAATTTCGCTTATATTTGTGATATACTGCTTATTTTATAAGTTATATCCTCAACAGTGATACTACTATATAATAATTTTGAGTCTGCAAAACGTTCCTTCAGCGTTATCATCCAGAGTTCCAAAATAATGTTTGAGCATACTTGCAGTGAATATCCTATTGGCAATGGAAAAGCCTTGCAGTTTGTTTATGGGAGCAAGCAAGTCTTCACCCAAGGGGGCATTCTTGCTACAACTGCGACAACAAATTTGTACAGGAGTCGGCGTTTCAAGGAAGCAATGAAGGATATCATGTCTCAGTGCTGCAGTCCTGATGAAGTCATCTTTGGTCCTGACTTCCATCAGTCTTTGTACTGCCATCTATTATGCGGGTTAATCTACTCAGATGAAGTTCAGTTTGTTTTCTCGCCATTTGCACACAGCCTCGTCCATGCATTTCACACCCTCGAGGAGGTATGGGAAGATCTATGTGCTGATATAAGAGATGGTGTTCTCTCAAAGAGAGTCACCACACCTTCTATCCGCCAAGCTGTTTCAAAAATCTTGAGGCCGAATCCTGAGCTTGCTAGCTCGATTTACATTAAGTGCCAGAATCTGAGTAATTGGTATGGGGTAATTCCAACACTATGGCCAAATGCCAAGTACATCTATGGCATTATGACAGGGTCCATGGAGCCATACCTAAAGAAACTGAGACATTATGCTGGTCACTTACCACTGATGAGTGCTGACTATGGTGCATCTGAAGGATGGGTTGGTTCTAATGTAAACCCAACCCTGCCGCCTGAGGAGGTGACATATGCTGTTCTTCCGAATATTGCTTATTTTGAGTTCATTCCTCTGGAAAAAACGAAAGGCGACGAAATGGAGAACAGTTCCTCTATTCACTACATAGAGTCAGAGCCTGTTGGCCTAACTGAAGTTGAGGTTGGCAAAATCTACGAAGTTGTAATAACAAATTTTGCAGGTACATACATCTCTTTCTCCAGTAGCATTCAAGCACTGCAGTTCTAATTCATGATTTTGCATTGGAAATATGTATGTTTCCATCTTGTTTGGCCTATATTAATTTATTTTGTTATTTGATGGTTCATGTTCATCTTACCTTAGGGGTTCTGTACGACTGTACCCGGGCTCCAGCCCAGATTCATCAGGACTCTATTGTTTTGTGTGTTTGTCCTTTAGAAAAATTTCTCGGTTAAGATTTGAGCTTATTGCCTAGTAGTATCAGTGACTAGCTCTAATTTCCATTCCATCGAAAATTCGAATTGGCACATGTTTGATATTCTTGCTTTTCCTTTGGGCTATCCGCTATTGGGCCATCAGGTCTATACCGATACAGACTGGGAGATATTGTGGAGATAGCGGGCTTCCATAACTCGACACCAGAGCTCCAGTTCATCTGCCGCAGAAGTCTAGTCCTCAGCATCAACATCGACAAGAACACAGAGAAAGACCTGCAGCTAGCCGTCGAAGAGGCGGAGAAGCTCTTGGCCGCGGAGAAGGTGGAGGTGGTGGACTTCACGAGCCTCGTGGACAGATCGAGCGACCCAGGGCACTACGTCATCTTCTGGGAGCTGAGCTCCGACAGCGCCAGCGAAGATGTCCTGATCGGCTGCGCCAACAGCATGGACCTGGCCTTTGTGGACGCCGGGTACGTCGGGTCGAGGAAGATCAAGACCATCGGCGCCCTCGAGCTCCGGGTGCTCCGGAAGGGAACCTTCGGGCAGGTCATGGACCACTACCTGAGCCTCGGCGGCGCCGTCAGCCAGTTCAAGACGCCGCGGTTCGTGAGCCAGTCCAACAGCAAGGTGCTGCAGATACTGAGCAGGAACGTCACCCAGTGCTACTTCAGCACTGCATATGGGCTCTGATCGATGCTACAAACGTAAGTACTGGTAGCTGAAAGTGTTATGTTACCCTTTTGCTTTGATCACTAAATCTAGTATATGTAGTGAAAGTGCATGGCGTACGATCCAGCATGTTGGGAGTAGCCCAACTGACAGTAGCCGTGATGCAAGGTTGCTGCACTGCATTTAGCAGCCGTGTCATCGCTGAAGAAAAATCAGAAAGATCACATGTGTTCTGATTTCTGAATCAAAAAGTTGTGTACAAGAAGCAAAACTTTTTGAGGAAACAGGAGAGACCCAAGGGACCTCTACTGGAAAATACAAGAAGCAAAACTCAGTCGATCGTATTCCCTCCACAGCCTTTGCATGAGAAAAAACCACCAAAAGTTTTCATGTGCTTTACATGCAAATCTGGAGCCAGACCAGGATCACTACTCTTCATGCAGATATGGTTGCTCCATGACCAACAATCGCATGAGCAGGACAGCATCGACGACAAAAAAAAACTGAAAAACATGTTGCCGCAATGCAGGAACAGATGGACTCAAACAACAGGGATGATCAAAGTTGACCGTGGGGCGGCAGATCCGGCTCGACCGCGGCACCACAACTCTGGTCATGGACCATGCCAGCGCAGGCGGCACAGGCGAGCGGCGGCGCTCGCCTCGGCCGGGCCGCCCAGGTGGCCTTGTTGGCCACCGCCCTGAAGAGCGCCCTCAGCGTGACCTTCCTGTGGTGGACCCTGCTGACCGGCACGACCTGCCTGCTCTTATTGCCTTTGCTCCTCGTATCTCCCGCGGCTGGTGGTGGCCCGTCGTCGCGGAGAGCGAGGACGCCGCCGCCGGCGGCCGCCAGGAGGCGCCTGTCGAGGAGCCGGCGCACGGCGGCCAGCTCGTACGAGTCGTACAGGGAGCTCCCGGTGTCCCACACCGCCTTGCCGCTGGCGGCGTCGTCGCTGCCCACGCCGCTGCCTCCTGCTCCCTCCAGCTCGTGGTGCTTCCGAGACATGATGCTATCTATGATCGAGTCTACTGGCTGGCCGGAGGTCGGGAGGTGGAAAGATGCAAATGCGCAGCGCGATGGAGGAGAAATGGCCGTCCGTTGATCTTTTCTGTGTGTGGCTTTTCTTATGTTTTACTTTTTGATGAGTTTTTCTCGGAGCCAAAATTGAATCTGCCTGCGTTAAGTTGTGTGCAGGTCACGCTAGCTAGCTGTGTGTTTGGACTTTTGGTAACGCTAGGCACGAAACAAACATGATGTGCGAACTTGTCCAAGCTTAGTACTCCAGCGAACACGACGATGCACCAGTTTTCTGAGAAACAATTTGTGTCAAATGAAAAACAAAGGTGCAGCAGAACCAGCTGTTCACCAACCTCAAAGGACGTTTATGCACATCTAATTAACTGCTCCTATGGCCAATCACCCCCCTAATTGGTTGGAAACGATCAAAGCCTTCAAACAGGGACAAGCAGATGGACATTGGACAGATGCTACGACACTACGATATCTGCTGGGGACGGGGGTGGCTAGCCGGTTTTTTTACTTAAACTATCTACGCAATTCTCTTAGGCCTTGTTTAGTTCCAAAAAATTTTGCAAAATAGAAATAGTACCATTTTCGTTTGTATTTAACAAATATTATCCAATCATGTAGTAACTAGACTCAAAAGATTCGTCTCGTCAATTTCGACCAAACTGTGTAATTAGTTTTTATTTTCGTCTATATTTAATACTTTATACATGCGTATAAAGATTTGATGTGACAGAAAATCTGAAAAATTTTGCAAAATTTTTTAAAACTAAACAAAGCCTTAGGTATTCGAGAAAAAAAAAAGGCCGACGTGGACGGAGACAGAGGATGATCCGCAGGGACAGAGCATTGGAGATAGTGGCGGATCAGATCTGTCAACGCGAATGCGATCCCGCACGAACTGTACGCGCGTTTTTGTTTCGGGGATGGGCGGCTGGCCGGCAGCGGCAGCGGCTGGCAGGGCACGACCGCGGCAGCGGCCACCAGCCGGGACGCCACCACCAACCACGGCGCACGTCCGCACGCACGCCGACGCGCACCGAGGGTATAGTAGACACTAGACAGCGGCGTCGTCGCGGAGAAAGCGTGCGCGCACTGCAGCAACTGCAGCAGTGGACAGCCAGCCAGTGCACGGAGATGGGGGAAGGAAGGACACGGCACATGCGTCGCGCTCGCAGCCTGCTGCTCGTGGACAGGAGGACGAGCGATTCTCACAGTTCGTGGTCCAGCTCTCCAAGCCCCCGCAAGTGCGGTGAACAGGGCCGGCGGCCTCCCTCTCCACGGAACGGAACTGCTTCGCTGGGCCCGTCGCCACCGCGGCCCTCTCGGTCTCAGGATGCCACCGGCCCACGATTGAGGCTGTCTGCCCAGGGTTAAAATAGTTCTGAGGCCTGCAATACGAACGAAGTCACTGCAATACGAACGAAGTGTGAATTTGTGTGTAGAAAATGCATATGATTGACTGATAGGCCGGTATGAGGAGGGGATGACTTTTTTTGTTTCTAGGCCTTGTTTAGTTTCCAAAAATTTTGTAAAATTTTTCAGATTACTCCTCACATCGAATCTTTAGACGTATGCATAAAGTATTAAATATATATGAAAATAAAAACTAATTGTACAGTTTGGTTGGAATTGACGAGACGAATCTTTTAAGCCTAGTTAGTCTATAATTGGATGATATTTATCAAATACAAACAAAAGTGCTACTATTTTTATTTTGCAAAATTTTTTGAAGTAAACCAGGCCGAAGCGCTGAAGCCGGCAAGCCGCTGCATAAACGTGTACAGTCTGACGACTGCTGACTTGCGGTTGGGAATGGTCTTTGGCTCTTTGCAAAGCTGCAGCTTGCCGCCAAAGCATTGACTAAAAGCTGCGTGCGCGCTCGCGCCTCCATCTGGACCGCGCTGCAATCGTTGACTATACTCCGATCCCTGCCAGTGCCGGACTGACGGTGCCTCATAGGCCAAGCCGCCAAAGCACGTGTCGGGTCGCGTCACGGCCACTGCACACCGATCACATTGAATATTTAGATACATATATATAAATTATTAAATATATATACTATTTGTAAACTAAAATAATAGATAGAAAATAATTTGTGAGACAGATTTTTTAAGTCTAATTAGTCCACAATTAGACATTAATTATCAAATAAAATAAAAACACGACAGTCTCTATTAAATTTTATTAACACTAACCAAACACCCACTAATGGCTTGTTTGGATGTAGTCGGATTCACATCAATCCATATGTGTTGGGGTGGGTTGGAGTGTAACTTAAACTAAATTCTACCTCAATCCACCTCAACATATGTGGATTGAGGTGAATACGACAACATCCAAACAAGGCTACGTCCTGCACACTGCACCGTGCGACGCGCCTACCATTAGGCCGCTCGCGTTCGACAGCATGCGAGCGACGTGCCTGTGGCCTGCTCTCTCTCTCACACGCTCACACACACTGGACTTCCCTTGCCAAGTTTTAGGTAGGCTCGCTCATGTCACCTGATTAGCACGTTTTAATTTGATTTGTTGCTTCGTGGGGAAACCAAACACATCGTACTCCATGACACCATGACGCGGGCTGGGGCTTGCCGCTGCCGACACATTCGGACGGAGGGCTCTGCTGCTGATGGAGTGGAGGCGAGCACTACTATCGGAGACGCTGATCTGATGAGAGCAGAGCGGCAGACGAGCTGCCACGGATCCACCGGTGCCCGGGACAAGCATTGACTCCGTCCACGGACAACCGACCACGGGGAGGCGAGAGGACAGGACAGGACAGCAGCAACCGCACCGGAGCTACCACCCGTCGGTCCGGCGCATTCTCTTGTCCTGTCCCCGTGTGACCGTCCCCTCCTACTCCTTTCGACCGCGTCGTAGTAAAAGCTGCGTGCGTGCGTGCGCCTCCCGCCTCCGTCTCAATGCAGTCCATCTCCTCGGTGTAGATAAAAAAAAATTAAGTACTATAACATTTTTATTTATATTTAATAATTAATATCTAATTATAAATTAATTAAGTTTAAAAGATTCGCCTTGTAAATTATAGATAAACTATATAATTAGTTATTATTTCTATCTATATTTAATATTCGATAAAATTTGATGTGAAGAAAAATTTTAAAGAGTTTTTAGTTTTTTTGGTGGAACTAAACAGTATAGGATTCTTATCTTCCTTATCACTTGTGATGGAGTGTAGTGACAGATGAATGGGTGGGCGGTACGAGGGTGATGGACGCGGACGGATGCTGCCGTGGTTCAGATCATCCACAGACACAGACACGGTAATAACAGGGACGGCGAAAGCACGTCCACCAACCAAGCGCCCCAGAATGAAACATGTAACATGATCCAACCAGTGAGTTACATGTATATTTCATAGATAGATAGATAGATACTTATACATAGTAAAATAAAAGTGGCTATTACATTTTTACCCTTATTTTGAGGTCTAATTGTGATTTTATTCTCATTTTTATCACGGTTGCGATTAATTTTACCCTTGCTTTATGAAAACAAAATTCAGTTTACCCCTATTCTGTGAACAGGTAGCGATGTTAAATGGGCTCAGTAAGGACAACTTTGTCATTTTGAAAATGCCCCTACTTTTCTGAGCACATTGTAATTTTACCCCTGTTTTTTTTTAAAAAAAATAGCAGCAATACTGGACAACTTGTTACATATAATTTCACACAGCATGCAAATATAGATAGATAATATCACATCAAAAGAAAGTGTAGCAGGATAAAGCTATTCGTGTCAACAACTTGAGCATGCAAGGGTAGGTTGTTGCCATAATTTTGGTCCCCTATCAGGAAAAATGACAGAACCCTAACAACCAGATTCAAATTCATGTGATTTGCCTACAAATCAGAGCAATTGAAACCAAATTAGCGCAATTGCCTAAAGCCCGAGATTAATTTGTCCCACAAGTAACCAATACACACTCAGAGGTCAAAAGAATATATCTAGACACCAACTCCTTGGCTCTAGACCCCCACCCTTTGGCTCCATAGTCGCCCGCCTACCTATCCACGCAACTGATCGTCCCACGCATTGGCCCCGCGCGTCCATGGCCGCACAGCTGGCTGAGCCACACGCTGGACCTGTGACGGTAGCTTGTGATAGTCGCCCACTCCGCATGGGGCGTCGCGATGCTCATGATCCTGACCGCAAGGGACTGAGAGGGTGGCCTCTTGGGGGCCTGGCCGCACAGCCGCCCTCATCGCCCAGGCCCGACATGCTAGGGTTTTGGTCATAGAACCGGAGTATAGGAGTACGCGAGAGACGGAGGGTTTCTGTCGTAGAACAGGAGAAAGGAATCAGTAGAGGAGAACAGAGAAGGGGTATCATTATCACTTGGTCTTCCTGTGAAAGGTTTTTGTTTTTTATTTATTTTATTGCATAAAAAACTAACAAAGTTAAAAGTAGGGGTAAAATCAAAAAAGTAGTGGCATTTTCATAAGGGCAAACTTGTCCTTATCGAGACCATTTGACACTGTTACCCGCATTCACGGAGTAGGGGTAAACTGAAGCATCATTTTCACAAAAGCAAGAATAAAATCGCAATAGTGACAAAAACGGAGATAAAATCATAATTAGACTTCAAAATAAAGGTAAGAACACAATAGTCCCAAAAGAAAATTATAAGGCTGTTTTCGTCTTTCCTAAGGCTGTTTTCGTCTTTCAGACTACAAGTATATCATCAATATAAACAACAATCTTTCACCAATTCAGGAGGACCTGTGTGTGTGGTGCACAACTAGTAGCTGGTTGTTGCCGGTTGGGACAAGTAGAAATTCAACAAAGTAGAGGCTGCTTTTACACGGCTCGTTTTCCTCCGTGTCTGATCTCGACCGATAGCTTGTCGTCCCGTTTTTTTTTTTTTTTTGGAATCTATCTATCGTGTCCGTCCTTGCCCAAGTGAAAGACAGAGCCACGGTCCACGTCTCCGCCAAGCGCAAGCGCGTCGGAGGCAGGCCAGCAAACGGCAATCGGTGGCGCGGCGGATA
>Ga0182004_10000563_pt1 | contig 23338 bp, 21 predicted proteins | sample Sormic07211540_1_FD_120479 | JGI IMG/M metagenome (GOLD analysis project Ga0182004, IMG submission 120479) | Endophyte microbial communities from Sorghum bicolor roots, Mead, Nebraska, USA - 072115-40_1 MetaG | ecosystem: Host-associated > Plants > Roots > Unclassified | place: USA: Nebraska...
AATCTTAGGCAAAGAAGAAAAGCTGTAGATAATGGGGCTAAAGGTTGTAAGACACATTGCGCGTGGAATGTTTGATAGGGGTGTTGGGTCCAGGCCACTACAACTAGGCAGGGGCACCGGAGAATGACCTGCAATATGTATTGCCTGCATAATTGCATTCCCCATGACAAGGAAGGCCACGGATAAAGAAGCTGAATATGAAAGACAGACGCGTACAGCAGCAGTAGTAGCAGCCACATGTTTGGCGTATTGGTATTTTGTGTTTTATAGAGACGCGAACCACCCGGCCATATATGCTGCAAAAGGCAGCAAGAGTGAATGTGAACGACACGCACGGTACGCCTGTGATGTGGAAGAAAAACTCAAATCCGGTACGTAACAGAATGCGCGCACGTAATATTTCTTCACCTGGGGGTTTTGGTACACACCACAGGGATGTTTTGTCATAATAAAACGGCCTTAGCCAACACCACAAGACAGACGACCTCTGCCATTGTGCGTGATCGAAGCCCAGCCCAGGTGCTTAACAAAATCACACGCTAGTCGGTGATGGGCAGGCAGCATCGTCTTCTTTTCAGGTACGAGTACAAGATAGCGGCAGAGGATGTGATGCTGAAGAAATGATGTCCATCTACCCACCAAGCTAATTGCTAATGTTGCAAGCAACCATGTACGCTGAATGAAATCATCTTGTCAGACATTCATGCAGCTTCCAGCTTGCCAACACATCCAGACATGACATGTGATAGCAGACTCAGCATATTCATCATTTTTACCCATTCATTCAAATGAAGATGATGTATTATTTCAGCAAGACGGTCGAAAGGAGACACATTGACACGAGCACACATGACCACAGTTACCCATGGCACTGGGTTTGTTTGCGACTCCGACAGTTACAACCACAACGTCCAACATGAAGATGACAAGGTCACTGGGGATACAAAGATAACAGACTTGAGCAGAGTATAGTTCAACACACTTCACTCACTTCACTTCAGGAGGGTCTTCACGATGGATTTCACGTTCAGCTTCTTCAGGTCCGTGTAGGACTGACCACAGCCGACGAACATGACTGGAGCTCCAGATATGTAGACCATGGAAAGTGCTGCTCCAACCTGCAGTTGATATCAGAATACCACATAAAGAAATACCACTTGATATAACACGAACTAGTGTACAAGTTCTGACCTTGTCATCGATGGTGTCAAACTTAGTGAGCAGGATACCATCAATCAATCTAGCTGTAGGAACAGCAGATAGGTCTGCTAATTTCTGTTTGACAAATCATGTTCAAAAAAAATACTTAGTAACAGAAACCAGATTCCATATAGAACTAAGAATGAACAAGCATCATTCTAATGATATGATAATATTCATCTGTCCTTGAAATGCAAGTTATATACCTGGTTAAATTTAGTGAGCTGATCCACAGCATCATTTCCAACCAATGCTTCTCCAACAAATAAAACTAGATCTGGGCTATTGAGATTGATTAGCTTGGAGAGTGCCCTCATGAGTGGTTCATTGTCCTGACATATTCAGTTAGAGACTTTCAGGTAAAATTTAAAGGATTATGTCCTCCAGTACAAGGACAGAAAGATACTAGATATTTCAAACTAAACCACTTAGCCAACCTGCATACGTCCAGCAGTGTCAACCAAAACAACATCTGATTTGTTCCGGGTTGCTTCCTGAATAGCCTCCCTCGCTACAACTGCTGGATCTTTCTCATAACCCTTCTCAAATATAGGTATCTGCACACAATAGCATCACATCAGTTTCAATGTACAAATAATAACCCTGGAGCCAAAAGACATATAGTATCATGTATAACCAAAGAACACAGTTCAATGCTACATCAGAGAAACTAGTCCCTAAATGTGTGTTTCTGATCGACAATCTGAAAGAGCGCATGGACAAAGTTTTACCAAGAGCATCAAAAGGGGGTGCCCCAACTGTTTCGTTTCAAAAAAATGGCAAGGCAATTACAGCTCGAAAGATGCCATGTGCTATATATAACCAATAATATAGAGGGTGTGCCCCTCCTGCTTCATTTTTTTAACGCCAAGGCAGTTACGGCTCGAAAAATGTTACATGTCATTAGGTCAAAAAAATGGCATGGTTTTGTACAGTATGGCCAAATTTCAATGTTACGCCAGAAAAATCTGCATTGAAAAACTGGGGCACAAACCAAGCATATACAATTCTTAACACTATGGGCGCTAAGCAGTAAGATAAAATGACCTAGAAGATTTTTTTTTCTTGGCTTCATGATAAAAATAAGTGCTACTTCAGAAAGGTATATAAAATCCAGTGGGGCAAATTTACAATTTGAAAACTACTCTTTCAAAAAAAACATAAAGAATAAACTGTCAAACGGAATTCGATTTAATAACTGATGATAATAAAACAGGGCATCATTGGATTATTGGATAGCACTTAGATAGTTATATCGCTACCTGAAGCCTCCTAGCATGAGTTCTCAGCTGCTCAACAGCACCAGATCTGAAGGTGTCACATGCTGCAAGTGTTACACTGAGGTTATGCTGAAGAAGCCAATAAGCAACCTGTGAAGTTCCAATGCAGACAATGAATGAATATCCCAATGAAAGTTTCTTGTTTTCTTTTTTTGGCAGTGGTGTGGTGTCTGGAAATGCATACCTTTGCAAGATTGGTGGATTTGCCAACTCCATTCACCCCAACGAAAACAATGACATATGGCCTCCCACGCTCCTTAGCAGCGTGCACATCCCTCAGTATGTCAATAGAGCGCCTTGGGGTCAAAATCCGAAGAAGAGCATCCTCCATAGCTGTCTGTAGGATAGGAGTAACCAACAAATGAGGAATATTACCAACCTATAAGATGTGTAGATGATATAAGATAAAGATATTTTGATGAGAAGATGTGCTAAAAACCTGGACTGTAGATGATATTCTGGTGAAAGACCCTAGCTTTTTGCCCTCAAGGCTAGCTGCAACAGATTCACAAAGCTTCTCTGCAATTTCCTCTGCCTGCATAAGTAAGGACAGCCTTCTTTATCCAGACAGGATAAGGCTACCTATTAAGTATATCAAATAAACAACTACAGAATGCACACATACCACATTCTTTGCCATCAGCCTATCTTTGAGAGCTTTGAGCGCAGGCTGCAGATCAGACTTCTCCAATACATTGTTACCAGCAATACTGAGCACAGAAAAGTGCAATGTATTATATTACAGGATATGTACATAAATTTGGATCATGTAGAAGTTGCAGGCATAATGCAATATGTTGAAGAGAAACAAAAGCCAGCACATGAGCTGTTTAATTGGTGCCAGAATGCAATATGTTGAAGAGAAACAAAAGGCAGGACATGAGCTTTTTATTTGGTGCCAGAAGGCAGAGAGAGAGAGAGAAGGCTGAAAGGTTGCAGGTGGAAAAAAAACAGCCACTACAAAACCTATGGTCAACATCATGATTCCTTATTCATACTTACAAACATATGGTCAACATATGATAGAACATAATGCTAGAAAAGTGACCATGGTTATGTATCTAATGAGAGCATGTGGTCATCTATAGGTTAAGCCAAAAGATTTGGAGATTTGCAGAGATGGTTCAAAATATTCCCATTGTTCCCATCCGCAAAAAGAGTTGTATAGAAATGTACGTACATGCACAACCAACCCAGTAGCAATGGACATTCAAACAAAGCTAATTCTATATCATCAAAGAGTGAACATCAAGGATACCCAATGCTCCAATCAAGCAGCAGCACATTCTCATCTCTTTTTCTAGGCGAAAGGCAAATCAGTATATAGGACTGATAATTCAAGTGTATCATTAATGAAGTGAACAACAGAAAACTGTAAAATCCAGGCTAATCGAGTAGTATATAGATTATTGAGCTCAAGCTATCAGTAAACAGGAGAGCGCATGGATTTACCTCTGAAACATTGATGAGAACCATCCTTTCTTTTTGGGTCCATCTTCCACCTCTTCGTCCTCACTGTCGCTGCTCAGATCCTCATCCTTATCCATCATGCTTTCTCCCTCAATGACCGCCACATTGTCTGTCACCTCGTCCCCTCTCTCATCAGCTGGGTCTGTAAAATCCAGCTTCTTGTTGGAAGGTTTGTCGTCCCACACCCTGTCTTGCTTCCCTTTCTTCTTTGTGTCAGGTTTAGTCAGCTTCTTGGTTCCATTGTCAGCGGCAACATTCTTTTTGTTGGTCCGTAGCTTCTGTAGTTTACTTACATCGAAGGCCCCATTATCCTTGGGACCTCCATTCTCCTTTCCCTTAACAACAACAGGGCGGGCGAGAGAATTCTCCTTACGGACACCATTCTCTTGGCCCTTGAAGGCACCATTCACCAGAGTGTTCTGGTCCTTGTTTCCAGAGTCGTCGCCATCAGAGTCATCCTTGGCACCAGAGCCACCCTTGTTGGCAGCAGCACCGTGGGAATCGCCACGGCGGCCCTTGGGACCAACCTTCTTCTGGGAGAGGGCAGGCTGTGGACGGGACGAGAGGGCCTGCTTGGACTTCTTCATCTCCTCGGCGCGCGCCTCAGCCTCACGATGGAGCTGGCGAAAGATGTCCCCAAAGTCATCGTAGGAGGTGCGTTTGGGGTCGTAAATCTGGGAGAACTCCCTGCGGACAGCGGCGAGGAGGTCGTCGACGTAGAGTAGGTGGAGTATCTTCTGGTAGACGGCGACGAAGACAAGGCCAAGGTCGTTGTGGAAGGTCCACTTGAGGGCGTAGTTGTCCTGGGAGAAGCTGGCGTCGGCAGAGCGCTCCTCGAGGAGGCAGGAGCGGATGAGGGCGTCGATGGGGGAGCCCTTGAGGGCAGCGGCGCCGAGAGCCCGGCAGGACGACCAGAGGATGAGGCCGCCCCGGGTGAAGATGAGCAGCTCCTCCAGCATGGTGGCGAGCCTACGTCTACCTGCGGATCCGACCGATGAATCATCATCATATCTATCGTATTCGTATATATATAATAAGAAGAAATAAAAAAAAACAACAAGACGGATCGATCGGTCGGTCGGTCGATCGATCGATGAATTGGGAGCGCAGGAGCTACGGGCGCGCGTAGCATGTATGGATTTGTGAAATCAGGATCCAACGCCAATTAGAACGAACAAGTCGCAATTGATAAGGGGAGATCCAGATGGAGTGCCCCTGGATCTAGACAGGAGCGTGATCGAGCAGCAACGCCAAGCCCTACTAGAGCCACAACGGGGGAAATTCCTAAATTGGGAAGGGTTCTACAGTTGGATTTGACATGGGGTCCGGTCGATCGGGGATTGTTCGTAGCGTACCTGGATCGGCGCCTTCTCGCGGAGGAAGAGGATGATCCTGGGTGTGGGTAATCCCTATCCCTAGACTAGAAAGGGGCGGGGCGGGGCGGGGCGGGGCTTTGCCTTGGCGGTGGAGTGGAACCCTATATTCTTCTGTGGCTGGCAATCGCGATCGAGGCGGCGGCGACCGTGCCCGTGCCCGTGCCCGTGCCCGTGCCGCCTGCGTGTCCAGTGTCCACTTCCGCGAACCCGGAAGAGGCAAACGCGGTCAATTCCGCGTGCCGAGCCGACCAGCCAGTGTTGACTCAGGCCTTTTTTTTTTCTTTCAAAAAAAATACTCAAATTTACTGTGGTATTAGGCCTTTTTCAGGTCAGGCAAAATTTTAATTTTAACTACTGTAACATTTTCATTTATATTTGATAAATTTTATTTAATTATAAACTAACTAGACTCAAAAGATTTGTCTCGTAAATTATAGAAAAACCATATAATTATATTTTGTTTTTATCTATATTTAATGTTTAATGCTTACGTCCAAAGATTCGATATGACAGAGAAATTTTGAAAACTGAACAAAGCCTTACTAGTATATATATACAAAATGAACTACAGCGCTACCATTGTTTAGCCCTTGTTTAGTTCCGAATTTTTGGGGGGTTTTGGTTATTATAAAACTGTTGTTTTTATTTGACAATTATTATTCAATCATGAACTAAGAGCAACTCCAACAGTTCTACAATTTTTGTTTGACAAATGTTATTATTTGTCAACTCCCAAAACGATATGGGGAGAAAACAAAAGGGGCATCTCCAAGTGTTTGACAATTTTGACTTGGCAACAAAAAATTTACTGGTTCCAGAGATCAACAAAGAAGCATCAGATTATCAGCTTGCTATAAAAGCGCGCGCATGCAGAATGCCAAACCTATTTTAGGTGCGCATAAATGCCAAGTAAAGAGAAGAATTTGCCAACTTGCTATAAATGTCAAGCCAAATTGCCAAACTGTTGGATAGGAAATTTTGAAAGTTTTGGCAAAAAATAAGAGTGACAAACCTATTTGTAAAGCTGTTAGAGTTGCTCTAACTGACTCAAAAGTTTTATCTCACGATTTACAGATAAACTGTATAATTAGTTTTTTTTCGTCTATATTTAGTGTTCCATACATGTGTCACAAGATTCGATATAACAGGGAATCTTGAAATTTTTTTGATTTTGGGTAGAAACTAAACAAGGCCTTAGGCTATACTAGCAGTGATCTACAGTAATTTTTATAAAAAAAAAATTCTACCTGTCACGAAATGAGCTAGCACGAAGAGAAGCAATAAATCGCAGCAAGCCTTACCAGAGATGTTCTCATTTTGTAATGCACTTCTCAAGCACTGACGATACAAGTGTTCAACTCAAGGACGCAGGTTTTAGACTCATCCCACATAATTCCAAAATAGATTAGGGGTGGATACTCTTTCTCGATGTATAGCTATCACTTGATCTACATCTCTGTTGCGTGTCCCGCTCGCGCAAGCCTCTGATGGTGTCAGCACCAGCGGGACTGGGGCCTTATTTAGGCCTGGTTTAGTCTGTCTCCAATAGAAGACCTATTTAGAAATCCAAACCCAAAATAGGTTTCTAACACAATACCTATAGCCTCCAACAGACTACTCATACAGAAGACCTATTTTAGGTATCATGAGAGGCATAACCCAAATTTGGGTATTCTCTCTCCTCGAGACCCATTTACAGAGAGTGTTGTCTTTTAGGTCTTGTTGTTGGAGAATACTAAAAATAGGTATGGAACCTTTTACCTGTAGCGCTACCCAAAGGACAAATGGGTCTTGTATTTTGGGTGACGATTGTTGGAGATAGTCTTAGTTCGCAAAAATTTTCAAGATTCTCCGTCACATCGAATCTTTGGTCGCATGCATGGAGCATTAAATATAAATAAAAATAAAAACTAATTGCACAGTTTAACTGTAATTTGTGAGATGGATCTTTTGAGCCTAGTTACTCCATGATTGGACAATGTTTGTCAAATAAAAACGAAAATACTACAGTAGCCAAAACCTAAAATTTTTGCGAACTAAACAAGGCCTTACTTGCAATTTTTTTTTTTTGCAAAATGTAAACAGTAGCACTCGTTTGTATTTAACAAATATTGTTCAATTATAGGCTAACTAGATTTAAAAGATTCAACTCGTAAATTATATGCAAACTGTATAATTAGTTATTTTTTAATCATATTTAATGGTCTATGCATGTACCGCAATATTTGATGTAACAAAAATCTGAGTAAACAAGACCTGAGAGAGCTGGGGAATCTCTCATCGGTTCCTAAAATAAAAACGTACGTACTCCCTCTATCCCTTAATGTTGGTCGTTCTAGCTATATAAGTGTCTCTTAATGTTGGTCGTGGGCATACTAATCGAGTACCCATATAGGTGTGTCATGCTACCAGAGCACTTTACATGTCACCAGTGCAGCAACCTTTATCCCTTCACCTTCTCACAACAGCACATTAATGACAATGTTCTACAGCTAGCGAAGGACTATTCAGGGTTGTTCAAGTCCTGTCTTATAAATATTGTTTTTTATACAGAATGTTTGGACGACGAATATAAAGGGACAGAGGGAGTACTCCGTAGGGCTCTCGTTGTCTCCTTCACACGTTCCTCTTCATCAAAAAGAGAGATGTTGGACCTCAAGTTATATTTCCTTCAAAATTACTGCTATGGATCAGACCATTTCATCGGAATTTTGTAGGATTCCAAAATGGCCAATCCTTCACTCCAAAGAGCCACAATTTCGTAGGATTACAGGATGACCAATACTTAATTCCAAAGAGCCACATAGAAAAGATTTCTATAGGCCCACAAAAGTCCTTTATCAATCCTCCTTTGTTCTAAAGGAGGTCATAATATTGGAGTTAGACTAGTACAATGTAGTCTCCAAAAAAAAAAAAAAGACTAGTACAATGCAAGATTGCAGGGGCGCAGGGCTTGAGAGCAAGGTACATAAAAACATAAAGCAGTCCGGCGAACCAACCACTCGATAAGCAGTTCGTCACAAAAGTTTAGCCGAGATTAGCGAAAATGGAGTTCGATAGTCTACTGTGCTAACTTAGGGGCGTCACTAAATACATCACGACTACAGTGGTAACATGCTAGCTACTTCACCCTAGTACCATTATAAGGTGCTCTGGAGCGTGAAGTTAGTCCTGTCCGAAGGGACAAGGAAGGGGGATTAAATCCCCTACAAGTCAAAATCATCCTAAATCCCCTCCAACTCCCATGGTTCGGGCGCAAAACAAACAGGGCCGTACATGTTTCTCCATTACGCTCTTGGCTGCTGGTAGCCCAACCGTTTCATATTCCTCCACTTATCCTTCAAGTCCACCTAGAATACATACAACCAGACAACCAGTCACTACCTTGATTGGCAACCACAGCAACTTCACTGTAATAACCAAATGCTCACCGGTGTTCTGCCCATAAAAACATCAGGATTGTTATCTAAAATACCCTTCCAGTTACCCATACCATACCTACACATGAAACAAACACAATATTATGATGAGGAACATACAGCAACAGCAATTTCAACACCAGCGTTTTAGAACAAGAAAGCTGAGATGTCAAACAATAATATCTGAACATCAACAAAATAACATACTGTTCAACACCCTTTCTCAGTGTTTCTTCTTCAAACATGCTCCACTTCCTTGCCCTTCTGCGATTACTTTTGTTTTCTGGCGGTGGCAAAGGAGAAGGTGGTATTCTCCTTGGGCTAGGCAATTGCAGTCTGGGTGATGATGATTCTGACCCCTCAAGATCAGGTGAATCGTCCCACTGCAAACAAGTGTTTTACTTTTAGAAACATGACCAAAATAAAAAATTTTGCATAAAATGGTATGAGGTATCTTGATTGAGCTCAAATTAGACTACAGTAAGTTTACTTTTAAGTGTCATGCGAACAGGGACTGTAGTAGAGCATTCATAATCCAAAGTCCTAATTTCAGGAGCTAACTTACTAAAGTGAAACAAAATCCTACAACTATTAGGTTTTGTAACCAAATTTGATTATTTCTTGTCATGGTCAAAGCATCCTACCAAGGGCACGTATGTCCTCAAAATACTTCATAAGACATATCATCCCGATTTTGCAAAAAACACAGGAAATGTGGGCAGGAGCAGAAACATGACAATGTAGAGAACAATTCACACGAAAACTCAATCAACAGAACAATCCAAATAGTACACACCCAATGTTTAATGCAAAATATTGGCATGATATAGGTGCTGATACCATTTTCAATCGCAATCGAGACAAAAGCTAGCTATTACAATCAACAAATTCAATTTAACAACCAAAGCAAGTTCAGCATGGGCAATGTTCAAAAGCAAAGAAAAATATTGTAAAAAGAAATGCAAACCTGAGAGGTCCGTGCTGTTGGGTTCCGATCCATAAGGTTCTGACGTTTGCCTCTACTTGGACCATGGTCTTTATCATTAAGAGTACTCGGGCCTGCAGCACCACAAGCTGTTGGCTGACCTCCTAATTCTTCAGCATTCAAGCTAACTCCTTTATCCATCCTTGCAGCCAATACCTCATCTGCAACTGCCTTGGCAGCTGGAAGTGGATCCTCCACAACACTGTGGAGGTCAGCACAGCTTGTTTTGAGCGCGTCGATCATCTTCTCAAAAGCTGGTGTTGAGATTGGATTTGCGCTGGAGGTTGTTTCTTCGAGTTTGGCAAGAATCTCGCGGGTTTTTTCTTCCCCAGCTGTAAGTTTCATATCATATAATCAATTATAGGCTATGAAGTCCATGAACTTGTGAACACCAGAATCATAGCAAATTAGAAAAAATAAAAAATCTAGCATCGTAATGACCTAGAGCTGGCCCAAAGAGATGAAACCCAAATTGTTCTACATGGAGTGCATAGAATTGCAAAATCAATAAGAAACATAGATGCAGACAAACAAAAAGATACTAAAATAACTGGTGTGAGTGGTATAAAGCCATTAAAATATTGTTGTGGCACCATCAAAAGTATTTGCAAGATCCATGGCAAACAAGAAACTAGAAGCAGCAAAGTTAGCAAGGACAGAGCACACTCCAATAACAAAGTCTGTTTGGGATAGCTTCAACTCATGGTTGTTTCAGAGATTACACTATAAGGCAAACAGATTTATAGACCTAGATGAATATGACCTCTAAATTCCGACTCAGGGCTTGTTTGACACAGCTCAAGTTTTTTTTTTAGAAAATAGCTTCATGAACAACTTTATAGGTGAAGTTAAGCTATTTTGGAAAAAGTGTTTGGTAAAATAGCTTCACCAACTACTTTATGCATAGATGAAAGAGAGAAATGGGGGAGAGAGCTACAATAAGCTACTTTTTTCAGCTTCATCCCAACTCATGTCTTTGTGAGAGGAGAAGAAAAACAGCTTCATCCATGAAGCTATTTTAGAAATAAGTGTTTGGCAAAAAAAAAAGAGCTCATGAAGCTGTTGTGAGCTATACCAAACAGGCCCTCAATGTTGCCCATTTTTTATTATAATCACAAAAAATACAGAAAAGCCCCACTGCACACTAATTCCTTGAATTGCACTTAGGCCCTGTTTAGTTTGTCATCCAAAATTTTTTCATCCATCCCATCGAATCTTTAGACATATGTATGAAACATTAAATTTACATAAAAAATAAACTAATTACACAGTTTGGTTGAAAATCGCGAGACGAGTCTTTTAAGCCTAGTTACTCCATGATTAGCCTTAAGTGCTACAGTAACCCATATGTGCTAATGATAGATTAATTATGCTTAATAGATTTGTCTTGCAGTTTCCTGACAAGCTATGTAGTTTGTTTTTTTTATTAGTTTCTAAAAACCTCTCCCGACATTCTTTCGACACATCCGATGTGACACCCAAAAAATTTTCATCACCAATCTAAACAGAGCCTTATACCATAGATAAAGCAATCTACTCAAATCACAATGCTGCTGCAAAATACAATGTATGACAGTTTTACATTGCTTGTAGAGTTGCATCTGCGTTTATTCTACACAAAGTTATTTTCTCTGCTTCATCTGGGTCCGGGATGGAGACAAATGGCATGAGTGAAATTATTATAGCATGGAAACGCATCCAATTCGGAGGCTACCAACAAATTGTACTCATGAAACCACAATCGTCCTTACCCAAGATGCGTAACTTGGCACGGGTGACCTCATCCGCGGCACGCCATGTCTCGAGGGCCCCATCCCCGACGATCCGCTCAGCCGCCGTCACGAGCTTCGACGGCCCAATCGCGGCCCATTCGGCGGCGACGAGGTCCCTGACCCGGTCCTCCGCGGCGGCCCGGTTGCCCCACAGGCCCCTGAGGATGGTCTGAGAGGAGGAGTTGCCGACGGCGGCCTCGAACTGGTCCACTGTGGCCATGGCAACATCGGAGGCGAGCGGACCTCCCTCGTCGACCGCGCGGCGCACGCGGCCGCTGGGGCGCTCGAAGAGCTTCATGGCAGCGGCATCGAAGTCGGGTGCGGAGGCCGCGAGGAATGCCGCGACGGCTATGTGGGCGGTGGCGATGCGGGAGGCGGCGGCGGAGGGGGAGGCGGTTAGCGAGGCCAGGAAGTGGAGGTTTTGGAGAGAGGTTTCGGAGACGGGGTCTGCGGCGAGGGCGCGGAGGACGACCGCGCGGCAGAGGCGCGGGGTCGGGTCGGAGGGATGGGGGAGAGCGGCGAGGAGCGCTTTGGCGACAGCGGCGGGGAGCGAGGGGTCGCCCAGGACGTGGTCCAGGATGAGGGTCGCTTGCCCCGGCGTCACCGGCGGCATTTCGTGCGGATTGCGGTCGGGGATTCGAGCGAAGGGGGGGTCTCCGGCGGTTTTAGGGTTTTCGGGACTGGTGGTTCCTTTCCTTCCGGGGGAGGGGAGGCGAGGCGAAGGGAAAGGGGGGGCGAGAGGGAGACGGACCCAACAACCAAAACCAAACCCGTGCTCTGGGCCGGGCCAGTACTCATCAACAGACTGGACGCTGCGAGCCCAAAATCACCCGACCGTTGGAGGGGACCAGGGTGGAGCAGGCACGCACACTGCCCCAGGACTGGTGACTGGAGGGCCCAGCCTGGCTGTGGCTGTTGGCCGCGCCCTGCCCTGCCCTGCCCCTTCTCCAACAAATCCACAAATTTTCAAAATTCGAATCCCTTCTCCTGCTGCGGTGCGGGCGGCTCCGATGGGATGCAATGCAATGCAGTGGACGGCGTTCTCTTCCCGTTGCGCCCTTGCCGTTACTAGCAGCAGTATAAAGCAAAGGCAAAGGCCCCCCCAAACCCTAACACTCCCCTTCTTCTTCTTCACTCCCAGACCCAGATCTCTTCCCCACCGCCGCCGCCACCGGCCCCAAATCTCCAAATCCCCCAACCGGCCGCCATGAGGGAGATCCTCCACATCCAGGGCGGCCAGTGCGGCAACCAGATCGGGGCCAAGTTCTGGGAGGTGGTGTGCGCCGAGCACGGCATCGACGCCACCGGCCGCTATGGCGGCGACTCCGACCTCCAGCTCGAGCGCGTCAACGTCTACTACAACGAGGCCTCCTGCGGCCGCTTCGTGCCCCGCGCCGTCCTCATGGACCTGGAGCCCGGCACCATGGACTCCGTCCGCTCGGGGCCCTACGGCCACATCTTCCGCCCCGACAACTTCGTCTTCGGCCAGTCCGGAGCAGGCAACAACTGGGCCAAGGGCCACTACACCGAGGGAGCCGAGCTCATCGACTCCGTGCTCGACGTCGTGCGAAAGGAGGCCGAGAACTGCGACTGCCTGCAAGGTTGGTTCGCCATCTTTACTCTTTCTTTTTTCTTCCCTTTCTACGCTAGAGATCTGCGATGCCCTTGGATCTGGTCTCGACTCACTCCATTTCTGATGCCATGGGCGGCAGGCTTCCAGGTGTGCCACTCCCTCGGCGGCGGCACCGGGTCCGGCATGGGCACGCTCCTCATCTCCAAGATCCGCGAGGAGTACCCCGACCGGATGATGCTCACCTTCTCCGTCTTCCCCTCGCCCAAGGTCTCCGACACCGTGGTGGAGCCCTACAACGCCACGCTGTCCGTGCACCAGCTCGTGGAGAACGCGGACGAGTGCATGGTGCTCGACAACGAGGCGCTCTACGACATCTGCTTCCGCACGCTCAAGCTCACCACCCCGAGCTTCGGCGACCTCAACCACCTCATCTCCGCCACCATGAGCGGCGTCACCTGCTGCCTCCGCTTCCCGGGCCAGCTCAACTCCGACCTCCGCAAGCTGGCCGTCAACCTCATCCCGTTCCCGCGCCTGCACTTCTTCATGGTCGGCTTCGCGCCGCTCACCTCCCGGGGCTCCCAGCAGTACCGCGCCCTGACGGTCCCGGAGCTCACCCAGCAGATGTGGGACGCCAAGAACATGATGTGCGCCGCCGACCCGCGCCACGGTCGCTACCTCACGGCGTCCGCCATGTTCCGCGGCAAGATGAGCACCAAGGAGGTGGACGAGCAGATGCTCAACGTGCAGAACAAGAACTCCTCCTACTTCGTGGAGTGGATCCCCAACAACGTCAAGTCCACCGTGTGTGACATCCCGCCCACGGGCCTCAAGATGGCCTCCACCTTCATCGGCAACTCCACCTCCATCCAGGAGATGTTCCGCCGCGTCAGCGAGCAGTTCACCGCCATGTTCCGCAGGAAGGCCTTCTTGCACTGGTACACGGGGGAGGGCATGGATGAGATGGAGTTCACCGAGGCCGAGAGCAACATGAACGACCTCGTCTCCGAGTACCAGCAGTACCAGGACGCCACCGCCGACGAGGAGGGCGAGTACGAGGACGAAGAGGAAGGAGACCTCCAGGACTAGATGCCTCCCTCATCGTTTGCCGTGCTGGTGCTTCAGTCATCAAAAACTAATCATTTGCCTGCCGTGCTTCATCTAAATTATTCATCTTGCCGTTCTTAGTGTGGGTCAATCATCAAATACTTAGTGTCGTGGTTGGAGTTAATTATTAGTCCTAGTAGTAGCTGCCGGGTACTTGTTCCGTTTGTGGCACAACACAAGGGAATAGGAATTGCAATACCCTGTTGCTTTGCTTGTTTCTGTTACTGTATGTTAGTTATTCAGTGTCATGTGTCTGACTGTCTTGAGTCTGACCATTTATTGGTATCGTTATTATGTTAACCTAAGGGAATCCAGACTTGCTTGTTATGAAATTCTGAATTGTACTGCTCCTGTAATCCAATTCGGCTGTGCCTGTGACAAGGGTTGTTATCTGCGATTTTTTGTCAGGGCTGGTGTTTTGTGTTGTGACAGCTTGTGCAGGGCAGCTTGAGATGGCATTTGCTTGACAGTCAGTTGAGTAGGCTGATGTTGACAACGCATACTATTTGTGTCTTTACCATCTTTGCATGCAGGCTGATCTTGATCTCTCTGCTGCTTGTGCTGTGTTAGCCATGTGATTTTTTTTTATCAGAAGTGAGTGATTTACTGTCGGTGCGGCTGAAACTTGTTCTTTTAGTGGGATGCCAACAACATGGTGTTGGCCTGATGTGACGGGCAATCTTGAAATTCGTTGCGGAACAGTGTCTTGTTTAGATGTGAAATTCGTTCGGATTTTGTTACTGTAGCACTTTCGTTTGTTTGTGACAAATATTATTCAATCATAGACTAACTAAGATCAAAAAATGTCTCGCGATTTACAACTAAACTGTATAACTAGTTTTTATTTTCGTCTATATTTAGTGCTTCATGCATTTGCCACAATATTTGATGTGACGGGTAATCTTGAAAATCGGTGCGAACTAAACAAGCGCAGATCGATCTTGATCTGTCTTCCCAATGCGTTGCTGTTGGTAGCGGGAGGTGTCTAGATTGGTGGGTGCATCCATAGCTGGCACATCACATGCCGGACGGCTGCTCATACATGTGCACTGCATGTGTCCATTCGACTGTCAGATCAGAAAAGCCATTTCCTTAGATTTAAAGGCCTTGTTTAGTTCTCAAAATTTTTTAATTTTTTTCAAATTCCTCATCATATCGAATCTTACGGTAATTGCATGAAGTATTAAATATATAATAATAATAATAATAATAATTATATAGTTTATTTGTAATATGCGAAAAAACCTTTTGAGCCTAGTTAATTTATGATTAAACAATATTTGTCAAATACAAACGAAAATCTTACAGTATTTATTTTGCAAAATTTTTTAAACTAGACAAGGCCTACAATTAGTTATTATTTTTATCTATATTTAATATTCAATGTAAGTGCCGTAAGATTCGATGTGACGATGAATCTGAAAAATTTTATAAAAAAATTTGGGAACTAAACATGGCCTAAAATCTAAGGAAATGGCTTTTCTGATCTGACAGTCGAAGGACACATGCAGTGCAGCACATCCAGTCCAGCTAGGACCTGCAAATTCTAGTGTCCCATGTTTTGACCGGTCTTGCTCCCATCTCAAGAACTTGAGATGTGCGTTGCGAGGCTGTGACATCACATGGCGTACATGGTCTCCTTGTTAATTAGTTCATCTATTCATTTTTTTATCACTGATGATTCGATCTGTCCAAATCTAACACCCAGCGCCTTCGAGAGTCATGTAAATAGTGAACCTAAGTGTTATGTTGTTTCTTCTATACTCCCTCGGTATAGAATTTAGAAATCGTTTTGATAAGATTTGGCTTAAATATTAGAAATATAAATCATTAATAACTTTTAAATTACTAAGTTTGCAAATGCAAAAATTATATGAATATATTTCTTTTGAAAAATATTTACATAAAAATATACATATATCATTTTTTTCTAAATAAGATATTAAAATTGTGTTTTGGAGACCGAGTTGATGTTCTAAATGACTTCTAAATCCTATACGAAGGTAATACATTTGCGCCTTCAAAGAGATGCACATCTGTATGCGGATATGCTTTGTCTTCAGCACTTGCGATTTAGCGGGGCTACTGCTACTCCCCCGGTCTCAAAATAATTGACACTTTAGTTATGAGTTTGGATCAATCTTTATTCAGATTGAGTTTCAACTAGGATGTTTGGTTTGAAAATTCACTTTACATTTGGTATTTATACTATTAAATATTAGCTTATGGGGAATGATGCGATGATGATAATTCATTGTGTTCCATGGACTCAAAAAGAAGTGAGAAATGAGAAAATAATGGACTCTCCTGTATTCCTTACACCAAATACACACCGCTGCTTCGAGTTCAAGGCAAGCAGGCAGAGATGCTGCACACTACCTTATTATCTAGGAAAGAGTCAAATTTTCCTCTTTTAACTTTTGTAAAAGTCTGTTTTTTCTCCCTAAACTCTCGGACAAACCATCTCTCATAACTTTTGGAACTGTGCATTTTATCTCCCCGGCCTGGTTATAAGCTGTTTTGAAGATAGTTTTATCTTTTTCTTTTTTTATTTATTTTAGCTGAATTTTTTAAAAAATCATAGTAAATCATAAAATAGAAAATCTAATTTTGTTGGACTCCACATGAGCAAATCTACACAATGAAAATATAATATGGTATGCCTTAGTACAAAGTTTTTGTTACAGATTTTGATCTATTATTTTCTATAATTAATTAGAACAATTCATAATTGCAGTTTCTATAGTCCAGTTATTGTAAAATTTTTATTGTGGCCTAATTAATGTCTGCTTGAATAGTAGTAAAAATTTCATACTCATTGGATCATGTATAACTTAGCTATAGAATTATTTAGGGTTTATGTTTGTTAAATCTAAATAAATCTATAACTAAGTTATACATTATTCAATGAGTATGAAATTTTTAACACAATCCAAGCATACAATAGTTAGGCCACCATAAAAAGTTTATCATAATTGAACCATAGAAACTGCAGTTATAAATTATTCTAATTAATTACATAAAAATAGATCAAAATTTACAACAAAAACTTTATACTAAAGTATAACATATTATATATTCACTATATAGATCTATTCATATGGAGTCCAACAAAATTGAATTTTCTATTTTATGATTTTTTTTAATTGTTTATTATGTCTTTTCAAAGATTCTACCAAAATAAATAAAAAGGACAAAAGACAAAACCGCTTTTAAAACCGGACCAGGGAGATAAAACATATGATTTCAAAAGTTGATAGAGATGGTTTGTCGATTTTGAAGTTTAAGAAGAAAAAATAGATTTTGATAAAAGTTAAGGGAGGAAAAGTAGATTTTCCCCCCTTATCTATGGATACCTCCTCAATCAAACGGCCCATTAGCTGACACCGGATAATTAATGGATAAAGTTTACCTCAAAACCCAAAAACTTTTCAATATTCTGTCGCATCAAATCTTGCGGCAAATATATGGAGCATTAAATATAGATGAAAACAAAAACTAGTTTCACAGTTTACCTATAAATCGCGAGACGAATCTTTTAAGCCTAATGTCAAATAAAAACAAAAATACTACAGTGTCATCTAAACAAGGCCTTACCATACAAGAGTCTTCACTCCACGGCTGGCTGCATCACTGACCCAGCCGAGCCGACCGTCCCAAAGTTACAGACAGAAAAACAATGACAGGGACTAAACTAAACATATCACATCTTTCTACCTAGTACAAACATTCAATTCCAACTCATTGGTTTAATGGCATGGCATCTACCATATACTCACATAATCAGTTTCTCTTGCAGCCGAGCCAAGATTCTGCTTACTGCACCAGATACGCCTTTTTCACCAACTGCCTTTGTAATAAAGCTCAATTCAGCGCAACGAATACTTCGGCTATGTTAAAGTTTCTGATCTGATACACCTCAGCACAAATCTAACACTGTTAGCAATTAAAGCTATAACAAACTGCACCGCAATTCTCAGTTGGGAAACCCAACACTACAGTGTCCCTACAAAGGACGCAACTGCTGCTGGACTACTCCCTACAGCCCCAAGAGATACCTTGGTCATCCACAAAAGCATATCATCTTTGATGTCCACGACATGTACATCTCTATTGTCTTCAGAGGAAAACATAATGCTAAATCACCTAAAGTGTTGCTAAGTTAAGCCATCACTTGCGAGGGCTTCAGATCGATCTCACTCGGTCCACCATGTTCCACTACAGTGAAGGATGCATATTCTGGATTGGAACCTTCAGAGGGTGGAACGCTCCTCTCGTCAACAGCAACCTTAGAATTGGGGTAACTGGAGCTTCCGTTGCCAACAGAAACCTTAGAACTGGGGCAACTTGTGTTCCCATCAACAAGGGTGTCCTGCGAATTGCCCTTATTTGTGCTCCCATCTCCTACCACGACCACAAAATTGGCGTTATTCATGCTCCCATCACCAACGGCAGGCAGAGGCTCAGGGTAATGTGTGCTTCCATGACCAACAATATCCTGAGAATTGACGTTACTTGTGCTCCCATTGCCAACAGTGACATGGGAATTGTCTTGATGTTTAATCCCATAGCCAACAGTAGACTGAGAATTGGTGATACTTGTGCTTCTGTCACCCTTTGCGACATGAGAATCAGATTGATATTTTCTCCCAGTACCTACGGTAACTTGTGAACTGGGGTGATGTGTGCTTCCATCACCAACAGCAACTTGAAAATTGGAGTGATTTGTGCTCCCAACACCAATGGGAAACCAAGAACTGGGATCATGTTTACTCCAACTGCCAATGCCAACCTCAAAACTGAGGCAGTGCGCACTCCTAGTGTCAATGGTAACCTGAGAATCAGGGTGACATGTGCTTCCATTGCCAACAGTAACATGAGAATTGGGGTGATGTGTGCTTCCATCACCAACAGTAACTTGAAAATTGGAACGACTTGTGCTTCCATTGCCAATGGGAAACCAAGAACTAAGATCATGTTTTCTCCGACTGCCAATGGTAGCCTTAGAATTGACGCAACACATGCTCCCAGTGCCAACAGCAACCTGAGAACTGAGGTAAGGTGTGCAGCCAGTGCCAGTGTGTGTGATCCCATAACCAGTGGGAACATGAGAACTGGGGTAACATGCAATGAGCTTAGGTTTCTTGTTTGCCTGGAAAGCATCATTGTGGAAGCTTCCAACAATTGCCTGCAAGGTGTACATTAGGTTAGATTTTTATTTTTTGGTATGGGTGGTGGGTGCGGGGGTACTGTAGACAGATCCTTAGAACTCAGAAGAAAGAACCATTACATCTATATGGTTAAAAAGCAGAGCTAAGTCAGATAAAAAGTTCCTTCTCCGATTCTTAACAGATCCACATGTCCAAATATTAAGTTGGTTATGGTCTACTATTTACACATATATGCTTCATGGAAGTATGAAACACACAACATGTATATCAGTATATAGAAAAATGGAACAACGAAGCAATTAGGAGAAAAATAACTACATTATTCTTCCTGTGACAAGGCAAAACAATTTTAAAGACTAAAGAAACTGTCTGCAATAGTTTCACAGGTTCATGTATCAAAGTATCGAATCGAATAACTCAAAAGTCTGAACATTTGATGTACCTGTACAGGTGTTGCAGCTATGAGAGGTCCAACTGCAACACCACCGATAACAGAACAATCACCACAAGCAAGGGTCACAGATAAGCACCCAAATCCAGGGCTATCAGATGTCAAAATGGACCCAAACACATGAATGATTTCTAAAGGACCCTGCAAAGATTAGAAATCAATGAACAATGCGGCATTCGAAAGTTTAAAAACTTTGGGCATTTGACCTTATTTAAGAGAGTAAATGTTTAAACCTTGTGATTTAAGATGACAGCAGAGTGGAGTAGATAGCAATCTTGAACGGCCCCAAACACTGAGAGAACACAGACGGCCTTCCCAATTATTTTTGAGACCTGCACAATCCTTGATACGATATCCTGTGCAATCATTTTCAGATAATCAAATTCCATAGATCAATTTGACAGAAAATAACTATAGCAACTACTTGGGTGATTAGCTATGAAATTGGGCCGTGTAGATCACAAAGTCCATACAGAAGGCAACAAGATCAGTAAGGGCATAAGCAGAGTTGGGATGATCAAGCATAAAAGATCGATGGGCAATGCCCCCACAATATAAACAAAGCTACGCCTTCTGGGCAATGTCATGGTTGGTTCCATGGTTCTATGCCCCATATGGCCATATGACTGAAAACTAATAACCTGACAGCTTAAAACCCTGGCAGGTTAGGTACAAAGGTGACTGACGCTATCATGTGTTCCTCAAGTTATGCAAATTTGTGTCTAGAATGTAGTTGAGCTGCAACTTTAGAAGACAACGACATTGCCGTTTGCAAGAGCACAAGTAGATGCAAGACTTGCTGCAAACAGAAATGGAGCAGCAACATGGTCCTTTACCACCAAGGCTATTGTGGCAAACAAGACAATTCGTTGATTTGACAGCAATTGCCACCTGGGTAGTGTTATACTACACTTATCACCTCTGCAGTCTGCAATTTCTCTTCACCCAATCGCTGCAGATATATGACTTGCTTAGGAAAGCTCAGACTGAAAAATCCAATTAGCATCCCACAATGCCCAAATCCATCGACAAGAACCCGCTGACCTAGCAGCTAGCTATAAGGATTGAGCAAAGCATACCTCTCCCGCATGTATTTTGAGGACGTGCGGCTGGAGCCCACCCAATTGGTCGGGAAAGGGATGCCCCCCTGTCCGCAGCAACACACCAGAATTCATCAGCAAATTAGTGGGCAGGAAACAAATTAGGACGGCAGCCAAGTGCAGTTAAGAGTGATTACTAGAGGAAGGTTGGCCGTGGGCAGGCAGCGCCGGCGGCGGCGGTGCCCGTGGGGACGGAGCGAGGTGGAAGCCCGGCGGCGGCGGGAGGAGACGGTAGCAGTTGCGCGGGCGCCCCCGCCGCCGCTTCTCCGGTATCGGCGGCGGTGGTGGCAGCGGACGAGGACGGGGAGGGGCCGTGAGCGGCTGCGGCGGCTGCGGGTCGACGCGGGTGCCCATGGCCCGCACGAAGGGGGAAGGCGCCCGCAGGCCTGGGACCGAGGTGGGCATTGGCCGGGCCAAAACCCTAGCGGCGGCGGAGGTGGATGCCGAGGCCGAGGAGGAGGGAAGACCGAGGGACGGCGGCGACATGGGGATGGCGGCGCCATAGCCGTCGCCCTCCTCCTCTTCTATTTCCTTCTTCATTTTTTTGGTATTGATCTTTGTATAGCTGCTGCTTTGGGCTTCGCTTTCTTTGTAGTGGGACTAGTACTCTCTCCCGTTCTTAAAATAATATAATATAGCATATTTTATGATACTACCTTAAAAAACTAATAATTTTTTTAATAAATTTGATAAATGTGTTAAGCTCAACCGGCCAAAGCAGCGAGCTCCTTCCGACCTACTCCCTACCTTTTTAATTAGCGCTGTTGGTATGCGTGTTACAAATTTGATTTGATTTGTAGAAAATACGTACGACATTTATATCTTTAGATAAATTTATTCTTTTTAAAAAACTAGATTCAAAAATCTTTCTAATAATACTAATTATATATTTTAAATATTAATATTTTTTAATATATAATTGTTGGCAATTGTTTTTGAAAGTGCAAGCGACAATTAAAAAAGAGCGGAAGGAGTAGGTTCGACACTTGACACTTTCTTAAGACATGGTTTTTTCTATGATCTATTTTTTTAAAAAAATATGTTTTGATGCAAAATAAATAAATTAATTATATCATATATCTTTATAATAAAATACTCGAAATACGAGATGCATATTAAATTAGCACATGGAGTAGTTATATACTAATATAATTTATGTTGCTTAGGTCAGCAGGGATAAATGTCTACCACGTCCCTGAAGAAAACTGGCAGTTCATCGGAGGACCGATACGATAGGGATGCTGGCCGTTGGATGACAATCGGATGGATTTGGACCTTGGATCTCAACTGCTGCCTGGTAGTCGATGGAGTAGTGCCAAACCGGTTTGGGCCGAAGAGAAAAGTTTTGTGACACTGTAGTACTTTTGTTTGTGGTAATTATTGTTCAATTATGGACTAACTAGACTTAAAAGATTCGTCTCGTAAATTCCGACCAAACTGTGCAATTATTTTTTATTTTTTCTATATTTAATACTTCATGCATGCGTCTAAAGATTCGATGATAGAGAATCTTAAAAAATTTTAGGTTTTTAGGTGGAAGTAAACAAGGCCTTGATGAAGATGAACTACAAGTCTCATGTCATCCCTGGTTTTCACATCGCCGGATCAACTTCAGCCTTTTAGATTTCTTTTTGGAATTTTGACATTGTAGCAATTTCGTTTCTATTTGATAATTATTATCCAACCATGAACTAACTAAACTTAAAAAATTTGTCTCGTAAATTACAAATAAACTATGCAATTAATTTTTTTATCTATATTTAATACTCAATACATGTGTGGCAATAATAAAGCGACGGAGAATCTTTTTTTTTGATTTGTGGGGTAAATTAAACAAGACCTTCTTTTTTGTTGTTGTCAGTCATAGTCAGCTAAAATCTAGCACTAGCAGTGTGTGGGTGGGTGTGAGGGATAAATAGATTTGTCTCGATTTTAGGTCTTGTTTAGATCCAAATATTTTTTGCATTTTGCTACTATGGTGCTTTCATTTGTATTTGATAATTATTGTCTAACTATAGACTAAGTAGGCTCAAAAGATTCGTTTCACAAATTACAGATAAACTATGCAATTAGTTATTTTTATCTATATTTAATACTCTATGCAATTATGCATGTGTCTTAAGATTTGATGTGATGAAGAATCTTAAAAAGTTTTTAGATTATGAGTGTAACTAAACAAGACTTTATTTTTACCAGATCGTCTCACATGCAGAAATCCTCCAGGGCGCAGGGAAGTAGTGTGTGACCTCAGCGTGGGCACTTTTCAACCGAAAACCGAACACCGAACCGAACCGAACAAATGTTTTTTTCTGTGTTGCTTAACATTGTTATTTTTTTCTGTGTTGCTATTGATCCTCGGTTCAAGCTTTCTAATTATGTGAAGATGGCAACTATGGTCATGTTTGGTGATGACATAGGACCAAAGCTGTGGGAAACA
>Ga0182004_10000564_pt1 | contig 23291 bp, 21 predicted proteins | sample Sormic07211540_1_FD_120479 | JGI IMG/M metagenome (GOLD analysis project Ga0182004, IMG submission 120479) | Endophyte microbial communities from Sorghum bicolor roots, Mead, Nebraska, USA - 072115-40_1 MetaG | ecosystem: Host-associated > Plants > Roots > Unclassified | place: USA: Nebraska...
ATGATGAAGTCCTTGATTACACCAAGAACTAGGCATGCCTTTACCTTAGAATCGTCGCCAATCAGCACAGGCTCAATAATGTTATTGTCAATCAACACATCAAATCTGTTGCTAGCAACCTGTTCAGCACTAAAATCACCATGTCCGACAGCCAGTCCCTCAGCTATCCATCTTCTAATTAGCCTCTTCCTCTTAATCACATGACCTTGAGGGAGTGTGCTCAGAGATAGCAAGCACATCCTGTGAGCATTGTCAGGCAGGCTCTCGTAGCACTTGGTAAGAACTCTATCCATTTCCTCAAAGGCTCCCGTGACACCTTCTGGCAGATTTTGCTCTTTCTGACATAAATGATTAGCCACACTAATCACTGCTAGTGGTAGACCACCACATTTTTTCAATGTGTCTCCTAAAGCATACTCCAGAGCAGGTGTACGATTTACTTGCCTCCCAACCCTCATCCACAGCAATTTTTCGGAGTCCAAATTATTAAGACTTTGCATCCTGTAAATGTATCGTGGCTCAGGAGTGCAGGTAGTGGCGACGGACTGAATACTCGTGGTCATGATTATTCGACTGCCATTATGATTTTCACTAAAGACACCTTTTATATCATACCACATACCAGCTCCGTGAAGGTCATCAATAACGACCAGAAACCTAGCAGAACAAAGTAAAACAAACTCGTCAGACCAAAAAAAAAAAGCGAATTTTGACATAAGCATGCATGCATGGCTACAAAACTGTGTGTGCGTGCGTGTGTATGAGAAAAGGTGGTAAATATGTAGTTTTATCTCAACTTCATATATCCAAATTTCTCACTTTTATAAATGTTATGCCATCATGCGCATCAAGTATACCTGAATGCATGAGAGACAGCAATCATGGATTCATGGATATCAATGGCAACAACGATTATCTAAACACTATTTAATATTTATGCCAATAACAAATATAAGTTGTTCATTTTTATAAATGTACATGTTTTTATTCAAACATTATGACATATTTATATAGATTGTATTATTGTTGTAAGCAATAAAATATTTTATAAAGAAAGAGTTCAACACATATTAGATATATAAAATTTAACATCATGAGGTGTGTAAAATGTTAATGCAGACTGTAGGTGTCCCATTGTATCCGTGGTTTTTGAAGGACTTAAACAACGGTTATTAATCTTAAATATCAATGTACTCTTGCAATTTGCATTTTTGACCCCACTCATATCCTCTTTCAAGCTTGGCTGTTTTCAACAGTGTGGTGATGGCTTCAACAATAATTTACTCAATTATCCTTCATCCATCCATTTCAAATTATAAGTTATTCTAACTTTTTAGAGAGTCAAAGGTTCTCAAGTTTGACCAAAATTATAAAGAGAACTACAAAGATTTATGACGTCAAATAGGTATAAGATAAAAACATAATTAATTAATAATTTAATGATACTTAGTTGCTATTATAAATGTTATTCTTTATATATAAATTTGATCAAACTAGAGATACTTTGACTCTCCAATAAAGTTGGAACGACATAATTTGGGATGGATGGAGTGGCAATTAAGAGTGAAGTAAAAGGGTTTAAAATCCTTGTTTAAAGATTCAAAAGAAGAGTTCTCAATAAGAGTATGAAACTCACTAGAGTTTTGTAGATGCGTATAAAAAATGTAGCAACTAAATAAAACAAATTTTGAATGTAAAATAAATTAATGACACCATGAACACAAAAAAACTATAAACAGTCTTATAATATTAGAATGGGGAACGCCACAGAAGTAAACATTTTGTTCCATTTCTTATTCACTCTAAAAACTTATTTTTCAAGATTTATATATTATTGCTCAAGATTTAAAATTCAAGCATTGAAAACAGATTTATTACAAATACAGTATATATAAATGATGTCACTGCACTTGAAAAAGTATTCTGTGAAATATCTGTTGAGATCTTTCAGAGAGAGAGAGAGAGCGCTACACACCTTTTATTCCGCAGGATCTCTTTTAACATATAAAAGTCAGGGACAACATCGTTCTTTTCTTCTTGAACTTGCTGGTAAATCTTATTTAGAAGGTCACCCCCATGGCTGCACTCGGATGCCACAACCCAAGCAACGCAGTTGAAGGCACTACGGGCAAAAGTATCGTAATAGACTGCTCTTGCGAGGGCCGTCTTCCCGATGCCACTATACCCAACGATGGATACCACCCTCGGCTTCTGCTCCTTCGCTAACCAGGGTGAGACTTCCTCCTCCATAGCCTCGCTTTCGAAAATCAACTTCAAAAGCTCATTCCTAGGCTGATCCATGGCAACGAGAACGTCCTCAGGAGCATAAGGTCCAGACGATCTTGGGCAGGACAGAGCAGCACCATTGACTCTGTCCTGGCTCGTAATGCAACCCTTTTGTTGCCACTCTCGCAAGCTCCTGATCCTATCCTTCACCTGCACTAGGTCGCTCATATGTGCAAGAGCATGCCTCGGCGATTTCATTTGCAGCCATGTGTAGATATCTGTGAAATCCTGGACATCATTGGCCACGTCCTGAACTTGCAGAACCCATTCTGATGGCTCCAACCCGGGGTTACTATCTGTTACGGTGGCCATCTGCCTCATCTCCTGATTGATGGATGCCAACTCATTCATTATGTGGAATCCTGTCTGCATCATATGTTGCCTCATCATGTATGTGAACCCTCGAACGGTCTTCACAAGCTGAACACCACTCCTTGGTCTCCGGGTGACCCAACCTTCATTGATTTTTAAAAGATCATTATACTACAAATTTAATTTTGCAGGTAGAAATTCCAAACACAACATTTCTCAAAATATGTTATATCATCCGAAACAAATATGATTTTTACATGACATTATGGCACAATCTCCATTGTATACCTTGCACAACTATATTTTGCGACGATATATTTGCAGAAAACAGAAAAAATATGTGATTATGATTTTATTTTTGAGGAAAACACTTAAGCGTTAATATGGCTTAGAAATTTAATCAGTCCTCATGAAAAATACAGACAAAAAAAATATATCGGAAGAATGTTGAAAATTAACTAAATTAAGGCAAAAAAACATGTCGATTAAGGATAAAAAGTGGTCAAACCTCAAAAGCTATAGATACCCAAAACTATTGTAATTTAGAAACATTTACTTGTGTTGTTTAGATTTGTACTCAAAATACCTCAAAACTCTTTTACAGTTGAATGATTTTTATGAATATAAGCTAGAATACATGTCAAAGTCATAATAATTGGTGAAGGGGAATAGAATAGGTGTAATTGGATGGATGTATTGTATTGAGCCCTTGAGCGTTTATATAGAGTACAAGGCTTGGAGGAAAGGCAACGGTTGACGGTAGATAAGTGTTATTTTTAACCGTCAAACGAAACATGAGAAATAACCTAAATATAAATATCATCTAGACATAGGGGTTACACTAACAAAATTCTACAAGTTTTGATGAATGTCTATTTTTGTAGAGGATATCAGAAAAGATCCAAAGAAGGTCCACATGCCAGATTTACATAGAGAGAAAAACACCTACATATACAAAAGAAGACTCTAGAAGATCTGGAAAGATGCACCCCTAGATTGGGGCCACCTGGCAGCAGGCCCGGGCTTGTGTTGTTTAGATTTGTACTCAAAGTACCTCCAAAGTCTTTTACAGTTGAATGATTTTTATGAATATAAGCCAGAATACATGTCAAGGTCATAATAATTGGTGTAGGGGAATAGAATATGTTTAATTGGACCGATGTATTGTATTGAGCCCTTGGGCGATTTATATAGAGTACAAGGCTTGGAGAAAAGGCAATGGTTGACGTTAGATAAGTGTTATTTTTAACCGTCAACAAAACCTGAGAAATAATCTAAATATAAATATCATCTAGATATAGGGGTTACACTGACAAAATTCCACGAGTTTTGGTGAATATCTATTTTTTGCAGAGAGATAGAGTCTCATGGATCGTGCCTCCATCACCTTTGAGGATCAATAATAATCGTCCATTAAGGTCGGTTCGGTTTGATCCGATGGCCGACGTTCTTCGAAAAGGGCTATATAAGCAAGGTCCCTAGGCCCGGGAGAAATGCTAAAAATTCATCATTCATCTGTCTCAAGAGATAAACCTCTGATCAAGCCCTAAAGCCACCATCTCAATTAGAGCTTCATAGTTTAGGGCATTGCTACATAGGATTAGAACTAGAAGGAGGCAAGCATTGCTTCGTTTTCGGATTTGTGAGTTTCCTTGGTAATTCCTCGCTTTCTCCTACTGTATATGTTCTTTCTTATATTATTCATATTGTTCATCTGTTACTATAAATATGGCTTTGGTCTATTCTACTATATTGGATATGACTTTTCTCTATTTGCTTCTATTCTCAATTATAATGTTCTTAGTTTACTTTGATTATATGCTTGGCATAGTTGGATTAGAATTATATTCAAGTTTAGGATCGTATAGCGCTTGCTCATTGGTACCATGGTTCAGTGGTGAATATTGTGTAGGCGTGGTGCCTATACCGTATTTTTCTGTGATTGAACCCGTATTCTGGATCATGACGTAGAGAGGGGTTTGGGATCCTCTCTCACTCAGTGGGATTATGTGTTTTGTGGAAATAAAATACCTATTTTCCACTGTGCCGGAGGCTGGTTTCAGTGAAGTCACAGAAGTGTGCGAGCTCCGGATGCTGGGTGTGCGTTCGGTCAGTTCTGGTTTGCGACATGCAGAGAGTACAATGGGGACCTACGCATTAGGTCATTTTCTAAGATCATCGGACACTGCTGACTGAGCGCTGGCTAAGCATTATTCAGTGTCTTTTCTGCATGACATGACAAGGACATGCAAGCTGAAGGGGCATCAGATGCTAGGCTGCGTCTGGTCACCAGTCACCGAACACATCCACTCATGGAAATCATGTTGTGGAACCTCTTTAAGTAGCGACTGGACGCTAGGTGCCGAGTCCAGTAGGTGAACCTAACCATTAAGATCTAACGCATGACATTCAAAGGCAGAGGGCACGTGGCAGACATCCATGCACTAGACGCTGGGGTCTCATTCGGTCGATCACACTGGAGCGTCCGATGGCCCTGATTTTTGTGAAAATAGGGAGCCAATGGATTTATTTCTTTGGGAGGCTTATAAATAGTGTTTGGTCAGCTTGGAGCTCACCATTTTGGCACTTTGACATACTTGGCTCCTTGTGAGCCTAAGCAAACACCTTCCACTCATCTCCTTTGTTGATTCTTCATAATAGTGAGATTGAGAGTAATTCCAAGTGCATTTGCATGAGTGATTGCATCTAGTGGCACACGGGGATCGTTGTGGCTACAATTTTCTTATTACTCTTGGTGGTTGTCGCCACCTAGATAGCTTGGAGCAGCGGTGAAGGTCCGGCATGTGTTTTTCATGGCTGGCTCCGGTGATCTTGTGAGGGATTCTTTTGCCTTCCCCGGTGGAGCACCAATTTCAACTCTAGTGAATTACTTGTGTCATTGAGATACCTCACTTACGGATAGGTTCTTACGGTGTCCAATTGTGTGGATGAGGTTTGTGCTACACCTCTTAGCCATCGAACCACCAAGTGTTAGTCGACACAATATTGACTAGCGTGCCGACAAGCACGTGAACTTTGGGGAGAAAAATTGTCTGTCTCAATTATGTATGTTTGGCATTCTCTCAATGATTGATTAGTTCATATCTTGGTGATTAGTTCATTCCTGCAGGGTAGTATAAAGATCACATCCCTTCTATTTATATTTCCACAAAGTAGTGTACTTAGCTTAAGTTGCTAGCTTTGCCTTGTGTAGCTCAATTCACTATTATAGCTTGTAGTGACATAGCTCTTGTGTACCTAGTGATCATAAAAACTAGAATTGTCAGATAGGTGGCTTGCGTCCCTTGTAGAGCTAGAGTGAAATTGTATTACGCCATTAGTTGTACTAATCCATTGCTCTAGTGCTTTGTAGATTTTTAAATTGGCTATTCAGCCCCCTCTAGCCATATTAGGACCTTTCAATTGTGCAGATGGATGGCATAATGAAGATTGCTAGATAGTCATTGATGCATGAGGAATGGCGATGTAGATGCAACGTCAAAGAGGACATAAGGGCAGCAGTGCTATGTCTTATGAGGTGACACAATGACACCCTATTTCTTAGAGAAGATGTGCATCGTACCTAGCAATGGACATCACCGGAGCTAAGTGAATCATGCACAATTGGTTCTATGGACCTAGTAGGTGCGAGGTGAAGTGATGATGGAAGAAGTTGGGGGAGGCATCCCAATCTATGGTGGTGACGATGAACTAAAGATGCAGACATGCAGTTGGGATGACTGAGAAGCAACACGAGAAGGTGCCCCCTTGGCATCGCATGGCCAGTGAGGCCAAATAGTCAAATATGTAGATGTCAATTTAGTCAATGCCAGAGCCAGAGTAGGTACGCGTGATGTCGATAGGCGATGGGTGGCACAATCCCAATTAGTGGTTGAGCAAACCACAATGGATACACCAGTAGCAGTTGGATCCTATATGCAACTCACCGAGTGCACCTAGCAAAACATCCTCCATAGTTTTGTCTCCAAGCCATGCCTCTCCCATGAGCAAACTAGCACATGGAGAAAGAAGAGAGTGGGAGACAAGAGAGATAGAGGAAAGGTTCGGGCATCATGAGCGGTGACATAGATGTGGCCCTTGGTTGGGGATGGCATAGCTCAGCAATACCCTAGTGGCAGTACGGAGGAGCACCTCTTGAGTGGTGCTGACGAGGCCTGGCATTGCTCCTAGCGGCAACATGAATGGGTGGGCGAGGTGAGTAGACCTTCAACCAATGATGGTGTGGCCTAGGGGGTGGGCAACTCTAGCCCATGACAAGCATTGACCCCTGGTGGTAGAGAGGCGACCGCCACACGATCGATTATGGCATAGCCCGAGGGGTAGGTGACTTCAGCCAGTGACAAGAGTGGCAAAGACCACCCTCGATGACAGAGGGGCGGGAAAAGTGCATAGCCCTAGACGGTGATGATTGCCACCCCTACACTAGTACATAAAACATTTTCCATGACCTTTCCAAAACAGCTTCGGTGGCAGGTAGCTTTTTGAACTGCCTCGGTTAATGCCTCGATTAATCGAGGCGGTCATTTTTCATTAATTGAGGCGGTTAGAAATACCCGCCTCTTAAAATATATTAACCGAGGTGGGCAACACAAAAAAACCATCTCGGTTAACTGAGGTGGTTGTCATAACGCAACCACCCGGGTTAATCGATTAATAAAGGCAATCAAAAGTAACCGTCATAGTAAATCATAGGCACCTGGCTCCAAAAATCAAACCAACATGCACCATGTGCGCCCGACCCCACCTATTCCAAAAAATCAATGTCTATCCTGTGTGTTGTGCATGATTTCCATGCATGGTTTGAGAAAACCACCAGATGTACTGTGCCCCTTGTTTTGAGAAACCGCTAACACGTGGTGCGATGTCAGTGGCTACACAATAGCTACCACACACTGGACCACATAAATTTTAGCCACACAAACAACACCCATGGGAAACCGTGCCTATCTGTTTTGGGTTCTGTACGCGCGCGTAGCTGTGCAGGAGTCCTAGATTGTTGACGTGGACTTATCGATGGCTGGATAGGACACCACGTGGAGACATGTCCGTCGTTGATATTTCTGTGCTTCCTGACTGAGTATGATAAGCGGACCCAACAAGACATGGATAGAATGCCAGGAGAATCGAGAAATAATATATTCCCCCTCTTTGAATGCCTAAGCAGCTCCTTTCTCTCCCCCGTACGAAGGGCACGCCCCTTCTCCATGCGCACTCTATCGCGCACTTCTCCCTCAACTCCGATAGGTCCTCCACCTCCAGCTCCAGCCAACCACCTCCGTCTCCAGCACGGCGGCGCCCTCCACCTCCACCCCTGCGATAGCTGCTTGGCCCCTACGGTGGATCGCTAGAGCACGATGAGCGGGGCTAGCTTCGGCAGCGGCTCCCCAGGGCGCGGCGAGCATGCGCACAGTCCCGGCGGTGGCTCACTAGGGCACCACGAGCAGGAGCCTAGCCCCCGCGGCAGCGGCTCAGTCACCTTTGGTGGTAGCTCATGATGACAACTTGGCATGACGATGTGGTGCCTAGCGACGGCTCACGACAGCGCCACGAGCGGGGGGGGTGGGGCTCATGGATGGGCTCGTGGCAAGCAGGTGCGCGGTCCCAAAGGCACTTCTCGGTGCAGCAGCAGATCCGGCGAGCAGCGGCACTGGGCGTCGAAGGGTTCAGTGGGCCTCATAGATGGGCCCATATGGGTCTCATTGATTTTTTTTAAAAAAATTAATCCATTAACCAAGGCGGGTTGCATAGTTTAACTGCCTCCATTAATTGTATTAACTGAGACGGTTACATTATAACGGCCGTCTCAGATAAATGATTAACTGAGGCGGTTGGGCCCATTAATGTAGGATTAACCGTGACCTTTTGTTGGAGGCGGTTGGCAAAACCACCTCCGTTAATCGATTTTGCCCCCCTCTGTTAAGTTTTTTTTGTAGTAGTGCTAGCGCCCAACAAAGAGAGGTAGATGGCTCTAGCAAATGATGGCGTGATCGGTAACGACGACATGTTGGAGATGGGCAGATCTGCTAAGAAGCGACACTCCAGATCTGGCCACCTCCTTGGTGGCTTAGGGTCTGGAATGCCTGGCATGGTCACCACCATGAAGCCACGGGACAGGCCAACTGTCTCCATTTGATAGGAAGGTGGTGACGCAGTGCAACACAACGATGAGCTTGGGGATGAGATGGCAGCAGCCTGGTGATAATGTGTGTGAGGAGCAGATCCACATCTATTGCGCAACAATTATGGTGAAAATGGCAGAAGGATTGATAGGATCCGGTGCCTAAATGGTGGCGCTGCCCCAGGCAGAGATGGTCTCTCGCCGAAGGAGCGCAGTTGCGGAAGCTAGCGGTTGCTAATGTTTGGATCTAATCCTAGACTTGTGATATTATGAAGGAGAATATATCAAATAGGTGCGATTGTATGGCTCTATTGCATTGAGCCCTTAGCCACTTTATACAGAGTACAACACTTGGGAGGCAAGGCAACACACTGATACATATGGCAGTCTATGAGATGCAATATCTAAGCTACCAAATATACTCTACCAATTAGTACAAAGTCAAATGTGTCAAATATTTTGTACTTGATAGGTACAAAAATATAAAACTTTTTAAATAACAAAGTAACATGCTGGCCATTGTTTCCTCTACACTGTGTTTCAGTCCTAAAACTGCATGCAGATTCTACCATTATGCTTTTGCAGTGAATTAGATGATCTTAATCAGCATGCTATGAGCAAATAAGTGCAGTAATGTACAGTGCTCTTTCATAGCCTTCATGATATATTCCCTCCATTCCATATTATAAGTTGCTATGCATTTTGTAGATATATAGTTTTTATTATCTATCTAGACATAGTGTATATTTAGGTGCATAGCAAATAGCTATGTATATAGAACAGTCAGAGTGACATACAATCTGGAATGGAGGGAGTAGGAAATTTGACGCATCGAAGTCCAAGATGTTGCAAGGTCCACGGCTGATTTGAGGGAAGATCTCATGTCCTTGTAAACCATTATGACGTGACTCAAGAAACGAAAGTTATAGATGGTTTTATCTATTTTGTGTAAAATGGTTATATATCTTTTGGACTCTTAACAATGATTGTTTTATTGTTATGGAAAACACAAGCGATGGATTGTCAATCATTTTTTTCAGTTTCATATTAGGCATAGAGAACTTGGCAGGTGCCAATAAAATTGTTGCTCATGTTTTATATATTATTTACAGAAATGTCATATATGTTTTGGGTTTAAAATTATAGATTTGGTAGAGTCATATTTGAATAACTTGATGAAATGTGTTGGATTATTTTAAAATTTGTGATGAATGGATTCTACATGAAAGCATTGCATCATATGTGCTTTTTTAGAGGGCAACACTTGATGGTGGTTTTCTTTTTTATGCTAGAAAGTTGCCCCATTGTAGAATTACTATGGAATGATTATAAAATATGTACATGTACAGATTAGATGTTAGATCCATGCATGTTTCATTTGGTATTTTAACAATTACATTACAGTATTATTCAAATGATATGGCTCCATCATATAGCATCTAAGTAGAGATTCACACATTTGCCTTATTGGTTTGCTCTCCAAAAGCTTTATTTGTTGATCTAACCAACCCTTAACAACCAAGGTGGCACTACCACAACAACACACACATAGGCCACCATGGGCCAAATTTACCTGGGCTAGATGTTACGTACACAGCAACCCAACATTCTTGTTGGCCCAACACACCCACAACCAGACAAACACTTACCGCAAAAATCTCATTTTGGTACATATGACCATGCATCCAGTGCGGCCACATGTGCCAATGTCGTGCACCATACAAGGCCCACATAGATAATGTGCCTATGTCTACATTGTGAACGAACATCCCATTTTGGTACATATGACCATGCATCCAGTGCCGCCACATGTGCAATGTTGTGCACCACACAAAGCCTACATAGTTAATGTGCCTATGTCTACATTGTGACCCACATGGGACCGTGTCCACAAATGGCAAATGGATAAGATCCATTCTATACACTAAGTGTACGACACAATCTCACCCCATAAAAGATTTCATCCTCACTTCACGTAAGAGGGTTACCTCGGGTTATTGGTATGGACTTTATTTTTTTTATATGTTGGTTTAACCTACCATCAACAACCAATGTGGTGCTAAGCCCCCACAATCTCAAATGAACACACATGGGCCACCGTGAGCCAAATCCTATAGGAGCCGAATGTCACAGTGGTGGAACATGAAGAGCTAGATGTTACAGAGTTGGATATCTTGGTTGAGGACGACAGGTACTGCGGTGTCTAACACCAAAGCCATAAAGAGGTGGTCAAGTAGTAATTTACAAAATTCAATCGAACTTCCTACATGTGGACTTCCATTTTGTTAAAAAAATAAAAAGGCCATAATCTTTAAACAATGGATTTGTTTTTGTTTTTAGTTGGTCTCTAATTATTGAGTTCCCCATAGACAATGACAGTCTCACATGAACATCATGCCCTAAATGTGTGCACTAAATTTCTAGTAATGTGTCATTGTCACCTTACATGTCCCGCTTGATCAACCAAATCAATCATCCACTGGCACAAAATACATACGACTAATCATATATAGTTAACTTGTGTAATGGCTAGCCTATGTACGATGTGCCAAGGTACAGATATGTAGCACAAACTTATCCATAATATTAAATTGTGAGATTGCTACAATCTTGAAAACTTAAGTGAACAACTGAGACAACTACTAGATGCATGTAGATATCTTTGGCAATCTATTGTCTTTCATCTTTTTCTCCTACGTTTTTTTCCCTGTTCTTTCTGCTTCATTTCTATCATTCCAGCTTAAAGAAGAGGCAAACTCAAGAGTAGGGGAGTCATTTGCTTTTTCATTGCAAAGTTTATTTTAAATGTCCAAGTTGTTTCAAATCTAGTGGATTGACCGAATATAATTACTACATAGGAGGCCCCAGGTGTTAGATTCACTAAATATCAAAAAAATTGAACATGTCGAAGCACATTGGGCTTCTAATTTAACATATTCAGAGAAAAGAAAAAAAATGCCAGATATATATTAACAATGTGTCTTTGACATGTTTCCTTCGGGACAGTTTGCAATGCAAATAATGTTTCTGCTTCCAATGTAGGGTTTGCATTTGGTTTGTTTGATTTTCATCTTCTTAGATTTTTAGAGAAGAGTAAATTTCACTAGTGGTTCTTGAATTTGTCCCGAGTTCTCGTTCCAGTCCTAGTACATACAAATTGCACACTTGGCTCCCTGAACATGTCCTTAGTTCCCACGTTTTCGTGCTGATGTGGTTTACCACAGTGGTTTCTTGGGGGAGGGGGATTTGAAAAATGTTCCCACCAATTTCTGGGTCCATGACACTTTTTTTTGTTTCGCTGCTCCTAAATTTTATTCTTATATATATATATATATATATATATATATATATATATCCTTCTGTTCTCTTCCTATGCCTGCAGCCCTATCTCTTCCTCTGTTCTTCTGTTCTGTGCAGTGCAGGTGCTCCCAACAAAGGTGAGACAAACCGACATGCAGAGGAAGAGAAGAGTATGGCTACAACCCTATCTCTTCCTCTTTTATATTACTATAGTAGGTATATGGCTATAAATATGAGAAGAAAAGAAATTAGAAGGAAAAATGCACAAAAGAACATGTGACCTGGACCTTGGAGATGGTAACAGACATCAAAATTCTGCCACAACCCCTTGTGGCCGGCCCATCAGTAGTTCAGTACCAACAAATTAAATGCGGCGGTGGGCTGTGGGCAGGGTGGTTGGACCACGATGGTACAACACTAGAGTTTAGGAAGCTCAGTGTACAATTTATAACTGCCGGGGCATGTTTATAGTGTATGTAATTTCAAGTACTACTACCAGAATAACAAATCCGGATACAAAGCCATGTGTGCAATTTACACGTAGAAACACATACTCGGGAAACTAAATGGCTCCTATCTATTGCATTTTCTATTCTATCGCATAGATATTCTAGAAGTGGGCTAAAGAGAACCAAAAATATATAGATGGATTAGGATGTGCTCTACGTAGTTCATAACTTGAGTCCTTAAGACGATATATACCTGGCTCGTTGTTTCATATCATGCACAAGTGGCATAGTTTTGTACCACCCTGTCATGGATATCCTAGGTATGCCAACTTTTAGACAAGTTTATCAATGATATGTATATCTAGTGCACCCAAGGTTGGATTTGGCCAGTTTAGCTAGCAGGTCTATGAGACATCAGAGCATCTCCAAGATATTAGCCAGAAAGACTAGCCAAATTTACTTGTTTAGCTACTCTCTAAAATAGATTTGACAAAAAAGATATTAGAGTACTCTAACAGACTCTATAAAGGATGACTAGTGAGATAGGTTATCCAAATGTAGAGAGCAAACAAGGTGGGATGTGTTAGCATAGGCTAAATTGTTGCAATACTTGTAATCTACTTTGTTCAGTCATTAGCATAAGGTAGGCGTAGCAGGCAATGCATGGCTAGAGACGTGCTCAGCTATGACACAACCTAGAGAGTCTGTGAGCGCCACGCTACGCGTTGCTGCACGGGGTACACGTTGCGGTCAAATGGTGTTGTACACGGCACGTAACGTGACGCGGGATACGCGGAGGCATGTTCCGTGATCCCATCTTATGTATCTATATATACAAGGTAAAGGAACCGGCCAAGGCTGCGACATTTGGCAGCAACAAACCCTAGCTCTATTGTTCTTCGTTCTGTGTCTCGCCACGGTCACCATCGTGACGCCGCCGCCGTGTTCGATCCAGCGCACGAGTGTTCTCTACGCCAACACGTGGTGTCGGAGCCCAGGTTGAAGGCATCGGTGTAGGTGAGGATGTGAGAAGAAGATCAGGAGGATGTCTGTTCTGATCGAGTAGAACAAACACGGTTGCCGAAGTCGTCGAAGTGTCTATGTCGGGGAATCAAGAAGCGATGGAGAAGGCGTTCAACACCGCAGCCGAGAACTTGATGTGGCCTTTGTTGACGTGCACGAACTACCAAGAGTGGGCATCGCATGTCCAATGCAATCTGGAGGCAATGTTCCTTTGGGATGCAGTCACCGACGACAAGGCTGAGAGACGTCGTGATAGGCTAGGTCTCGAGGCCATGCTGCACGGCGTACCACCAGAGATGCACCCCATGTTGTTGAATAAGAAGACGGTGGAGGAGGCTTGGGAGGCCATCAAATCGATGCGCCTTGGAGCAGAACGCGTTAAGGCAGTAAGTGCCCAGAAGTTGCTGGCCGAGTTCGAGTCGATTGCCTTCAAAGCTGGAGAAACAATTGAGGACTTCTCCATACGCATCACCAAGATCACCACCGATCTGACTGGACATGGGGAGAAGAGCGTCGACGATAAAAGGGTGGTGAGAAAATTTCTCAGAGTTGTTCCTACTCGTTATAATCAAATTGCAATTGCTATAGAGATGTTATGTGATCTTGATGCACTCTCGACTGAGGAACTAATCGGACGCTTGCGGGCGGCTGAAGATCGGTTCTAGCCAACGGTGGATGCTATCACAGAAAAGGCAGGCAATCTTTTGATGACAGAGGACGAGTGGACAGCCAAGAATAAAAGTAGGATGACTTCAGATTAATCCTCATCATCGGGTCAAAATGGCGGCAATGGTGGTCGCTATGTCCGCAAGGACAGGCAAGGAGCCCATGGCGGCAGTGATGCATGGGACTCCGGTGCAAAGAATCTGACATCGATGGGGACTCCACGTCATAAAGGGAGATGTCATAAGTGCAACATCTATGGGCACTATGCAAAAGAATGCAAGACAAAGCTGAAAGATGATAAGCATGAGGCTGTGCATCATGTTGCAGGAGATGTGGAGACAGGAGCGCTGATGGTGGCTCAGGTTTGCACGGTGGTAAAAACTCAAATCTCTGGGTTGCAGAGAGTGTTACTGAATCAGGAACGGGTGTTCCCGACGGAGTATGAAGAAGGAGCTTGGATTCTAGACACAGGGGCCACAGACCATATGACAGGCTGTCGAGAAGCTTTAGTAACTCTTGACGAGTCTGTTCATGGAGCTGTGAGGTTCGGAGATGGTTCCACAGTTGAAATCCAGGGGATGGGAGCTGTTGCAATGACCGGCAAATACAAGGAACATCGGGTGCTCATAGAGGTGTATTATATACCTTCACTAAAGTGCAACATAGTCAGTCTTGGACAGCTTGAAGAAGCTGGATGCCGTGTTGAAATTGAGCATGGGGTATTGGAGGTACTGGAACACAGACAAGCTGCACAAAGGCAGCGCGCAGTTCTGTTACAGGCAGAAAGGAGAACTGACACTATGTAATGAAGGTGAAGCTAACCTCCCCAATCTGTCTCCACTCCAAACTGAATGAAGTTGCTTGGCTTTGGCATGCAAGATACGGTCACCTAAACTTCAAGTCACTACATGATCTCGGCTACAAGGAGATGGCAGTAGGAGTGCCTCGTATCCGGGAGGTAGAACAAGTGTGTGATGGCTGTGCCCTGCGCAAGCAGCACCGTGCACCCTTCCCACGAGCGACTGCATATCATGCAGAGAAAGGGCTTGAATTGGTTCATGCTGATCTCTGTGGCCAGATTAAGCCCGTTACACCCGGAGGCAAGTCGTATTTTTTGCTTGTGGTGAATGATTACAGCCGCTATAAGTGGCTAGACTTACTGCGAACAAAGGATGAGGCGTTCCTATATTTCAAGAAGATCAAAGCTTCTGCTGAGCTGGAGTCAGGGTGTAGGCTCAAAGCTTTCAGAACTGACCGTCGAGGAGAGTTCAACTCAGGAGTCTTCATAACTTTCTGCAGGGAAGAGGGCATCAAGCATAACACAACTACACCATACACGCCCCAACAAAATGGTGCGGTGGAACAGCGTAATCAAAGTGTTGTAGAGATGGATCGCTGCCTGCTCAAGTCTATGAAAGTCCCAGGGAAATACTGGGGGAAGCTGTCCAAACAGCAGTATACTTGTTGAACAGAGCTCCTACTAAATGCTTGAATGGGAAGACGCCGTATGAAGCATGGTTCAGCAGGAAACCGGGTGTCAAGCACTTGCATGTATTCGGTTGTAGAGCCTTTGCGAAAAAGCTTGGACCAGGCATATCAAAATTATCAGACAGATCAATCCTAGGGGTGTTCTTCGGTTGTGAATCTGGAACGAAGGGGTATAGGATATTTGATCCAGTGAATAATCGTTTGATGGTGTCCAGAGATGTGATATTTGATGAGCAAACAGCATGGAATTGGGAGGAGAAAAATGATGAGCTCGGTGGGATGATGGCTGCAGTACCGTATACATTTGAAGTGCAGTATGATGATATTGACATGGTCCAACAATAGACCATGAACCGAGTGCATCTGCTGATTCGGTTGGTGCAGGCGGTGACCCAGTCTCTCCATCGGAGTCAATTCCATTCCAAGAGGAGTTAGGATCACCATATACTCCCATCTCTAGAGCAGGGTCAACAGCACCGGGTAATTTGATTCAATGGGCGACACCTCCAACAAATGGTTCTGCAGACTCCGAAGGGGTACCTTTGCGGTACAGAACAGTTGCTGATCTTCTTGATTCAACTGAACTGGTCCCTAATGTCGAGTACAGTGGGATGTGCCTTGTAGCTGCAGAAGAACCAAGCTTAGTGGAAGAAGCTATGACCGAAGAATGTTGGAGACAAGCCATGAGAGCCGAAATGCAGGCTATCGAGGAGAATAGAACCTGGGATGTTAGTGAATTGCCTAAGGGGCATAAGGCAATTGGCCTGAAGTAGGTTTTCAAGTTGAAGAAGGACCCTGATGGGAATTTGATCAAGCACAAAGCTAGATTAGTGGCAAAGGGCTATGCTCAAGTGCAAGGAGTGGATTTTGAGGAAGTATTTGCACCTGTTGCTCGAATTGAAACAGTGAGGGTCTTATTGGCTTTAGTTGCAGAAGGAGGATGGGAAGTGCATCATATGGATGTAAAATCAGCTTTCCTCACTGGAGATATATTGGAAGTGGTGTATGTAAAGCAGCCTCCTGGTTTCATTGTTGGGGGTGATGACAAAGTACTGAAGCTCAGAAAAGCACTCTACGGCTTGAGATAGGCACCTAGGGCCTGGAATTTTAAACTCGACATAGAGCTGATTGCTCTTGGATTTGTGAGAAGCAAGTTGGAACATGCTGTCTATAGGAGAAGCAATAAGGAGTCTTTCCTTCTTGTGGGAGTTTATGTTGATGATCTAGTCATCTCTGGTCCTAGTCTTAATGACATAACTAAATTCAAGACAGAGATGAAGAAGAAATTCATCATGAGTGATTTAGGTCTCCTGAGTTATTACTTAGGTATCGAGGTAAAGCAGGGAGATGATGGAATCACACTGAGTCAATATGCTTATTCAAAGAAGATATTGGAGAGTGCAGGCATGCAGAATTGTAACCCCACTGCAACTCCAATGGAAGCAAGGCTCAAGTTAGGTAAGAAGGTGGAATACAAGGTTGTTAGACCTTCACAGTATAGAAGCATTATTGGGAGTTTGAGATATTTAGTGAACACAAGACCTAACCTTGCATATGCAGTAGGTGTGGTTCGCAGGTTCATGGAGGCTCCAAGTCAAGCTCATTGGGGTGCTGTGAAGCAAATACTAAGGTACCTGAAAGGCACTGTGGATCTCGGCTGCAAATATGAGCGAGGCATTGAACTGATACCACTGCTGCTAGGTTACAGTGACTTCGCTGGGGATGTTGAAGATAGGAAGAGCACGACAAGGGTGGTCTACTTTCTAGGCAACAATCTTGTCACTTGGTCTTCACAGAAGCAAAAGATTGTCGCTCTTTCTTCCTGTGAAGCTGAGTATGTGGCAGCAGCACCACCCTGTCAAGGAGTCTGGTTGAGCTGGTTGCTAGGAGACATGTTAGGAACAAAGGAAATGTCACTAAAGCTGCTCATGGACAATAAGTCTGAAATTGCCCTGAGTAAAAATCCAGTGCATCATGATAGAAGCAAACACAGATACAAGGTTTCAATTTATTCGTGAGTGCATTGAAGATGGCAAGGTGGAGGTGGATCACATCGGCACTGCTGATCAGTTGGCCGATATCTTCACAAAGGCATTGGGGCGAGCAAGATTCATCGATCTGAGGAGAGCTCTTCGCATGGTGAGGGTGCAACAAGTTTAGGAGGTGCATTGTTAGCATAGGCTAAATTGTTGCAATACTTGTAATCTACTTTGTTCAGTCATTAGCATAAGGTAGGCGTAGCAGGCAATGCATGGCAGGAGACGTGCTTAGCTATGACACAACCTGGAGAATCCGGTCTGTGAGCGCCACGCTACGCGTTGCTGCATAGGGTACACGTCGCAGTGAAACGGTGTTGTACACGGCACGTAACGTGGCGCGGGATACGCGGAGGCATGTTCCGTGATCCCATCTTATGTATCTATATATACAAGGTAAAGGAACCGGCCAAGGCTGCGACATTTGCAGCAACAAACCCTAGCTCTATTGTTCTTCATTCTGTGTCTCGCCGCTGTCACCATCGTGACGCCGCCGCCGTGTTCGATCTAGCGCACGAGTGTTCTCTACGCCAACAGGATGGAGTGCTACTAAATTTGAAGAGTTATTCATAAAGTCTGTTGGAGATGTTTTTCCTTCAACAATAGCCAAATTTATCTTTAGAAAATGATTTGATTAATCTCTTGGAGATGCTCTCAAGTATGTTTTTTCTGGTTGTGGTTCTAGGGTTTTGTGAAGAGAGGTAGTGTTTTTTCACCAGTGTCCGTTCTGAAAATTAAGCAACAGAGAGATTGATAGAAAATTGAAAATAAAATTGAGAAGAGACTTAGTGGCTGGAAAGAAAAGTTGCTTTCTACCGGTGGCCGTTAGTATTGATAAACTCGGTACTTTCCAACCCATCAATATTTATGTTGTCTTTCTTTAAAATTCCACAAGGTGTGTTAGAAAAATTCAACTGCTTCAGGTCGAGATTTTATTGGCAGAATGACCAACACAAATGGAAATAAAGATTAGTCAAATGGAAAATACTATGCCAACCAAAAATACAACGAGGTCTAGGTATTCAAAACATGGACATACAAAACAAATGTTTGTTAAGCAAATGGATTTTCAGATTATTAAATGAAGATGATTTGTCGCAAGAACTTTTGATGAACAAATATATTAAAGACAAGACGTTAGGGGGATGTGTAAAGAGAGCAACGTGTTCCTACTTTTGGAAAAACTTGATGAATCTTGAAGAGACTTTTATGAGTTTCAGATCTTTCATGATGAAAGATGGCACACAAACTCGATTTTGGGTGGACACGTGGCTTGGTAATTTCCCGCTTAAAGATAGATTCCCTGCCCTGTTTAACATAGTTAGAAGAAAACAGGATTCCGTAGTGAAGGTACTTAGTTCAGTCCCACTAAATATTTCTTTCTGAAGGAATTTAGTGGGAAGAAATCTAAGGGATTGGTGTAAATGAGGTTAGAGTTGCACAAGATATTTGACATATCAAAATTACTTCAAAAATAAAAATATATTTGTTGTACCTAAAAAATAGTGTAACTTTAACTAGAGATAACCAAGCCAAGCATAGTTGGGTTGGAGACGCAAGATGTAGCTTTTGCTACTCACCAGATATTATTCAACATTTTTTTTGCATTGTTTCTATGCCAAATTCTTGTGGCACACTGTACACCTTATGTTTGGGATCTCGCTTCCTCATAGTATAGATGTCATGTTTAATAGATGGTCAAAAATGGGTAGGAACAAACATAATGAATTGTTATTGACTGCAGCCTCAGTGTTGATGGAGAATCTGCCTCACGAGAAACGAAGTGGTTTTTGACAAATCTAGACCAAAATCTTTTTTATAGGTTTTGCTCAGTAGAATCCATTGGCTAGGGCAAAGTTGTAGTAGTGTAACGAACTGTGATACCAGATCCTAGTTGGACAACACCTTGAGACGTCTGCTTTGCATTCCTTCAGCTCCAATAGGTGGTTGGTCTTGTTTAGTTATAAACATTATTTCATTTGCTTGAGCGAATTCTGTAAGATGCTCATTCTTTACAGCATGTGTGCTGGTGTGTGGAACTTTTTTGTAATAATTATCCTGAGTCTACCTAGATAGATGAAGCCCGATATGAACTATCTATTATCTAAAAAAGGAAAAATAAGGGTAAAAATATGTCACATTCGGAGTAGATATTAATAATATGTATCAGATGACCAACAAAACGCGCGCGCCCATCACTTTTGGCATTTGATAATGCAACTATCACTATTAGGCTTTTTGTGGTAATGAAATACTAGATGATACCCCGCGCGTTGCTGCGGGAACTTTGTAACGTTATATTGAGCATAGAGCTACTTTTAAATATTGAAGTTGAAAGTAAAAAAGAATGAATAAAGGAAAAAAAAAGGGAAATGATGGAACTACACTGCAGTGTACTGAGATTTTGAATGTCCTCTCACCTCTAGTCTACACCGATGCACCATATATACCCATTCCAGTTTTTGGTCGTAACAACATCAACATGATAGATTGATGCCCAGACCAACGTGGGACATTTGTGTACTCTCGAGTACATAAAACACAACAGCATGAGCCAAGGCCCCATCCCCTTCCTTTAATTTGCATGTGAGAAAAATCTTCCACCTCTTTTTCTTCCTCCCCGGATGAACTCCAACATAAAAATCCCCTAATCGATCTATCCTCCTGAATTGATCTCCTAATTTCGTACAAAATCAAGATTCCACAAACTCTTGCAGGAATACGCTCCAGCGGAGGACGCTGCTAACATGGTCGCGAAGGTGCTGAACATGTGGTCGACGCGGCGGCCTTGGCCACCTCAACCTCCGCAACTCGCTGAGGGAAACGCGCAAGGGCCTGCTGTCTACTGCCAGTCGCACTGTTCCTAGTGGAGGCCGTGAGGCAGCCAATGTTCTTGCCAGCTTTGTGCTGCGACCTGAGAGCGAAGGCGAGGCGCACGCCGTCATGACGGTGAATGGTGGTCAGGTCCCCGTTCTGGCTCCACCATGTCCTCTTGGAAGCTGCTGTAAGCATGGATGAGGCGGAGGAAGGCATCCAAGAGGCGGTTGCCCCTGCCGCTGGCTGAGAAGAGCATGCCTGCACCTCGGTGAGCATGGCTGGGCTGTCAATGCCCGCGAAGCATGGTTGGGCCCTGTGCTCAGGCATGGGAGCGCCGATGTAGGCATGGAGGTGCGCGAGGATGGGGTAGGAGCGGCATGGGAGGTTGACGGGAGCGGGTGTGGTACATGGTGGCAGAGGACCCCGCACCGCTGCATGGGGGTTGGTACTCGACGACACTGCTGCTCAACTTGTTGCCACAGCCACCATTCCTCTTGCCGTGATGGTCTAGGTTTTTAAAGGATGCAAACTCTATGGTGGGTAGGGATAAAGGAAGTGGGACAGATAGGAGATAAATAGCTCAGACATCAACGTGTATCAGTTTCTGGAATTGGAACGAATGTGTGAACGTCCATGGCTGATGGTGGGGGAGACGTTTTGGTTGGGTGCACCTACGTGACTTGAAGATTAGTAGTGAATTGTGGGACCCACTGATGACGTGGCTTCACGAAATCGTAGAAAAATACTCTAGCGGGGATCTCCTATTTAGGCATAGAGGATATCGACATAACCCAAGTGCCTTCACATATTACTTCAGCATTATTAAAAAACAATTACTTTCCTAATCATGTAGTTTTTAACAAATTATGTTTGTGTAGATGACAAAGCTTATATTGAAACGCTATGTGATGTAAAATAAATTGGTAAATGAAAATATTATTTTTAAAACTATGTAGGATAAAAATGGAATACCTGGTTTTTGCATGAGCGAAGAGGATTCCCTTGTGATAATATCTTTTCCCACATCATTTTCTTCGATTCTATGTTGGTTATTTGGACCTCGCCTTGTGAATACGGATGCAAGAAGCGGGGCTCGACTTATGAAAAGGAAGTCACTTAAAGATGACCTGATCTGCTCATGGGCAACCCTGATTGCATCATTACGAATCATAACATCTGCTGAACTCTCTTCTGTGTCTCCATCAATAACTCAGTCCACCATTTGTACATTTATGACAGGAGGGTTTGAACGGTTTTCTTCGAGGCAACGAAGCCTTGCATGGTTGCTAATAATCGCATGCACCAACCTTGACTTAGCAGTCTCTCTGCTGGTTTGATCTGTACTGGCAGCTCCGATTTTGGCAGAGATCACTTTTATGCCTGCCAAGTACCCAATTCCTGTATCTTCTGGCCTGTACTGGTGCATTGTGTTAGCATTGAAACATACTTTGAGCCTTTGAACATCGGGCATAGCTCCTCCACTAAATTTCACGCATAGTGCAGTGCAAGTGAACTTCAAATACTTGAGCAATGGGAACCCCTCACTAAATATGATCCATTCCTTGTTCTTAGGGGTGCTCCGAAGATACAAAGAAAGAGCAGTTAGGGCAGAGAGTGTTTTGAGGATATCAACATCACCACTTGACAACTGGCCAACGGCAATCTTGAGAGTAGAGAGCTTATTGCTTAGCAGTCCAATCCACTCTGGGAGCCTTGACATTTTGAATGTCCGCGGGGACAGCACAAACCTCTCGAGATTGGTGGGTAGGGGATTGAACCTGCTCAAGCCATCAAGAGAAATGCTCTGGTTTGAAGATGCTTCACCACGGAGAATTAGGGATCTGAGGTTGGTGCATTTCTCCAGAACTGAAGCAAGACGTTTGACGTTGCTAATTTGACGCCGGGAATGAACTGTAGAGCAGGTTAGATGAAGATCCTGCAAATTGGTCAGCTTGCCAAGTTGGCTCAGGTCAACGTAGCCAAGACTACGAAGTGATGTCAAGCTGCCAATCCCATAGGCACCGGGCATGTAAGTCATGCTAGGAAGGCAGAGATGCAACAAACTCTTTAAGCTAAAAACATCTTGTGTAACAACAACTGCTTCTGCATCCACTTCGAGTGTCTCTAAGTGTCTCAGGCCTCCAATGTTCACTGGGAGATTGACTATCATGTTGCATTGCACTTTCAGATATCTTAGTTGAAACATATAACCAATTGAAGAAAGCTCTAGAACTTTTTTTCTTGATCACTCCAAACATGAAGAACCAGAACTCGAAGAAGGCAATACTTCACAAGGGAAGGTACAGATTTAACGAATCCAGAAAATATAAAGGACCGAACTTGGCATATTCTGAAGCTCCGTGGTATCTGTGCGTTTTTGGCATGTCCAAACCTGACAGACAGGCGATGAACCTTACTATCAGGAAGCCCTGTCATGGTGTCACGATAATCCACGACAATAATGAAGTTTTCCTGCATGGATTTCTTTGTAATAAAATCAAGTACCACCTGATGAACTATACATGACAACACTTGATTATTATTGTCCGTATCTACAAGCTGGATCAATCCTCTTTTCAGGAGCTCATCAAAATAAATAAAACCCACTTCAAGTTCTCGTCCTTTCCATTCCATTTGACTAAAAATACCTTGAGCTACCCATTGCCTCACCAAATCATCCTTTCCGATAACACAGCCCTCTGGATACATACTAAGATAGAGCAGGCATGTCTTCAATTTGGTTGGAAGATTGTTGTACATAAGGTTTAGAAACCC
>Ga0182004_10000565_pt1 | contig 23288 bp, 21 predicted proteins | sample Sormic07211540_1_FD_120479 | JGI IMG/M metagenome (GOLD analysis project Ga0182004, IMG submission 120479) | Endophyte microbial communities from Sorghum bicolor roots, Mead, Nebraska, USA - 072115-40_1 MetaG | ecosystem: Host-associated > Plants > Roots > Unclassified | place: USA: Nebraska...
GAGGTCATGTCGGTGGGCGCGACATGATTTATCCACCTCTTCTACCTTAGAAGCTTCACCTAAGATGCTTCCGCTACTCTATACACCTTTTGGAAATTTAGTTAAGTTTATACTTCATCATATATTGTAAATTAAGTTATAAATCTTCCGCACTTTGATCTAAGTTATTTTTGTAACAAATGTTGTAATGTTGTGGTAACTCCATGTTGATCCTGTATGAGTTAAAACGTGGATGATTCGGGTTTCCCGAGGACACCCGACAGACTTCTTGAGTCGTTTGGAACTCGTGCACACCGATCAGAAGTCTTTGAGACAATGATAGGTGCATGTGGGCCACTTAATTCAGGAGGTTCTGCCACACCAACTAAATATCATTAGATTCTTCCTTAATTATATTTTCATAGTATACTCACTTTACATTACAAATCTTAGTATTTCACTCTATAATTTTGGTCAAACGTGAAAATATTTTAACTCTCCAAGATTCTTATAATGACTTACAATTTGGATGAAGGGAGTAAAAAGTAAGGCGGTATAGCCTTTTGCATGTACGGCTGTACCTTGAAATTGAATTCATTCTAATAATTATAGTTTATGCACAAATTAATTAAGTTAATATAGTTTTATATGAAATATATTTATATAAGTAGCATTTATACTATAGAGAAGCGAGTTAACAACCTTGCTATAAAAGTTGGAGAGTAGAAACATAATATTGTGATCCATCTCATCCTATGAATTTGAGATAGATTTATATGTGAACTTAAGAAAGGTTTAAAATGTCAAATTCCAAATCAAATAGTCTAATTTATTAAGTACTGTATTTCAATTCCTCCTCAACCAAAGGATCCAAACGGCCCCACTGAAAATTCGAATCCAGTATTCGCCACTTGTGTCACTTACACATAGGGCCATCCTGTGCCAGTGTTACTGTTAGTGGTAATAAGAGCATCTTCAAGAGTCTTTCTAAATCTCACTCTCTAAATCATTATTTGGAGAGCCATTTACGTAAAAATCGTTTTCTATATTTTTTTACTTTCCAACAATTTTGCTAAATCTCATGCGCACTCTAGAGAATCATTCTCGTCTTCTATATTTGGCTAACGAAAAACCTAGAATAGACAATGACTATATTTGGATGACCATTTAGAGAAGCTGTTGGAGAGTAGTTTTTCATCAAAATTACTATCCGTAGCATTTATGAAGAATATACAAAGTCTCTTGGAGATGCTCGTACAGGATTTACGCGTTTTGCAGTGGCATGACAATAATTTCCATTAAATAAAAATCAATGTTTTTTTTCTTTTTTTTTGATGAGTGGAAAATCAATGTTTTTTTCTTAAAAAGAAGGCAAAAGGGCTAAGAGCCCAAGACAGAGGCGGCCCAACTGAATGTCCGCTCGCAGCCCAGCCCAACCCGTCCGATCGAGTCGGTCAAGGAAGCCGGAGCCGCGACCGCCTCGGGCAATCACCAATCAGGATCGTCCTCTTCCTCCTGCGAGTCCAGAGTCCAGACCGGGACCGGGCGGCCTGCGTCTCGTCCCCGACCCCCGCACCGCCAAACCCTAGTTCACGGCGGCGATCTGGCGGCCTCCGTTCCGCTGCGCTCCGGCTGGTAAGTACACTCGCTCGCCCTCTCCATCCCTGCTCCGCCTCGCTATCTTCTTAGATTCCACGCCTGCAGCGTGCGTCGATTAGGTTCTTGGGCGGTGGGGTTGTCTCGAGGATTCGTCGTTCTGTTGGATCCCCTAGGGTTGTGTAGTGCACCGGCGTCTGCTCCACTGCGCTTAGTCTCCAAGGTAAAACCTAAGGTCCCTGCTTCCTTGGCCGCACGCGTGCCCACCCGCCTCCTCCCACCTCAGCGCGGCGGCGGCGGCGGCGGCGGCGGCGGCTCACCTCCTCATCTGGAGCCACCGATGCGCCGGTCTCTTCTTCCATAGGACCACGGCGCTTAGGGCACCGAGTTACAGCCACTGGACGCTTCACCCTGTATGCAGCTCACCAGGGCCGCCCTGCCCCTGCCTTTTCACCTCCGAGGCTGTGGTCGATTTCACGCCAGATCTATTACTAGGGAGCGCCGGAATGTGGATTCTCTATCAGTAGAATTAGTGATATGCGCCTTTTGTTTCGTGCGAAGTGTAGTACTACGTTACAGCTCTTGGTTCTGACTGACCGGACTGATTGCTTGGTATTGTGTTGTTTTTTTTGTATGTTATTGATATATACTTTTGTCTATAATGTACTTGGTAGCTAGTTTGTTAGTTTTTCAGGATACAATGATTGAATTTTGCATGGTATATGGTTAATTGGGTGAATTGGTTGTTTGAAATTGCAAGCCTTATAACTCAGACAGTTTTAATTTCGAGCCAGTAGAGCTGGAGATAGCGCAATGATTTGATTGTTTATGTGTGAGTAATAATAACAACGCGAGACAAAAACTAGCGTTTATGTGTGAGAACTACGCACTGCCTCTGTACTCCTGTAAAAACTGAAACACGGAACCGATAGAATCATGCAAGTTATACTTTTTATATATAGTTATTTACTCTTAGTTTGTTATATTTAGTGTCCGACGTGTGAGAAACCAAAATATAAATATACAAAATACTCAGACCAAATGTATGACTTGTATTGTATTTATCCTTATAGTAAAAGGAGTGAAATGTTGGGTTTGAATGCGTGCGTATGTCCTAATTCTGGCTGGGTTGAGGTTGATCCTATTTTGTTATTTTCATTTCACTGAAGATATGACTGACCTCATTAGTTCCTTACTGATCAGCACAGTTTATTTCTTTGCAGAGTTGCCAATTTGGGATAATCTTGTTCTCTCTGGGTGAATCAAGATGTCTGGGAATGATGATAAGCCACATGCTGCTGCGGACAGAATAAAGGCAGCCACGTTATCAGTGGCCAAGGGATTGAGCAGGGCTCAAGCTGAACGAGCTGCGGCTGCTGCTGCCCGCAATGTCAATGCCTATGGGCAGAAGGAAGAGGGACCAAGCCGCTGGCAGGAGAGGAAGGAAGCCAAGAGACAGATGTATCTGATGAGTACAGAGAAGGCTGCAAAGCTGGGCACTGTGAAGCCAAAAGCTTCAGAAACTTCTTCTGTTGGCGCGTATACCCAATGCCAGAAGTGTTTCCAGCATGGTCACTGGACATATGAGTGCAAAAACGAGCGGGTTTACATATCACGGCCCTCAAGAACGCAGCAGCTTAAGAATCCCAAGCTGAAGAAAAGCGTACCAGTTTCTTATCAATTCGAGAATCCTGATATTATAAAGGAGAGGGAAGCGGAGCAGAAGTTGATGAAAGAAAAGCAGAAGAAGGAGAAAGCTGAAAGAAAGAAGGGAAAGAGTAAGAGGAAGCATCGATCGCCGACTGATTCAGATAGCAATAGTAGTGGTGCTTCGGTGTTCGACTCCGACTCTGAATCATCAGTGACGGGCTCTGAATACTCTTCTGGAAGCAGTTCAAGTTATAGTTCCTCAGACTCTGAGGTCAAGAAGAGGCAACACCGAAGGAAGCAGAAGAAGAGAAGGCACAGGAGGGACAGCACATCATCAGCATCTTCTGAATCTGAGTCTGCATCGGACAGTGATTCTGATGACAAGGGCAGCCGGAGGAAGAGTAAAAAAAGGGGTGGTAGGCGCTGAGTTAATGAGCTGGACAAAGCAGTGTGGATGTTCAATATATCATTATATGCTTCTGTTCAATTCATCATCAGACCATGTGCTGGGCTTCTCCAACCCAAGAAACAAATGTAGTATTTGCTTTCCTGAATGCTAGTACTACTGATATTTTTCCCTGTACGAAGAAGCACTTGGGAGCTTTAGGTGTTCCTATTCTATGATTGCTTTAGGTGTTCCTATTCTATGATCTTTGTGTGAACCATTGAATCCTGTAACGATATATTCACCTATGAATTTCTAAGTTTGGTGTGTTCATCTTCCTGTTCCTATCAGTATTACTATAATCATTTACCTCCGGCTCCTCTTCTTTGCTTCATTCTTTTGTACTAACCTGGAGTCCTTTGCTTTTCTGTGTGGCGTGCTCATCTTCTAGAAAGTTTTCTGTTAACAAAGGGTCATCCTTCGTCTTAGGTTCTCTCGTTCATACCTCCATTCCTTTACTGTTCACCATTTGTTCAGAGAAAATCACATCACTGGCCAGTTATCCTCGCATTCCCAGGATGCCAGACGATCAGTGTGGCAGTCCAGTCATTTCCTCTGACAACCGTGCAGTTAACCCAGGCTGGATCTTATGACAGGCAATGATATTGCCTTCGAAGTGGAGCAAATGATTCTACCAGCTGAATCCACAGTTGCCAGTACTTGCTGCTTGAACAGAAACCTCAGACGAACAGTTTCGCTGTTTGGGATTTTATCTGCACACACATGTCTGCCCTGTAATCTGCAAGACTGAAATAAACATCTTCCTGACTGTTCTTCTCATCACCTAATAACAGGTTATGAGGCATGCATGGAGCTGAAGATTCAAGACAACTGTTGGCTGGGAACTTGAGCTGGAGGAAGGGTCCGGGAGGACATGAGCATCCAAGAATCAAAAGGCAACCACACTACACTTGGAGGAGGAGATGCTTGGCACTGGCAAGCATGACTTCCAGCGATCGAGCTGATCCGTCTGCACCTCCATCATGGGCTAGAGCTGCTCCGGCAAAGGAAACAGGTAGCAACACGAGCCCAGCTGCTGCGTTGAAAACCTTTTGCTTGGCATGGGGACGCGCCTGCGGGCTGCGTCCTCCTCGCCTTGTCGGCAGCGGGCTGCTGCGCACATGATCGGCGCCAGGCGCCTGTCGGCAGATGGACGAGGACGACGACGGGACGGGATGGTTCCGGCTGCCGGTCGTCGATCGCCTCCGCCAGCCGGGCTGGGATACCTACCGGTGTGGTGTACGTGGTTTGCCTTGTTCTTTACTGCCTTCACGTTCAACGGTTCAGAGCCTGATGGACGCGCGCTTCAGGCCAAGAAGAGCTCGAGGAATCTACCGCCTCTGTTTGGCTTTACCCTTGGTTTCATTTCATCTGCCAGCGATGCACTTCACTCACTGCACGCTTGTGCTTTGCTACGGCCTACGGAGTAGCAGCAGGTACGTACCATACGTCTTCGATTCCCCCTATACTACAAATCTGAGTCATACACATACACTTGGACCGTAGAGTACGCCTGGTAGTGGTAGTGTGGGGCATACATGTCAGAGTTGCCTGTTTGTATGCATGTCTCATCTGAGTCAACTTGAATACTAGCTAGATCATGATACACATGCTGTGTTTTCATATTACTACATATATGTTCTCTGCTAGCTTCTGCACCTTTTACTGTAGCTCAAAGTAACTGTAAACTGGTTAGATCGATCCTTCTACTTAGGATTCCTGCTGGCAACTACTAATTAAAGTGTGTAGCAAACTAGCAATACAGGGGCACTACACACTCATTTCCTTTTTCCCTATAAAGACAGCCTCCATCTTTCTCTTCCATGCATGTGTAGCTAGAGCAACATTCTTTTGGTAGATAAGTCACAGCATGGAGTTTTTACAGGCTTTTAGAAATCTCCTCATCTTTAGAGGGCTAGCTTTGGCATGCATGAGCATGAGCGAGAGCATGGGCATGCCCCACGGGGGCCCTGAAAGCCGGCGACTTCTAATGATTCCTTCCCGTTTAGCTTTTCCTCCTTTTTCCTGCCATCGATCGACCTCTCTCGCTCCTGGCTCTGCTAGCTTTATCTGTGGGAGATCTGAAATCTTTGCATCAGAATCTGGCGAGACATATGCATCGAGGCGAGCTTGCTGGGACAATCATTGCTCGCAACATTCCCTCCGTCACTTGGCTAATTCCCTCTGCATATGCTGCACGCACGCACTTCCCAGGCTCTCTGTTTGCGCTCCACAGACCACAGAAGTATCCCATGTTTGTGTCTCTGCTGCTAAACATATGTTGGCTTTTCCTATATTGCCCTCTTGGGTGCCATCTTAATTACCAGGCATTATATTCCCAATATGTCACCATTGGAGTTTTTGTGTTACAGTATATATCAGATGCAAAATGGCAAGGGATTTTATACTTGTCTAATGGCAAATAATGATTGCTCCCTAAAAAAAACTGCACAGATCTTGAAGCAACAAGTTTTCAACAAAATGAAGAAATGTATGAGTAATCAATTCATTTAGTTCATTCCTACCACATATGATTTAACGTTTAGGTGCCTATATAAGAATTTTACATTGAGGATCATATAGAAACAAGTTTCATGTTTATATCTTTATTTAATATCATACTTTGTTTATTTATTTTTGTCACTTTACTCGAGCACTATATGTATAATATAGTTTGAATAATTCATATGTGTGTTTATTTTTGAAGTATATATCTATTTTTGGTGCGTGCGTGCGTGCGTGCGTGCGTGTGTGTGTGTTGTGGGTGGGTGGGGGGGGGGTCTATTATTACATATATCCTCATGTGCAATTTTGAGTTGGTTAATTACTTAATTATTAATATTTTTTTTTGCTTTCACCCCCTGCCATAAGTATATATTAGTTCACACAGAAAAAGCAAACCATTTCTATTACAAACATATTAGTTTGGGATAACCTATATGCTGCCTCACATGACAAATCATAGCACTATGCATTTGTGGGCACTCCATCCATACTTCAAGGAGACAAGCACCTCCACATTGAGAACCATACACTACGAGCTTGATTGATCAGACAGGTGTTCATCAGTTGGCAGTAAATTTTGTTAGCACAACAAGGGGACCAGCAGCAAAATGTGGTGGTGAATGTTGTGGTCTTGAATTTACGTGGTACAGGCCACTTGTGTACGTAAGCAGGAACGCCTGCCTGAAGCATCTCAGAGCAGTTTGAAGGCCCTCATTATGTGTTGGAACCACCCCCAGTGTACCAGATATCATACTAGCTCATCACTGACCGCAGCATCTTCATTTTCTTTCCATTTGTGATACATAACACATGAACCTGTTCACGGAGAATAATTCCTTCAAAATGCTCATTCATTCTGTCTACCTCAATAAATTGATGCCTCGTCACAAATGGCTCTGAATAATGTATAGCTAGCACTTGCTTTTGCCGCCAATTCTGTAGAAGCAATTCAAGCCTGAAACATGCACGGACATTTCTTTTTGTCTTGACCTCCTTCATCAGAAACTATAGCAATAATGAAATCCAAAACTCCATGGATGCTAATTTGTTTTGTTGGAGCAGGCAGGGAGTTGAGTGACCCTATGTTTCTTTGACTGGTAGTGGGACTGCAGGTAGCCTTTAGGTACGGTGTCCTTAAAGCTGAGCTTTTGCATAGGAGCTAGCTACCACTACCAGTAGTACTGCATGCATGCTTTGATACCCTTTGCAACTAGAATCAACACTAGACTAGTCTCTCCCATATAGTTTACCCTTGTGTCCAGCTTTTTTGACCAGCTAGCTAGCACACTGTCATTCCTCTAGGGTAAAAGGAGGAGGGGATAGCCAATGGCATTTGCCAAGCCAGGCATGATTAGATTCTGCAAGAAAAGTCAGGAAAGACTATCTGTGTACCATATACATTCTCTCTAATCGACTAAGCTCGATCATCATATTTATTTCTTTTGGAAACGGATGCAGGTTTCAGATCTGCCAAGCAGTCAATACACACAAGCAAACAACAGGATGAAACTGTTGTCGTGTATGAGCAGAAGAGAGAGGTGAGAAGCTGAGAAGGCCGGGGATCGGAGAGAGGCCGGCACTGATGCTGCATGTGACACCATGTGGAGCAACAGAGATACAGAAGACTAGCTACCAGACAGCCAAAGAAGAGCCAGGCCATGCACTTGTGACTCTCTGCATTCTCTCTCTCTCTCTCTCTCTCTCTCTCTCTCTCTCCATAGGGAGAGAAGCAGTGTAAGATGATGCAGTGCAGTACAGTACTGACCTAGCTGCACCCCCACAGGCCATGCGATGCTGCAGATCGGTAGCTCGGCTCAGCAAGCTCAAGTTTAAATGAGAGAGAGATATGAGAGAGAGAGAGAGAGAGAGAGAGAGAGAGAGTCATGGGAGAGTTTGGAAGCTTCACGGATGTGAGCCCTGGCGTGCACTCACGTGTGGCAGTGCACGAGCTTTGGACGCATGTCCTGTTCCCTGAGCAGCACCCATAGGCGCATGCTCATGCTCGTGCAGGCGAGGACCCCCTGTCGCATGCATGCACGGGGCAGATGGCCTGCTTGATTGTTCTACTAGCCAGCCACCTCGCCCGTGCACCATGCATCCAGCTGCCGCTGCCACTGCACTGCACTGCACTGCAGCGCCCCTGCATATGAAGCTATATTCAGAGCCGTGCATGTGAAAATGGTGGATGCATGGCAACCATGTGGATCCACAAATGATCTCATGCTACTTTGGTAATGACCTATACGTATTGGATATGATTCATCTTTCATACTATCGTATCTAAGTACAATATATATCTATTTGGTTATTGGAGGAGTGTAGACATGAAGAGCTATATATATTTGGAGTTACAGTACTCTACAGGTGAAATAACTGATATCACAAGCAAGTAATATGTAAGTGGGATGCTAGTAACCTAGTACATACTATGGTGTTTTGATGCTAGATGGTTTAACTTAATGCAGCAGCAGGCCAGCAAGCTGGGGACGATGTACAAAGTTGCAGAAGGCTGCTAGCTTTTCCACACAATGCAAGATGATGCCTTAGTTCTACAAGCACGTTATTCTAGTGCTCATAAATCATAATAACAAGGTACTTCCCTCAAAACGCCTTTAATTATTGGTTCGTAATGAACTTTGCATGCATGCATTTTCCTCTAATAAGGCTAACCTTGCCATACTTCTGTAGTGTGGTAAGCAAAATGTCCACATAACCTATGCCAGTACTTTGGGGGGAAAATTGTGTATGTTGGTGGCGAATATATGCATGGGTTAGGAGGCTCAGAGAAGTTATTAATAATTAAGCAAAAGTTGAAGCTCTTCATCAGTACCAAATAAAGCTTATGACCACACAACCTTAGATTTGCAGTGCAAACTGGGCATTGACTTGGGAAACACATCCACAATTTGAAGAACATGCATGGAAAAAAAGAGGACCGAGGGTGATATATGTGAGCATGTGTAAGTTTGGAAAAGTAGTAGTCCAGAGCTCTCGCAGTGGTGATTTTACATCTTTACAGCTCCTTTATGCGTGCGCGGACTTTAACCAGGTTTTTTTTTGCCTAATGCTCTCTGACTTCTGACCCCGGCCGGCCCGCCTATCTCTTTCTCGCCCTCGCTAGCCATTCTTTCTCTCTTTCTCTCTGGGAAAGCCAAGGAAATGTTCTCTGAAAAGCTTCCTTTGTCTGGCGAGCGACCTCCCCATCTTTGGAGTGTCTTTTTCACCTTTTCCGTTTTCCTACACGAAAAAAGCTCTCTTGCGCATAGAGATGGTGAAAGAAGAATCAACCTTTCATGCAATGCAGCCACAGCAAAAGATTTGCATTGGTCCTTGCATTGTTTCCATCCAAAACAAGCTCTCTACTTCTAGACCTCTCCAGTACTACTGTAACGTGTAGTGTGTACTGCTAGCACCAGTACATACAAGCAGGGACAAACACTAACATATACATGCATACATATATGTTCTCGACTGTCAAAAAAAATGTTCTCCCTTTGTATAAGCTAGCAGCCGGGCCTCTCGACCTAGGTAGGCACTGTATGGCTGAGATGTGCATGGCAGTACTGTCCACTATGCTTTAGACGTAGTACTACCCATCAAACTTTGATGCAAATCAAAGGGGCTAGGAATGAAGTAGGAACAGCTAGCATAAACATCTAGATCTCTGTCTTTAATCAAGTACACCTAATTGTCTAATTATAATCCTCCACATTGCGTTGCAGTATGTGAGTGGCAATCATGCTAAAGTCCAAGATTGCAGCTGTTCTCTATGCAGCCTAGGGAGGCGGTAGAAGCTTTCACATACACATTTTGGTCTCTCCTCTTCTCGTCACATGACCTCTATGCAATGCCTTGCCCTATCCCTAGTATGTCTGATCTACACTCCTAGTAGACAAACAGCTTCATCTTTTGCAAAGTGCGTGCTGCCGTCTTCCAGTGAATATTTCTATACATCTCTGTCTCTCTCTCGTCCTAATCACCCTAATTATGTCCCTAACTAGCTAGTGTCAGTTCACTGCACGAATACACATATGTTCTTTAACATACAGACAACAGTATCACATCAAACAGTAGTTTGTGCGTACATACATGACATGATACATATATAATAACACTGCCTGCAGTATCTTTCTCATGCATATGCATGCATGCAATGATATGATAAAGAATGGATGATATTTCAGAGGAATCTCGAGATGAGAGAAACGTTTGTTGTGATTTGTGCGTCACGATACATGTCTAGAGAACTGGTTTTTAACGGCATCTGGGCATGGTGTGTGTCATCAGATAATGTGGCCCGCCCACTGCCTGATCTAGCTAGCTAGAGAGGAAGATGACAACATTCTTTGCAGGATCTCTCTCATCACTAGCCAGTAGTCACACATCTATCACAAATATAAAAGCATAATACTGTATATATGGACGTAATATAAATATATGTGACATAGTATGGATGATCTCTCTCGCTCTCTCTCTCTCTTCACCACCAGGCACCAGCAGCATGCAGGCAGCAGTGTTCTTTTGTGCCCTTATTATTTTATGCATATTTCCCCAGTCAAAGATAGATCTAGACCTGGCAACACAGATGCAGTACTGGGCCACATGTGGGCATGGGGATAGGTCATGTGATGTACTCACAATATGTCTACCACAAACATATGATTAAAGCAACCTTGTCATATGTGGAACAGAATCTTCCATAATATTCAAACTCCACACCCAATCCACACTGCGCACTGCACTGCATGCACTGAAGCAACTAGTTGTGTCACACACATGCCTGCCTGCCTGCCTGCCTCACTATGTACCTCTACTCTTCATCTCTGCACCCCCCCCCCCTCTCCTCCCTGATTGAAATTAAACTTTGCCTCTTGTCTTGCTAGCTAGGATGGGAGTAGTTTCTTCTAATGAATTCTTCCTTCTGTTTTAATTTCTCTGTTTATTTATTTACTATTGTGTTCATCCTTTAGAGAGGTAGTACATGCAATATATGCAATATACTAGCTTTCATACAAGCAAGCAGGCGGCCAGCAGGACCAGTGTACCAAATTGTACTGAAATAGGCCATGCAGATGTAGTAGCTGGCGAGCTGCCTCCTGAATTGCATTGATGCATACTTGTGGCATGCAACTGATGAGTACTTGCATGCCAAAACCTCAGCTGCATCTATTGATCACCTGCAGGCAGGCAGGCAAGGGGGCCTAGAATGGATCTTGCATTTGACTCTGTGGTTTCATTGCTGCTTGCTTGAATGGATATCTTTCAAGTTTGATAAGGCATGACGAAGAAGGAAAGGATCGGAGGAGAGATGCATTTCATACACAGATCCAGCTAGCTAAAGTAATCTTGTGAGATGAGATCTGTGCGACCTTACTTGCAAGCTAGCTAGCAGTAGCTAGGTCTCTTCAAACTTTGAAGTAGCCACTCACTTTCACTGGGCAGCTGGCTAGTAGCTACCAGTGACTGGGCAACTCTCATCAGTTCATGATGCTATGTGCATCCATGCATGCTGGGACCAGAGAGAGAGAGAGAGAGAGAGAGAGAACGGGAAGCAGAGGAGGGAAAAAAAAGAAAACTTTGTTTTGTTTGGTTCAATGCTGGTTGAAAAGTTGGGGGATGAGAGGAATCAGGAATGTTTGTTTTCTTGCACATTGATATGATATTAATGGAAGCAGCAGCCTTGGTGCCTGGCCCTCTTGCATCACCATCACACACACCCATGCATGCATCGATATCATGCAGATGCAGCTATAGCAGGGCAGCATGCTGGCCTGCCTGTGGGAGGCTGGGAAGTGGGAAGGGGCTTTGCCAGTGCCCAGTGCAGGGATGAAGGGCCGAATCGCATTGCATGCACTATTGCCCTCAAAAGTGGATCCCTCCCCTGGCTACCGTGCATTGCATTGCATTGCACATTGCACTGCACCTCGCTGGACTCTGGATAGATGGCCATAACGCCCCCCCCCCTCCCCCATTACTACAAGTCTCCACTGTACTGTACTACTGCTGCTGTTGCTGCTCTCTCTCTCTACATATGAGAGTGAGAGAGAGAGAGAGGTGTGTGTGTGATCGAGTGAGGTCTCAGGTCTTCTGGTGTGTTGCTGTTCCATGGAAGTCACGGGGCTGCCTTGAAACTTGCAAGCAGCAAGCAGGCACGGCCGGCCGGCAGCAGCAGCACGAAACAAAAGTATCTCTCGTTGTTTACAACCACACAGAGACACAGGCAGGTAGCTAGCTAGAGCCAGCCCAGACCCAGAGGCCAGAGAGAGAAGCTATAGGCATGTGTGTGTGTGTGCACACACTGCAGCATGCACCAGTGCTAGGTGCAGGTGGGGAGAGGGAGGGAGAACAATTTGGTCACTAAATACCATGAGGATACGGGCCGTGCGGTGCGGTGCAGTGCAGTGCATGCGCGCGCGCAATTATCAATGATGTATCACAGCATGTACATGTGTACCGTTTTACTTTGAGATTCGTGCTACGTACATACACTACTAATGTGAAACCCTTGGCACCCTCTGCGTGCACGGCGGTGTACCGTCCACCGTGCACGGATGGGACGGCGGAGGGATTCCTCAGCTGCTGCTGCTGCGGCCGGCGTGCTCTGACCTGACCATATCTCCATCGCCCTCAGCTCGCTCCCAGTCCCAGCAGCTGCAGCTCCCTGGCTCTCACTCTCTGAGTCCTTTATTTTTTCTTTTTCCATTCCATGCATGCCTCCTTTTCTTGCATGCATATGCATGCCTTTTTGTTTTTAAAAAATGCATGATCCAGGCAGCCCGTGCCTGCTGCTGCCAGTAGTGTAGTGCGCGCCTGAGGACGGACGGACGGACGGATCGATCGGACGATCGAGACCACGCACGGGTCGTTGCTTGGGCGTTGCCAACGTTCACGCACGTCAAATCCATATCGATCCATCTATCGTACGTCGTCGTCGTCGTCTGCCTGACGACGTACGTTACGTCGTACTCCTACGTGACGCTGCTCGCTGCTGCACTGCTGACCATGCATGGAGACTCGCTTTTAGGAGGCACGTGCTGTGTTGAACGGCTCCTCTCTAGCTAGTCCTGTTCAAGTCTCGTCTCAAAGCTAGGGCCCAGCTGCAGCTACCTAGCTTGCAGACGACCGGCCGGGACGGCAGCCGAACGCTACAGCAAACAGTGCCGCTGCTGAACATGTGTTACTAGCTAGCTAGCTTGATAGGTTCTAGTAATATACTAGTCCAAGAAAGAATCAATTTCTAAAATCCGTGCCAGTTTGACTAACTTTATAGAAAAAAAGTAACAACATCTATGATATAAAATATGCATCATATGAAAATATATTCTATGATGAATCTAATGATACTAATTTGATACCATAAATCTTAGTATTTTTTTCTAGAAATTTGGTCAAAGTTTAAAAAGTTTGACTTAAGATAACTCTGGAAATTGACTCAACTCATGAACGGAGGGAGTATACTACTGTACTATACATACGTGTGCACTTAATAAGAGGAGGGGATAACTGACTAATTTCCTGCTTGTTGGCATTAAAGCAAATTGAGTTAGCACTATGGTAAAGAAGACACTAGGTTTATCTAGCTAGTAATACCTTTTATTTGTCAACATTTGCATGCAGCCCCAATAAACCATTCATTTTTCTATGTTAATACTCCCTCCATCACAAAATAAATCAACTTCTGAGTTATCTAAAGTTTTTTAGGTTTGATCAAATTTATAGAAAAATACACAACAACATTTATGACAATAAGGATATATGAATATTTAGACCGTTGAATCAATCGAGATAGAATACACGATTTTGAACATATTATCATAAAGCCACTCCCTTGAGGACCTAGATGTCATATTCATCTTAGTTAAGGGTGCCTACCATGTTTCAATTTCATCACCTAGTTATTCTTGAGGAGGTATATATAATTTCCTGATTTTTTGAACATTATGTGTATTCTTATGACACTAAGGATCTAAAAAAGGCATGTTTTTTTTCCATATTATCTTTTGAGCAAGTAAATGCATCAGTCTAAAATTTACTCTTAAATTTTACCATATTTTTTTTTACAACTCTTAAGTATTTGCCAATTCTTGTTTTCTAACCTCAACTATAAATCATTTACTTTCTAACCTTCAACTATTTAAACCCTTCACTTCCTAGTCTTGGTTTGAATTTAATATGGGTAATGGCTAAATTTGTATTTGAACATTAAAATTCATAAACAGCTTAAAAATATTCTAAACATTTCTTCTCGTAAAGTTTATTCCAGTACATGCCAAATTGTTTATATTTTCAATGATCATATGTGCAACCGGAAGTGTGGAATACATCTAGAATTAATGTTTGAAATCATTTATAAATTTGCAAATTTTGAAAACTATGCCATAACTTGAGAAATTGTAACGTGGCTTTAAACAATACAAAACCGAATGGATTTCTTCTTTATAAACTTATAAAAAGGAATGTAGATGCATATGATAGTTGAGGTTGAAAGTGAACCTTTTAGATTAAGATTAAAAGTAAGATGCTATAATAGTTGGGGATTAAAATGAACTTTTATTTAGCTAATACTTGAACTAGACTCTCGTACTATATCTTTTTTTTATAATGCATAACTATATACAGACTCATTGGGGGTGAATCTAGCACCGGATCCGGATCAATAGGGGCTCGAGCCTCCTCTATCGCTGCCGGATGTATAGAGCCCCTCCTAATCCCCTGCTGCAAGTTTATAGTCACTGAAGCTTATTAGAAGAAGAGGCTAAATGTAGAAAATAAGAAAGAGAAGCCCCTCCTAGCATACATTTGTACACCATGCCACTGGGACTATAGTTAAAGGCTTTTCATGGAAAAAAAATATCCATATGTAATCAGCATCAGTCTCATCTCTTTCAACAACGGCGACAAAGGTGTCGATCGTACTGCACCTTGCATCACATCTAGGCATCTCTATTTGAAATAAAACTAAATATGTAATAATATTATACACTAGCTACTTGATCTCCTCCAAGCAACACGTATGCCCTAGTCAGCAATTATAATAAGTATGGTGAGCGACACGAGCGAGAGGGTAATGCCAAAAGAACGACCTAGTTAGCTAAAAGCAATGCAAAGCTTCTCTCTCTCTCTCTCAGCTGCTGGCGAGTGGCGACCATCTTCATCTTCTTCTGATCTTCTCTCCAACAGCTAGCTAGCTAGCGAGTAGTACTACTGGAGTACCCACACCACCCTGCACTGCTCCTGCACAGATATCCATGCATATGCATATATAATGATGAGAGAGAGACAGAGACGGGGTCTGGCCGTCCTCTCCTCTGGCTACTAGCTAGGGCAGAGAGAGAGAGAGAGAGAGGCCTGTGGGGGGAGAAGCAAGCAAGAGAGGCAGGCAGCGGTCCAGGTCGTCCAGGCAGTGGTGGCCTGATCAGCCTGACCCACACACGAGAGAGAATATTTGAAGGGAAGAGGAGGAGTATGAGGAGCTGAGCCCTGCTGAGCTGAGCTCGTGGGGTGTGTGTTTATGTGTGCGAGTGCGAGACAGTGAGACTGGAGATAGGGCTAAAGAGCGGCAGCCTTTAATTTCTCTCTCCTCGCACTCTCGATCTCTTAGCTTTCTCCTCCCTCTTCCTGCACTGCGGCTCTAGCAGCTGCAGCTCCCATAGTTATACTCCTACTAGCTTATATTGCTCCTCCGATCCTCCACGAGCAGCGCTCCCTCCTTCCTCCCTCCTCGTCTTCTTCCTCGCTCATCTTGCTCAGCTTGTCCTCCATCCATCCATCTCTTCCTGTGCCGGGCGAGGTCAGCGAAGGATCAGAGGCTAGCTAGCTCGATCTTAGTTTTTGGCCGCCGGCGGCCGGCCAATTAAGGGGGAGAAGCATGGCTTTCCTTGTGGAGCGGTGCGGCGAGATGGTGGTGTCGATGGAGAGCTCGCACGCGAAGCCGGTGCCGGCGCCGTTCCTGACCAAGACGTACCAGCTGGTGGACGACCCCTGCACCGACCACATCGTGTCGTGGGGCGAGGACGACACCACCTTCGTCGTGTGGCGCCCGCCCGAGTTCGCCCGCGACCTCCTCCCTAACTACTTCAAGCACAACAACTTCTCCAGCTTCGTCAGGCAGCTCAACACCTATGTAAGTCATACACTTCTATCTATCTACTATATTGCATTGTTGTGGTCCATCTTCGTTCCTTCCCTTCAGTGGCATGCAATGCATCAATGGTTTCAATTCCTTGCTGTGTTGCTGACTAGAGAGTAGAGACCTTTTGTTTCTCATCTCTCTAGGTTTGTATTGCTGCTCTTGTTTGTTTCCTTTCCTAGCTACAATGTGACAAGCTAAGCTTGCTAGAAAGCAAAAGTTCTTTTTTTTTCTTGGGTACTCCATCTCTTCGTTCGTCGGATTTATTTGGTTGCACTGTGTGATGAATATACGGCAGCAGGCATTGGTGTGACCTGCCAACGACTAGCTAGCCAATCGGTTGCATTCATGTTCCCCTCCATGTAGCAGCATGCTACTGATGCATGCATTTAATTTGCGGTTTGCATTTTGGTAGCTCACTGTTCTTCGGCTTTCTGGTTCTTTGTTGACTTGTTGAAAGGGACTTCATTCGACCACTTGCTTCCAGTCAAGGATAGATTTACAAGGTTTATTCATAGCCTTACACTTTCAAAAATAGTCAAAAGAGTTTTTTTGTTTCATTTTGTGCCAAGATAGATACTGTTCGGGTACTAGTACTATACTGCCTGCTTCTTTTTGTGCCAGGCTAGTAGATACTTCCTGATCTGATCTTGTCAACAACCATTGACTTGATGCCAGTATCGTCTATATCTCTTTTTTCTATCTAAATTGAAAGACATATTTCTCCATTAGCCAGCTCTTGCCTAATAATGTTTTATTGGTATATATATGAATCTGCTGTGAGAATCCAGAGTACAGATATGTGTATCCATAGCATAGAAAACAGGTTTCATGAGCATGCATCGTACACATGGAATGAATCATCCTTTGTGCGCTAGTCTCACTCCCAATCATTGGGAAAAGATTGGCACAACGAAATTAAATACACAACGAATTATATATATACCCTATGGTATTCTGTGCCAAGCAGTATATACCCCGTACCAGATACCATGCATTTTACCACCACACATCACATGACATGACTAGCTGAGCTGACTACACATCAGTACAGTACTACACACATGCACACAGAAGCACTGATCTGATGAGCATCCATCGTGATGTACCAGGCGTCTCTCTCTTTGCATTGCTAGCTTGATGCAGCATGTGCACGTAGTACATCTGCCATGCATGGTAGCTGCAATTGCAATGTGGTGTTGTGCAACAGTAGTGTCGTCGACGATCTCTCATCTCATGGATTATTTTCCTTATTATCTTGTGCTCGCTAATAACACAACTCACTGCAAGAAAAGAATGCTGAAATTTTTTCTTTGGTTTATTTTGCTATTGCTGTTGTTGTTGTTGCAGGGCTTCAGGAAGATAGTGGCAGATAGGTGGGAGTTCGCCAACGAGTTCTTCAGGAAGGGCGCCAAACACCTCCTCGCCGAGATCCACCGGAGGAAGTCGTCGCAGCCGCTGCCGACGCCGCTGCCACCGCACCAGCCCTACCACCACCACCACCACCATCTCCACCACCACCACCTCAACCCGTTCTCCCCGCCGCCCCCGCCGCCGACACAGACGCCGTTGTCGTACCACCGCTTCCAAGAAGAGCTCGCCGCCACAGCGCACAGTGTTCACGCCGGCGCCGGCGGCAACAATGAAGGCAGTGGAGGCGGCGGGGACTTCCTGGCGGCGCTGTCGGAGGACAACCGGCAGCTGCGGCGGCGCAACACGCTGCTGCTGTCGGAGCTGGCGCACATGAAGAAGCTCTACAACGACATCATCTACTTCCTGCAGAACCACGTGGCCCCGGTGACCAGCCCCTCGTCGGCGGCGCACGCGCCCCTGCCGCCCAGCGCCGGCGGCGCCGCGTCCTCCTGCAGGCTGATGGAGCTGGACCCGGCGGACTCCCCTTCACCGCCGCGGCGGCCGGAGGACGACGACGGCACGGTGAAGCTGTTCGGCGTGGCGCTGCAGGGCAAGAAGAAGAAGCGAGCGCACCAGGATGATGGAGACGACAACCATGAGCAGGGAAGCAGCGACGTCTAGCCGCCGCCGGCCAGCCGGCTTGCATTGCTCTCGTTCGTGTACATATAGAGATCAGATCAGAGAGGAGTAGTTTGGATCGCTAGCTCGCTAGCTAGGCTTTGGTAACTTTCTTTTGAGTGCGTACTGGAATTAATGTGCAAGAGCTAAGTGTTGATTTGTCTGAGTAAAACTAACAAGAATCCATGCATGCATGGATTTTAGTCATCAGCTAAGCTAGTTGCAGAGGCTTGCACCACCCCTTCTCAAATCAAATCTCAACAAGCAGTTCTTCAATTCCTGGCCGTGCATGGGAATATGGAATGGACTATGGAGTGGGCATTGCTCTCAAGCTTGGTGATCGATCGTCATCGAAAGACTAGAATGCCTACTACTAAGTGACTAAATGCATGCTATTGCTAAGCAGGCCAAACAAGCCTCCATGGGCTCATGGGAAATCTCTGAAAGAAATAACAATTAATTGATGAAAATCTATCGAAAGTGCTTTTGGGATCAAGTTATATCACCTCTGTATATGCAAGAGATCCAAGTGCCTGTATATATCCATGCATGATGCATCTCTCCAGCTACAGTGACGAATGCTCTGAGGGAGAGCCTGCATAGGGTATTAGGGTTCACTGAACTTGCAGTAATGCGTACATTGCTAGTCACAAGCACTCCCTGCTAAATATCCTATAGTTTATGGGTTATACATTATATATATAGCACATTGTCTTTGACACGAATCTCTCTCTGTATATATATTTCTGAATATTCTCTACATCACTAGGCCACAACAAAGGAAAAAGATTACCATAAAACATTCTCGTATAAGTGTTTTTTCTTAAAGAAAAATTAACGCAAGATTATATATGATGCTCAACCATTGTATCTTTTCTACGGACAGAGCTAGCATAACTGATGCTGTTAACACAAGTACAATATAGCAACAGGAGCAGGAAGTAATGTGTTTCTCATCGGTTGATAGCTTTGCTCCAACGGCAGTTACATGCTATACATACACAACTGTTTGATCCACAGACATTAACAAACAGTCTCCCACCACCCAGTAATCTTTGTTTTAAACAAATGAAGAAAAACAAACCAATTGAACACCGTAACTGAACAAAAGAACATGGTGTGTACAAGAGCAGTCATATCTGAAGCCAATAGATTTTCAAGCTTAGACTTCAGACAACATTCGCTTTCACTGTTCCCCTTCTGTCATGCCATAGTTAATGCATCCATCTCAAGCTATCATATCATCTCATAAATGGTAAGTACTTGGTCATCTTTGTGAAACCTTTAAGATCAGTGATACAGTTGGAACTAAGCTGTATCTAGGAACACAAAACAGCTGCCGTCAGTCATCTGTATAAACTGGTTCCTGCCAGTCTTTGGTATTCTTCTTTGGGTCATCACAGAGAGCAAGATCTTTATCGAACTCTTTCATTGTCTTCACAAACGTCCTTGCGCCTTGCATAATCAACCTTTCCACCATAAATAGCTGATAGTTGTTCTCGATTACCAGATTCAATATGCTGCTGAAGTTAGATGAATATGCTAGTCTGTACCTGCATGCACAACATGCCACCATAAGAGACACAAACAATGTCATAGCTTGTCTCAAGAGAGCACATGCAAATATAGTGCTGCCTTGCTAACTGCTATGCAAATATTACTTTTATATTAGCAATCCAAGTCCATGGTGATAGTTCCTTGGGAAAGATGAAACCATCCATCATTCATGGAACGTTTTAAACATTTGAAATATATTACTTAGGTAATCATTCAGGAATACAGTTCCTGAAATAATAGAAATCAATAAGCATTGGTCAAGCAAGAATACATATGAGAACCAAAGCATAGTTTGGTACAGCATCTACTTGAGAGGCAGCTATCCCAGGCTCAAACCAGGATGTTCACAAGTTGTGTCCAAACTCCAAAGGGTCTGGTATTTCCATCTCTTAAGACAGCCAGGGGGCATCATCTCCCTATGGTTTTTTAGCAGGTATACATATATCCAGGTGTGGTATCTCACAAATATGTAGGTTGTGGGGATACAAGTCAGTGCATGGATACACCCTGAAAAATACACCATTGGAGCTACGTCCTCAAATTTTCATTGATGTATGGGCCACAGGTGCAAGAAGAGTAGGTACATGCATCGTGCCAGTATTACTTGTCTGACAGATGAAAAGAAGCCAGGTGCAAAAAGAGTAGGTACACGGTGTCAGTCTTACTTGTCTGATAGAGATGAAAAGAAGCCTGGAGTCCTTTCATTTGAGGCAATGAAAAGAGTGCGACCTGGTCGAATCCACTTTGCAATTCTTTTCTTGATAAACTCAGGGCGAGTATCTCTGTCAAGATGAGGATGAAGACTTCGCTCAACACCAAATCTATCTTTCCTATTCTTCAGTAGGTCACCTCGTCTCACATGAATAGCATCATAGTCACCAAGTATCTCTTTCATCTGAAGAAAGCACACAGATTTATAAGCAGAGAATAGCATGCTGTATTTAATAAGTCAATATTACTAAAAGAATATTGAATACACAGGAGATATTAAGCTCTCCCTGAACATCCATGCACAGACCTGTATGCACAGATCATGTAATAGCATGCCACACCCTATTCTAAGAATAAATGTGGCATACAAGGCATGTCATGAAAGCATGAGAGATGAGAATATACTGAATGAGGTAATCATTCGCTGCTTGCTAGCAAGTTTAAACAGGCAGACTGGCAGGGGCCAGCTGCTGCACATGACACATAACATGCTACATTCAAATGATATAAAGACTACAACAGTGTATAGAATAGTAGAGAGACGTTCATAAAAGGATGTGGAAACATGAGTGCTTCTAAGTGGGAATCTGACAAAAATGCTACTCTAGTAATTGGGCACATTCAATTACTGATGGTAGTACTTTCTCCATCAGGCACTAGAAGAGATAAATTTCCACACGGGAGCTAGTGATAGGTTAACAGAACAAATGTCAAGAATAGGATTTTGAACTAAGCAAGACAGTGCTGGGAAATGGTTACTTTACTGTGGGTTGGTGGTCACTATCATTTCAAATATTTGTAAAACTAAACAGTAAGTCAATCTCTTAACAATATACCTTGTTTGCTGCTTCCCTCAGTTTCCTTGTTGCCATTGTTGGCAGAAAAGTGTATGGCAACATCACAGAACTACGCTTGGTCCGGTCCTTGCACTCCATAAACCTGAACTGTAATGATGATTAAAGTCTATACCTGAATTTTATGTGTTACATGATAGACGTGATTAACCGTTACTACAAAATTAAGCTATTTCTTTGAGTGCTGCTAGCATGGTATAGACTCGCAGGGAGCAAGTATCGTTATTCCTTACCAAGCAAGAGGACTTGCTGTGCGGTTTATGAGGAGAGCACCAGAGTAATTTGAATTTTGTTTGAGTTCAGCTCTGCTAACCCCTTGTACATTCACCACCAAGCCATCCTCACCGAGCTTTGTACTTCTTGATATTATCTCGTACCATGATCGTGGATTATCCAAAATAACAGGTACAGTTCTTGATATGAGGTCGATATCATATAAAGATTCCATTGCACAAGAACCCGTTTCCCACCTGCGAAGACATGGAGTTTAAGTATTATCAGGATCTTTTCAACCTGACAAAAATAAACAGTGTGCATATGTAGGTCTGGTGCTTAAGAAGCAAAACCTTTGTTGTGAAGTTGCATTGCTTGATTGAAGGACCCCCTTTGTATTGTGCACTGAATTGAGGCACATCTTTGCAGGCATGACAAGCACCCTGCAGAATGGGGCCATTGCACATTAACATAATTCCACATTGCACACGAATTGGTGAAATTGAGAACTTGAAATGCAACAGAGCCCCTGTTTTCATACAATCTGTTTTGCTGCTTCCTATCTTCTAACTGCCTAGACTAATATCGATGCAATTTGGAATTCAATCGACACTGCCATCTTTAACCACCGGGCGCCCATTTCTGGACGCCAAGGGCCACCTAGCGACCTCAATCAACGCGGGTGAAGAGAAGGAGGGGAGCAAAGCGACGACACCAAATTACCTGTCGAGGAAGAGGGCCTCCTCGAGGGCGCAGCGGAGGCTGGACTCCTGGTGCCCGAGGCCCGCGCAGGAGCCGCAGTGCTTTCCGGGGCAGTCGACGCGGCTGCCCCAGTAAAGGTACCTCCGGTTGCCGTCCCTCTTGTCGACGTCCCGGGGCCGGAACCCCAGGAAGGAGAGCGTGTCCGTGAAGGACAGCGTGTCGGTGAAGGACAGGATGCACAGGATGGAGAGAGCCGCCGCGACAGTGATAGCGGCCAGGAGGGCCCTCTTCAGGGGCAACGGCAGCGGCTGCCTGCGGCCGCCGGTGATCCGGGGTTGGATCGCCATGGGAGGTGTGGGAATGTGCTCTGGCTATTTTCGCAAGAGGACACGAGGAAGAGGGCGAGGAAGGGATCCAATTCTATGGGCCATACTGGGCCCTGGATCAGCCCAATAGACCCATCGCGCTTTCAGCAGCCCGTGCGCAGCAGTTATTTCAGCTAAGAATTCTTTTTTCCCTAAAAAAAACTAGGAATTCCTTTCAGCTACAAGCTGTCGCGCTTTCGTTATATTTATTTTTTTTAAGGGAATCAGTAGGGAAATTCCCTACCTATTTTTTTTATTTCAATTGAATAAAAGAATGTACTGTACAAGAGAAAAGGGCAAAGCAAAAATAAATTACAAGGCTCTTAGGCCCAAAAAGAGGAAAAAAGGCTCAGAGAACACTATCTCTCCATACTGTTAAGGGGATTCTCCTCTTTTCGTTGGCCTTGATGCACACCAAATCCAACTCGTCCTTGAGCCTACTTCTCCAGAGCGACAGGCTGCAGGTTCCATTATCAAAGATGATAGAGTTTCTCATAGTCCAAATGACCCAGCAACCAGTAATTACTATTTCTCTGAAAATGGCATGTCCA
>Ga0182004_10000566_pt1 | contig 23270 bp, 21 predicted proteins | sample Sormic07211540_1_FD_120479 | JGI IMG/M metagenome (GOLD analysis project Ga0182004, IMG submission 120479) | Endophyte microbial communities from Sorghum bicolor roots, Mead, Nebraska, USA - 072115-40_1 MetaG | ecosystem: Host-associated > Plants > Roots > Unclassified | place: USA: Nebraska...
ACTTAGTCACGTTCAACTTCTCCCTCATCGGCAACCATCCTCATCGGCAACCCACTTTGTAAACATCGTACTGCCACCTTATCCTGCCATCCTAGACACGTGCCCAAAAACGGTGTCAACAGAGTTGCTCTAAGAGCATCTTCAAAAGATTAGTCAAAAGGACTAGCTATACTGATTTAGCTACTTTCTAAAATAAATTTGACAAAAAAATATTATAGTACTTCAATAGACTCTATAAAGGATGACTAGTTAGTAGACTATCCAAAAGTAGAGAGCAAATAAGGTGGGATAGAAAGCTACTAAATTTAAAAAATCATTTACAGAGTCGGTTGGAAACAATTTTCCTTCAACAATAACTAAATTTATCTTTAGAAAATGATTTAGCTAATGTCTTGAAGATACTCTAAGAGCAACTCCAACAGATATGCTATCTATGTTATCTAGGCTATTTTCATATTTTTAAAGCAAGAGTTAAAGTCCAAACAGGTGTGCTATCTGGTTTGCTAAAATAACAAGTTTGCTATTCCTAAACTTTTTGTTGTCATATATAACATGTCGTCCTCACTAGCCATCATATACAAAAGTTATTATAGAATTCTATGTTTTAAATGAGTTTTTTATTTTACACAATTACTAAATCTTATAGTTTAGAAAATAATTTTATCAAATCTGTTAGAGATGCTCTAACTATTAGCCGATAGTGATAAAAATAAAGCCTTGTTTAGATGCACCAAAAACCCAAAACTTTACAAGATTCCCCATCGAATCTTGTGGCACATGCATGGAACATTAAATATAGATAAAAAAAATAACTAATTGTACAGTTTATCTGTAATCACAAGACGAATCTTTTAAGCCTAGTTGCTCTATGATTGGATATATTTGTTAAATAAAAATGAAAGTGCTATGCGTCAAAATCTAAAATTTTTTTTTTTGGATAAACAAGGCCTAAGAAATATTTTCGAGAAGCTACCCCTCGGGAGAAAAGCGCGAGCAGAACGGACTAGGAAGCCGGCGGCTTCTTGCGGAAGCGCCTGAACGAAGTCCACGCACGCAAGCGAGTCACTCGATATAAACCCAGTCCATCAGTGGCGGTCTGTACACCAGCGTACGCGGCCCCCTGACCCACATTTGCTGACCCCACATGTCAGTAACACGCACCCTCCCTGCAAGAGGCATACTACATACAGCCGCGTCACCGTACACCGAGCTCACCTCTATAACCCCCTCGCACGCACGAGCTCGTCGGCGTTGAAGGAACCGGCGGAGGAGGTTGAGGGGGAGGAAGCCTAGGTTGTCGCCGCGGGGCGGCGCCCCCCGTGGGGATGGGGATCTCGTTCAAGCTGTCCAAGGTCGGGGTCCGCGTGCACCCGGCCGCGCGCTCGGCGTCCGCGGCGCTGGCACAGGCGGCGGAGGCGGAAAAGCCGGCCACGGGGGAGAAGGAGGGGTCCCTGTCTGAGTCGAGACGCGAGGTGAGGCGCTCGTGCTTTCTGTCGCTTGCTCGCTTGGGTTTGTGTCTCGTTTCGAGATGGTCTGGTTAGCGACAGTGGGGCTGGGGATCTGGTAGCGGAAATCAATTTGTGTGGGGAACTGATGAAAAATCTGATCTTTGTTTCGAATTTGGTGTTTTTCAGGCGAATTTCGTTAATTCGCTACAAGGTTTAATATTTTGGGTGATTTCGGCTCGAAAGCTTGTGTTGGACACTCAATCGCGTTTTCCTTCGGAGGGATTGAACATTCAAAGACTGAATGGGGTGGTGGGGGGAGAGGAATTGAAACCTTTTTTTTCCCCTCTCTTGTGTTGGTGTTAGGCTCGGTTTTTTTTATGGCTATGTGTGGCAGTTCGGCTATGGAAGCTGAATTAAGAGGGTGGCAATTTGGGCTGCTTGAACTCAGTATCTACCGTAGAGCTTTTTTTTATCTTGTGAAGTACTCTAGCTAATTGCTTGGTTGTCAATTACCCTAATTTTGATTGCCCGTTGGGTCTAGAGCATTTTAGGTGCGGTTTGGAAGGATTGGCCCAGGAGTATTTGCCATGAAGCAAGGCAATGCTCCTACCCTCCAATTAACCAATACTGGAGATTCTTTTTGAGTTGTACTAGTATCAGTTGAGACCAGGGATGTTGTCTTGTCCAGCTCTTTCCGTTGCATCCTCCATGGATTGTTGCTCTAGTGTTCAAGTAGCCTTTTTTTTTTTTTGACAAGCCATACCAATTGGATTCACTCTTTGTGGTATAGCAATGTAAAATTAAGTATTGGCATGGATAGATGTACCTGGAGTGTTAAACTTCAAGTGGACAGTAGATGGTCCAAATCTTGTTGCCAGATCTTCTGTTAGCTTAAAATGATTGGAGAGAAGATACTTACAACATGTTTAAAAAATTATATACTTTTGCTTTTCTGATTTTCTCTTTGTATTTGCTTTTATTAATTTGACTTTGACATGCAATTCTCTTTTCTGCATAATAACTTAGTTTGCTATGATCGAATGCTTATTTAATATCTTTGTGCAGGACAACTTCGTTGAGAGAGGAAAAGATGTCAATGGAATCAAAATTTTACCAGCGTGCTCCAAGGAAATTTTGCCAGGTATTTTGAACAGTTGAAGATTTTTTATTTGTATCGGTTTTTGTATATACACTGTTTTATGTTATGCACTCAACGTTGTATTGCAGATCATGAGGTTTCTTTCACATTTAGCCTCTATGAGAGAGGTTATCTCATTTCAAAGTCAGCATCTGTGAGTTTTTCATCTGGAAATCTATGTAGTGAATTTCAGTTACTATTCTTGTTGGCATTGGTTTTTCTGGAACTCGAGAGAAAGGCATTCAACTATGAATATACTGCTGACATAAAATACATATATGTTCAGATGGATCCTAGTCAGACCTCAATCCAGGACAGCAAAACACTGCATCCCTATGATAGAGCATCGGAAAAGTTATTCTCTGTAAGTATGGTATCACTTGCTTGCAAGTTTTGTTTTAGTTGTGTCCTTGGATGACATTTCCATAGTGCATGCAATGTCATACCCAAAAATTGGAGCCAAATTAGGTGTGAAAACCAACTAATTTGGTTCATACCACATTTACTATTTTTAGTACAAACACAATTTTAATTGCTTGACTTGAAATATGATTATTGTATGTTGTAATATGGATAGAGTTGGGGCAATGTTTAAGGCCTGTTTGGAACGCAGGAATTTTGCAGGAGGAATAGGGAAAAATTCTTGTGTTTGGAATGCAGGAATTTCATAGGAGGAATAGGGAAAAATTCTTGTGTTCCAAACAGGGCCTTATACTTTCCATCCAGATGCAAAAACTTGGGTAATTGTAAGATACCAATGAGATTCTATCCAATTATAGTCATTTCCATTTACCTATCTCATTGAAAGAAACTGGAGTTCACATTAAATTTGTTGAATTCTTCAAACTAAGGCTTATGACAGTGAAATATGTATATTTTTTTACCAAATTCGAATATAAATAGCTGGGATAAACTAAAACTTTGGAGGGGAAAAGTCTATCATGTTTGCATCAATATTGTTTATGTAAACTTGAACGGTTGGTGCAAAATTATGAAATTGGGTTGGATTTGAATAAAAAAATCATTACCAATACCCTATTGAGTAAGGAATAGTTTACGCATATTCCTTTTGCGATCTCAACCAAGAATGTTGACTGTTGAGTCCCATCTGAAAAAGCAAAATAGAAGCTTTCAGATCAGCACCTCTTACATTGTTATGAAGTTCTATTCTTCTAGAAGACCATACGATTACAACATTGGTGTGACCCTATAGTTGACCTTAGCATCCTGTAGCCCAAGAGCCCAAGTTTCCTGTGCATGGTCATTTTCATACACTACCATATTATGAGTGGAAATTTTCTCTGAAGTGTGCAGACGTTTTGAGTACTAGACAAATATTTTTGCTTTGTTTTTTTGAGCTTCCTAACTGATTGACCAGGTTTTTCCATTTAGCTGGCTAAAAATAATATGTTAAATATTGATCTACATGACTCTAATTATATTTTTATGATTTTACTCATTATCTCAAGGCCATTGAAGCTGGAAGGCTACCAGGCGATATTCTTGATGAGATACCAAGCAAGTACTATAATGGATCAGTTGTTTGTGAGGTAAGTTGTTTTATCATACTTAAGAAATGTTATGCATGCAATGCTATTGAACTGCAACATGCTGAAACCTTTCTGAAATTTATTCTCTTATAAGTAATAAGTTGTGCTTGGTTTCTCTGATACATGGTTCAAAAAGCATACTGTCACAATTTTTGTACTGAGGTTTTACACTATATTGGAGAAATCCTTCTTTAAAAGACAAAAACTAGAAGTTTGGCTAGCTTTACTGCCAACATGTTCTACAATATGCCAACCTACCACCTTTTTCCTAACACTTTTTTCAGAAACAATGGTTATACATTATCGTGAACCATCATGTTGTGTCATGTACTCATGGTCATGTGTTACTATACCTTATTGATAAGAGGCCACTTGAGTCTTTAGCAGTACTTCATACTTCATTGTCGTACATCGATATAAGTAATGGGATTTTTTTTAGATACGTGACTACCGAAAGCATGTGTCCAACCAAGCGCCTGCATCATCTGCTGAGCTAGGTTTACCTATTGTGAATAAAGTGCGACTACGAATGACCTTTGAGAATGTTGTAAAGGACATTACCCTTCTATCTGATGATTCCTGGACTTACAGGGATTTTGTGGTAAGTATGCTGTGTAACATCTATCTATTCTATTAGTTGGAATTTTAACATGGCTCATTTTGGCATCTGCACTTGCAGTTTTTATACTCTAGTATCTATAGGAAATTGCTTATTTGAGAATGTATTAACTGAATTTAATCATTTGTGTAGCTAATACTTAGCAATTGCAAGTTAGTTCTACAATAACTGATTAGTAACACTGGAATAGCATGACACAGTAATAAAAATGTAAAATATATGTATGGTTGGATACCTAAATGAACTTCTGTAATAGAGTAACCTGAAATTTCAGTTAATGCAATTCAATTTGCTTTGCCAAACCATATGGGCTATTGTGATATGCATGTTTTTCTAGGAAGCTGAGGCTCGCATTGTGAGAGCTCTACAACCAGAACTTTGCTTAGACCCTACACCTAAACTGGATCGACTTTGTCAGGATCCTGTTCCGCATAAGGTATGGGCACATGCTGAACAGAAAATATTATCATGATAGGTATATATGTTTCAAACTAAGCCTCTTATGTTACTTGCAGTTGAGCCTCGGTATAGGAAAAAAGAGGAGGCTGAGGCAAAATCCTGAAGTTGTTGTCACATCCAGTAACATGTCTCATGGTAAAAAGGTTTGCATTGATAGGTTACCTGAAAATGCCAAAGTTGATGACATGGGCATCACCAGCAGTAATGCAGCTCAGCAGGTTGGTGATAACATTACCATCCAAAATATCTCGGTCTCGGGTGGTTCTCAGACACTTAGACCAAATAATTCTTCACAAGATGCTGCCAGAATGCTTTTGTCCCAATCTGGTCTACAGCAAGCATTAAGTTATTCTGCTGCTGGTAATGATCGTATGGCAGGACTGCCTGCCAATTTTTCTGGAATCAATTCAAGCATTTCATCTCCCCAGAGCATGATTGGTTACAATGACACTGTGGCTGCCAATGGCCTTCTATCTGTGAAGAGAGAAATGCAAGATGCCCCGCTTCAAGATCCTAAGAGAATAAAGCCAACTGGTGGCATTGATGATGTACAGCAGCAGCAGATAAGGCCTCAACCCCTTGGTGGGCTGGAGATGCAATGGAAGAACCATCAACTGCATCCACAATTAGATGTCAAGGGGATGCAGTATGCATCTTCACTGAGTGGTCAGAGATATCCTTCTTCGATGATGAACAACATGCAAGATCCAGGATCTTCCTTATATTTCAATCATCAGCAAAATTTGAGATACGGTGCTAAGCAAGAGCAGATGGATGGTTCTGATAAGTCGAAAGACGCCTTGCAGTCTATGGCACCTGAAAGTTCCATGCTGGATCAGCAGCAATCCCAGGCTCAACATTTACCACAGCAATCAGCGGCAAGAAACAATGTTCCAAACATGGGACAGTGGCAAAATACTCGGTTCGCAGCTGAGAAGGACTTGAAAAAAGAAGAAATAATTCCAAGAAGAAAATTAGCACCTAGCTCTCGTGCCCCTTCTGGGCCTATGGTTCAGTCTCCAGTGTCCTCGAAATCTGGAGAGATATCAAGCAGTTCAATGGGTGGCCAGTTTGGTTCTGCTGTGACATCAGCTGTAATAGGGGCACAGAAAGATAAATTTGCTGCAAATTCCAGTGCTGCAGTTGGATTTCCTTCTGTAGCTTCCAGCCCTAATGATTCCATGCACCGAATACAACAGCCAGCTGTTGCTTCCTCAAAGAGGAAAACAAATTCTGTCCCCAAAACTCAACCGCCTGTGAGTGCTGTTGGGTCTCCAGCCAGTGTTTCAAATATGCATGCTCCGCTGAATGCGAGCAGCCCATCGATTGGGACCACACCTATGGGAGACCAAGCAATCCTTGATAAATTTGCAAAAATTGATAATATTTCCCATCGGTATGGCATAATTTTCACATCTGTTCTCTCCCTTCACGAAATTTTGTTGTCACTTTCCCTTCTTTTCTTAGTATCTTTGGAAGTCTGTCATGGGAGGCACCTTTTTAGGAAGTTTTGGGTTGCAGGTTGTGAATTTGACGTGTAGGCCATTGCATTGTATACTATTTTTCGTTTTTAGCCATTGCCATCTTTCTACATGTACTTATTGTTGCATATTCTTTTCAGGTACCAGCTTCTCAATAAGAAGAACAAGGTTGATAAAATATCTCAAAAGAAAACCATTACCAATCAAAGTCATCCAGATGTAGCTAGATGTCTCAATAGTTGTTTCCATTCTGAGGATTATATAGATACAACAAGACCTCTTTGTAATTCTATGATTAGTGGAACTATAAACACGTGCAAGACTAGGGTAATAAACTTTGTGAGCACAAACCGCATGTACCAAGGTATGCTTTACAGACATTTTGCTGAAAAGGTCCACAGGAAAGAAAAGCCACAGTACCTTCAGTTAATCTGATTCACACTGTCCTACAGGTCATTCAAGGCCATTCCAGGTTATTTTCAAGGAAATTTCTGATGAAACTGTAAAAATGCAATATGGAGATCTAGAAGATTTTGATGGTCCGAATGCGCATGATTGTGTATTCATATTACCAACAAAGGTTTGTTGTTATCTCTCAAGTTTTCACTGTTTCCCTTTGTAGCATAAAGGCCCTGAAACACTAGGCATATTGTTTAATGCTTTATTTCTGTCCTAACTTTTCAATTATTTGCTCTTGCAGTACTATGCTGACTTGCTTGCAGAGCAGCTTATTCCCCTTGTAAGTTCCATAACCCTAAGCCCTAAATAGTAAGATGCTTAAGTCAATCTTCTCATTTTTCTTTACCTTTCTGTACCTTTTGCTCTAGATGTTGCAAGATGGGCATTCTAAAGCTGATGATAAAGTCGTGCGCGGCACCCCCCTTGCTAACCTCAGTACGCTGTCTGGAATTTTACCAGACAATTTAGTGAGTGATGTAAAGCAAGAGGGAGGTGTAAGCCAACAACTTAATGCTGCAGCCCATGCAAATGTGCCACCTGGAACACAGATGCAACAGCTTCCTGTCAATAGGATGCTTTCATCTGCGAGTAGCAACCAGGTTCTAGCAATGCAGCAAGGTTATATGCAAGGGGCAGCCATGCCTGCAAGGAGCCAGCAACTTGACCAAAATTTGGTTCAGCAGCCGCAGCAGCAACAGCCACAGCAGCAGCCACTGCAGCAAAATGCTCAAGCCCAGATGCAGCAACCATCCTCTCTTCCACTGAACCAGATGCAAAGACCTCAGCTTCTGCCCACGAGCCCATTATCACAGATGTTGGGGCCTGGCTCAAATCTCACAATGGGCTCAAGCCAGATAGGTAACAATAAGGCTCCTCCTTCATCCTTGCAGCTTCAGATGCTACAGGCACAACAGCAACAACCTATGTCTAGGAAAGTGATGATGGGCCTCGGCTCAGCCATGAACATGGGCAATATGGTTAACAATGTTGTTGGTCTTGGTGGCCTTGGTAATGTTATGGGAATGGGCAACGTGCGTCCAATATCCTCCCCCATGGGATCGATGTCAGGCTTAGGTAACAATTCCAATCCAATGAACATGGGAATGGCATCCAATCTTGCTGCAGCTGGACTTCGGCCAGGTATGAACCCTGCTACTTTTGCCAAGATGCGTATCGGTTTGGCACAACAAAGGGCAGCAGGCATGTATCCTGGAATGGTTGGAATGCCTGGAAGCAGCTCTCCAATCCTTCCTAGTTCAGCTGGCTTATCTATGATGGGCCAGCCGCTAAACAGAAGCAACCTTGGTCCCCTGCAGAGGGCCATGATGTCGTCTATGGGCCCTCCAAAAATTCCAGGAGGTAACTTTCAGCTGAACGCGCAACAGCAAATGCAGCTCCAGCAGCAGTTGCAGCAGCAGCAGCAGCTCCAACAGAACCCCCAGCAACAGCAGCAGCTCCATCAGAACCCGCAGCAGCAGCAACTGCAGCAGCTACAGCAACAGCAACAAATACAGCAACAACTGCAGCAGCAGCAGCAGCTCCAACAACAACTGCAGCAGCAACAGCAGCAGCAACAACAACAACAAATGGGATCTCCGTTACAGCAGGCACAGGTGGGCTCACCTGCTGGCTCGCAGCAGTCGCTGATGATGCAGCAGCAGCAGCAGATAAGCCCACAGCAAATGGGACAGCAGGCTGCCATGAGCCCCCAGTTGAGCTCAGGAACGCTGCAGCAAATGAGCAATAACGTGGTCAACCCTGTAGCCACTCCAGGTCCTCCCCCAAGCCCGCAGCTGAGCTCCCAGACCCATGGGTCGGTAAGCAGCATAGCTAACTCCCCGATGGAGCAGCTGCAAGGCGCCAGTAAGGGAGGTCCCGGTAGCATGTAACCACAAATAATTGGTTCACTTCTTTGCCTATATATACAGTGTAGGAAGGTGTAAACACTGGCCAAGATCACTATGTTTTCTTTGTTGTGGTAAATGAGGTTAAATTAGGTGTGTTATAGTAAGTTATAGACCATAGATGATAGCTTGTTAAGGACCGACCATCTTTATGCATGGATTTCTATGCTGTAGATTGTAGTTAGTAGGAATGGTAGTCAGTTCTTGTGAATCATTATTCAATTGGTCAGTTTTCTACTTTTCTCGCTTCATGTTTAGATTAAATTCTTAAAAATTATGAACTTATTATGTGATCATTGTGTTACTGATACATATCTTCATTTGTTCGCCAACAGTTTATAACATGTTAGAGATTCGTCAAATTCAATTTTGGATGTGTATATGGGCCTGATTATTTTCTATACTAGTATATGTAGACTTGCGTGTAATGCAGGCTACATGTATTTGGTTGTCCACAGCCTTTTATGCAGTCTTGTATAGTGCTCAAAGCAGGTTCACCATAGCAAGTACCAAGATGTTACGTATACATACACCGATTTAGATTACGCTACACAACGACTATTCAAACAGCCAATCAAATTGTGGTTCAATCTACTCTGTTCTTTTGATGGTGAACTGCAGCATTTACATTCTTGACAGATAATTCAGAATCTTTGCAAAATTGACTTTGAGCAATTCAAATAATTTGTCTAATGCTTCGAAAGAATGCCCACGACGCGGAGGTTTCCAGTGCAACAGCAAATCACCATTGCAAGATACTTTATGCTGAAACTTAGAAACTTAGGGCGTGTTTGTTAGAGTGCTCAGGCCAGCCTGGCTAGCGGGCCTGGCTATGGTGCAAACAGTACACATGACCATATTTGGTTACGACCCACGCAGAGCCCCAGTAGAGATTGTGCTTGCCAGCCAAATAGAAGATAGGAAGCGGAGGTAGGCAGTGTTTGCACCAATCAGGTCAGATGATTGCTCAGTCCAGCCCGGCTCTAAAAAAAAATGATACCCCCCATTGTTTTTCTAAGGCCTGGCCCAAGGCTCCGTGGCTGGATCAGCGACACCAAACACGAGCTGCTGCAGCCAGGGAGCTTGGGCCACCCCCTGGGCCCTTTAGCAAACACGCCCTTAGATCACGAGATAGCCATTAACTATCTGTCGGACGTGGGTATCGATGAATGGCAACTGTAACGATTGCATTTTTACTCAGGACATAAAACGTGCATGTACGTGTAAAAGTTGAACTCTGTAATTCCTTTCAGACAAACAGATGCACAATAATAGTCTACAAGACTACAACAGCTCTTCAAAATAACAGGGGAAAAATGTTCACCCTCTGCTCAAATGTTTAAGTATATTTTGTACATTTTCAACTAAAAAAAAATATAGGAGCTGGCTTTTCATTTGGACAAGTTTCTCTTGATCATGCGTGCGACATAATCAGGCCAGTGAAATATTTTCGACCTCTGGTGGGATACCAGTTCAAAATTTCTGAGGGAGCAGGGGTCGCCTGTTATCTTTCAAGCATTAACCCTCCTCCCACTCATTATCATCTTCCTCATCGCCAGATTCTTGGGCCTCCGCATTCAAATCTGCCAATTTGTATGTTTCGGTTGCATTCCCTACACATTTTTGAACAGATTAGGCAGAATAGTGGATGCAAAATCTACATGGGTACATTAACTGCAAAAGTGGAGGTCGAAACATTATAACAAAAACAGATTATGACATTAAAAAATTCACCAGAGTTTAAAGTAGTTGTAAAATAATTAAAGCACAGACCCAAGGTAGTCTCTGTCAAGGTACCTCGACACCATTCATAAAACTGTTATAACATAACATACTTTGATCAGCAAAAGTCATACAAAATATATTTTGACCCTTAATTTCTTACAATATGTTATCATTTGCTCAGGTATCAATATCATCTTGGAGGCACTTTTTAAAATAGAAATGTATTGATACAAGTTTTATGTCCTAAACTTTTATATAATTCGAACAATTGTTGGTACAGTTTGTAAATTTTGATTTTTCCCTATACAACATGCTTATCATTCAGGAATGGAAGTACAAAGGTAGTTGATGTTTGATATCAATGACATGGTGATGAGGGATCAGAAGCTATGAGAAAACATGTCTCAATTGTTGATTAGAGGAACTCCAAGAGCCTCTTTATATCCATCCATATTGATAGGAATAGTGCAAAATGCCCTCCAAATTCTCTAATTAAACATCCAAATATTGATATTCTCTATTCCTGATTTCTGACTAGCCAAAGATGGAGAGCGGGGTTAGCTCTCTAGAGTCACACAAGATATATAAAAACTGTTGGAGGGTGAAAAGATATGAAGTGCTATTTTTATTGAAATGACTCCAAATGAGGATTTAGAGATTGAGTTTAAGAAAGAATCTTTGGAGATACTCTTAGACCAGTATTTAAGGCTTATAATAGTTAGAAAAGAAAAAAAAAGTACCTCAAATACATGTATAAACTTTATTCAAGGAAAGCCAAAAAAGTTAGTCAGACTTGCTCCCTCTGGTTTCCAAATATGTCGTTTTGGACATAATCACACATACTAAGGAGTCATTAACTAGGGTGTATATTTCCTTCTTTGCCCGTATTAAATAGTGTCAAGGGGTGCTCAACATCAGTAATCTCCACTGGCTCGATTGGTTACTATCCTATGCAGTGTGTCGTGTGGCCGGGGTTTGAATCCTCGCTGCCAAATGTTTTTGCACTTGCCAGACTTTTTGCATGGCATCGTAGCTTGCATGAATGTTTTTTTTTTCTTTCGAGCTTTAGGCTGGCATGGCTGCGATGTGCCAAAATTTTGCAGCTGCACAAAATTTTCACAGCGCGCCGTGCCAAGCTTTGGCCTCTGCACAAAATTCACATTGCGCACTTGGCTAGCATAGCTGCGACGTGCCAAAATTTACCTCAAGTTTTTTTGTTCATTTTATTCTTGCACTTTTCCCTCTTGCAATGCAAACTGGAGGACAGCAGCATGCGCGGCGCACGTGAGCTCCAACAGTTGAATATGTGGGAGACGAAGCATTGGCATTAATGCTTGCATGCATGAAGGGATATTTTAGCCCTGCTGAGTCACAGAATGGTGAAACGACATCTTTTAAGCTACTTTCATTTCCCCCCTAAGAGCATCTCCAACGGTTTTGCATTTTATCCTTGGCAAAACATGGAGTTTGCCAAGTCTCAAATCAATATGGGGAAGAGAAAAAAAAGGTTACCTACAATGGTTTGGCAAAATTAAGTTGGCAAAACCCAAAGTGTGGACCCAGCGGTTATTTTTTCAGGCGAAAATTTTCTTCACGCCATCGACTCGGTCGCGCGTCTTTCTTCGCGCACTATTTGTCGCGCGCTATTCCTGGCGCCGCCGCCTTCCAGTTCCCGATCATGTGTGCACTTGAAGGAAGAGAATAGATCAGGACGACGGAGACTGCTTGCAGCCGCCAGGGCTTCTTGGAATGCAGCTAGCGTACTAGAAGATCAAGGCGACAAGACGGCTTCAGTCAGGTCAGGCTAAATCAGCTAGCAGGGTTGCTGTACTCTATAGCGTCGTCGCTATGTCCTCATCCTGGACGGAATCCATGTCGCTGACAACTCCACCAGGATCTCCAAGGTTTGTCCAGCGATGTGCAGAACCGAAAGATCGTGGCCTCCAACTTTCCGCAGGAAGAAAATGGCGGCGGCAGGGGAACCACACACGGGGAAGGAAAACGCATGGGGCTATGCGATGCCAAGCGCAATACACGGTTGGCATATATGCCAAACCTGGCCAGGAATTTGCCAAGTTAACCAAAATGCAAAGCCCATTTGCCAAACCGTTGGATAGAAGTTTTTAAGACTTTTTTTGCAAAAACAAGAATGCAAAGCCCATTTGTGAAACCGTTGGAGATGCTCTAAAACGACATATTTGGAAACTGGAGGGAGTATTTTTTGAATCAGTTATTGTACCATGTCCACACATTAAATACATGGATATAGTTTGAAGATAGGATGGAAGACCAGTTTTTACTGATACAAGCATTTCAGATACAGAATACAGAAAACTTAAATTGGTTGAAGCTAAAAGAGAGTAACCAAAAGAAACCTGTACCTGTAGGTTGATGCTCTTCCCATTCAATACCTTCATCATCATCGTCCCGCTTGTATTTCTTGCCCACTTGGCGTTCAGTTTGAGAATCTGGGACAGAAATCTTGCCTTCCTGTTGCATTCTCCTTTTTGCTTCTTCCTCTTCCTGCTTTTTCCTCAAGGCCTCATAATAAGCCTTTATGTATTCTTCCTACAGGATAAAAATAAAAGATAATATAAAAATTCTGAATGGTAGATTCTTTACTGATCTAAAGTCCAGTATATGTCTATTCCTGAGCTGACCTGTACACTTTGATCATCTTTCGAGTCCTGTTTCTTGTCATCTTTGGCTTCAGATATTTCAAGTTTTTGTGGCTCAATTTTCTCTCCTCTTTGTTCCTTTGTAAGATTCATGCCATCTTTGATCATCCATGGAGGTAAGACTTTCAGTTCAGAACCATTTTTACCTGATTCAGCACCTTCTTCTTTCACGCCATCAATCACAACTTCAACCTGAAAAATGAAACAGATATCTCACTGATAGAGCAAAGGTATGGCCGTAAAGTGCAAAAACTATATGCGACACAAGCTAAGCAAACGTGTGGTGACTCCATATTAAACACATAAATGCATTGGTGAGAATTTTTTTTATGGAAATATCATAACCTCATTCAACAAAAGGTACAAATGTGAAAACTTCTGATGTGATTCAAAGAGTTTCTCTTATTTTGATGAATAGTAGGGAAAAAAAAGAGTGGACTTCTGTGAAGATGATGGACTAATATGATTCAGAGGTTCATTGGAATATGGAAAAAAGTTGAAATCTAACTTAATTATGTCGAATATACAACCAAGAAGATCCAGTAGCACTTGGAGCTATATGAAAGTGGAAAGTCTTACCTTTGTCTCTCCAATGAATGGCATTGGTGTACCATACTGCCCTTGTGAATTCCTGGAAGAATCAGCTGCAGCAGGGTCACCAATTGCAAAAGCACCAATATTTGCTCTTTCCCATGTTTGTAGACTCCCAAACTCAGGTGCAGGCAGATTCTTCACTCTATCAAGTTGTGCAACCAATGGCTTCAATTGCTCCTAAAGTAATAGAAAAACAATATTAAGAACATACCTCAGTCAGATTCTTAAATACCAAGAACAAGATTCTGAGACACTTGTTGATAGATCGGTATACATGCAATCACCTCCAATATGTTGCATATAGAACACGATTCATTCTTTTCCCAATAATCTTTTTTTTTACCGAAGAGACTAATATTCTCAATTTCTCATCCAAGCACTTGTAGTGGTATGGATCAAATTATTTCCTGACTCTAGGCAAACAGATTATATAAATTCTAAAAAACTGTAAGCAGACAGTGAAGGGCATGAAATGATTGGTTTTAGGGCCTGTGTGGAGCTAAAAATTAGGTGGAATTTTTAGCTAGTCACTGGTCACTAGTCGGAGCTAAAAAATAGCTGAAGTTGGCTAACAACCAATTGAAAGCTTGGCTCAAAAATCAGCCCACCTAGTAGCCCTCTTGTTTGGATGCACTAGGGCTAATTTTTAGCTAGCTAACAATTAGCCTTGGTATCCAAACAGGCCCTTATACCGGTTGGATAATTGCTATTTACAATATCAAAAAATGTGTAACCTCTAAAGGCTATAGCAAAGTTGGTGACGTTCATGGTGATAATAGGCCATTCCTGTCACAGGTGGAAGTTCATATCAGTTTTACAATATTACATCAGTGCAGCTATATATGTGTTCTTGTTTTCTTCCAAACTATTTGGTTGACTTCCTCAATCAAGAACAGAACTATTTCCTTTGTCAACCAGCTATTCTCAGCGGGAGTTGTGCTGGAATGCTGAAAACAACTTACATTTTTTTCCTTCCATAATATTTAGACTGAGCACGTAAATTTTGACATTAAAACTTAGAAGAGTTCCAAAGAAACTGAGCACGTAAATTTTGGCATTAAAACTTAGAAGAGTTCCAAAGATAACCGAATACTAACTTCAATTCTTTGCTGCATGTCCTTTAATTTCTCACGCCTGCGCTTTCTAACATTATCATCACCATCTCCCATTTCCTCAGAAGCAAGCTTGTCACTCTCTGCAACCAGTTCACCATTGCAAGTTTCACAATGGAAGTACTCATCCGTGTAGCTTACCAGTTGTAGTGCATCAAAGGCGGAGTATCTGCAGATCAGAAGAAAAAGTTACCAGAGCACACCAGTTTTCTGCCTAGCATGAATAAACTAGACAACACCTACTACCTTTTATTACAGCTAGGACATATATAGTGTTGAATTGTATTTCTGCTGTCCAATTCATCCTTCAATTTTTTCTTCATGCGGTGGATCCGGTACCTTACAACATCACAGATCTGTGTTTTGGGAGGACAAACATCCATTATAATTTGTATTGGATTACAGAACTAGCGACAGAGGAAAGATGAATGGGGACATAATGTTCTTAGTATAATGGTGAATTTCATACACAAATATCAACAAACTGATGAAAATGTAAATGATAACTAAGCTCGAGCAAACAACCAGTGATGTTTTTGCATTGATCCATATACAGGTGTTTTCAGCAAAAGAGAACAGAACAAGAGAAATGCCCGCAATATAACCAGCATACATGTTCAGAAGATAATACTAAAGCCCATTAACGCTATGTACTCCCTCCATCCCAAAATAAATAACTTTCTGGAAATTCAGACAAGCAAATTAAGGACGCTGGCAAAAGACGAATGTACCCTCATCTTCTTTCCCTTCCCGGAGGATATCTCTGTATTTGGCAATTGTCATTTGCATGCACCTGTGATTAGCTTCCGCATTAAGAGGCAGTGTCCCATGTTTTTGTAGAATGTTCATTTTTGGGGACAAATTCTAAACCTCAAAAAGTTATTTATTTGGGATAGAGGGAGTATAGATGAGAAGTTTCATTTGCATGACACTGAGAGAACATAGGATTGTCGGCAGTTTTTTTTAATACAGGAAGTTCTATAAAGTTCTAGCTGAGAACAAAGCAGTTGATAAGATGTTTTTTGCCACATGTCTGTGCACGCGTGAAATGGACATTTTCAAATGTTGGTTGAACATGGGGCCTGTTAGTCTGAGAGTCAGCATCAATTATACCAGATAAGTGGCAATAATCCCTCCAAACACAGCACGTCAAGGGTGCGTCAGGTGAACGCCTCCACAGAGGGACGCCCCCATTGAACTGCAGGATGCAAGACACAAGAAAATCGACACACTACCACAACGCGACGTGCAGTTGCCAGAAACCAAAACAAAGAGGTCCATGGATTGATGTTATAAGCGGCTTAAAATTGAAGACTTGAATTGCTTGAGAGCAAACAAAGAGTCAGATATAAATCCAAATTCAAAGGAGGTGCTCTGTAAGCTAGTATATATATCGAGTTAAAGAAGCTCTTGTATATGTATTACTCTTCAATATCACTTTTGCATTCACCCTAGAACCCAGCATGGACTACTAAGACTAGGCCCAAATACAGCTTCGTTTGCAAGGGAAATGTTACAAATAATGGAGGTCAAATATTTTTCCTACAAGGCTAAAATTATCAAACAGAAAGAAGGATTAACTCATGATAATACAGTACTAATAAAATTTCTCCCACTTTGCAATCAAGGCCAATTCATTAAGAAATATAACAGGAGAATCCCAAAGCATTAGTAGTCTATAAAATAAATGTACTTCATCATTGCTAAGGGAAATAAAAAAAAAGTACTTCCTGCAAGTAATTAAAGGCAACATACAGATATCTTGTTCTTTTTCTTAAAAAGAACACTCTTATCTATAAAAACAATAACAACTTAATGGCATAGGTTTTAGAAGACTAACCTGAGCATAATCCAAGCAACAGTATGAATGTGTGTGCATCTTTACTTTCTCTTCTCCCTCCTTGGCAACTGGTTGACCATCATTAGCAGCTGCAGCTGCAGCATTATGTGCTTTTGCATTTTTTGCTGACTGCAGCAAAAAAGATCAAAGGAAATACAAAATCAGATCAGATAAGAAGACAAGGAACCACACACAAAGGAAATACGAGTTATGAAATCACAAGATATTCGCTGGCACACTTTCAGATAGCGAGAAATGAAACTATTCATTTGTCGCAAAAAAAAAGAAAGAAATGAAACTATTCAAGTAATTGTTTGAATACAAATTTCTGCAGCCAGCAACCAACTTCGTGATGGAGAACTCTAGATGAATAAATTTCTGCCCACCCCTAGTTACTTGATAAGTGTCAAACACATTTTCAAGGCTTGAAAATTTTGAATTATCTTCCTTACAGCTTAACACCATTAAGGTAAATAGACAACAAGGACATTTTGTCACCAGTTGGCAGTTGGAACTTGCTCATATCTACAAAAAGGAATCGTAGCTATGCATGTTCAACAACAGATCAATATACATAAATAAAACTAACCTCCTTCCGATGATCCCTTGTGACTAGTTTCTCCTCTTCAAAGAAACGGAGAATGCGACGCAGCTGTTTCGAGTGGAGCTTCAATGCTTTAGCCAAATCTTCCTCCCGGACCCACTGCCGTCTGAGGTGGAAGTAGAATAACTTTTGCATAAATCAATCAGACCAAAAAAATCAAATAGGTGGTTAGGTTACACTACAGAAAACCTATGCTGCCTGGATATGTGGGTGTGGGTGAGGCCTTGTATTGCATACCGGATGTGTATGCAATACGGATACGCTGCCTATACATATCAGTGTTATTATGCCCACCTATTCGACTAGCGACTAGAAACCAAGTCATCCAATTAGTACTTTTTTTAGGGGATAATCATGACTAATCAGACAATTTGGGCATGGATGACTAGCAGGCGGATTTCATTTTCATCATTGGCTGACATCTGTCCTGTTGACCCATTAGGCTCATTGTTTTTTTTTCCTGATAGGGTTTAGTTTACTACCTTTCCACTCTCCTCTCTCTCTCTCTCCCGTGCATTCCTGCACTGCAGCCACCGCCTGCCTCAGCAGCAGGTCTCGCCGTCTCGGCGGCGCACCCTCTCTAGCTACAGGCACCTTCTCACTCTCCAGCCAAGGCACCGCCTGCTGAAAGGGATTTGAAAGATAAGCTCCTTGACCAACTGTTAGTGTACATCCTCCTTCTCCGCTTCTTGCTGTTAGCTCTTGTTCTTCTTGCTTTCTAGATCTATTTTGGCCATACTTTGCTTGCCTTAAAACTTGAATATGGAGTTTTGGACACTTCACAAATCAAACCTCATCAGTAAGTGATCAAGTAACCATACATTCCATCTTCAAACTTGGTTCATATAGCCTTTATACTAAATGCTATATTATATTGGTCCTGCTACATAGAGGACAACTAGGGTTAGTTAGGCTCGACAAATTGAGATTATCGACGACTGATCACTTTATCAGTGCCATGGCAACCAGGGTTGATTAGACGATTTGAAAACATAGATACATATCTTCCGAGTATCTAGTTTTTTTATTAACTGATATAGCATGAGTGTGGTGTCACTGGGCCAGCAGGTGGGGTGTGTTGATGGCATATGAAGGCAAGGTGCTCATGCAAAATTGAAGACTAGCAGCAAATTATTTGCTTAAGGAACCATTCGCCACTCCAACCTTATCGTAACCGACAGACGGTTCAACAGAAATAGTTCGCATCCGGTACCTGGTGAGCGCGTCCAGGACGACGACGGCCATGCCACGGTTGTCCCCGCGGGAAGTCTTGGGCTGGTTGTCGCCCTTCATGGAGACGTCATCGTAGAAGGCGCGGGCCGCCAGCCTCACCAGCCTGCCAGAAAACCAACCCACCAGATGCCACGCCAAGGTCAGAAACGGCTGCGGCTAGGGTTTCAAGAATGGAGTAGGGTCGGGGCACACCGGTTGAAGGGCTCGATGGAGTTCATGGTGGCGAAGAAGACACCGGCGCGCCGGCGTGCGGGTGATCGGGGTTCTGATTGCTCGCTTACGGCATAGGGGGGCGGGAGGGGGCCGTATCGCGCCGGCCGCAGCCCACACCGGTCGGATCGGAGGGGAAAGAGCGAGAGAGAGAGATGGCCCTGTGGAGGCCGTCTCCCAGATCGACAAGGATGGCGAGTTGCGGAGAGAAGAGGCTCGACGGCTGCACGCAGGAGAGGGACGGGGCGGGGGAGAGGCCCTCGATGGGATTTTCGCCGCTGCTCGTCCCCGAGCCGCTTCGCCTTGTGTGATAACGGCGCGGGGAAAGGAAGCGTTGGGGTCTTGGGGAGAAGAAGTCGATCCCTTTGGCCAGACACTTTCCTTTATAAGAAAGAGGAGAGGTTTAACCCCTGTTGGAATTTTTTCTCTATTCTAAATTGTAAGGCGATTTAGCTTTTCAAAATTTATAAACTTTATTTACTATCTATTTAGATGTATTTATATCTAGACTAGGTAGCGTGCCCGTACGTTGTTACGGGACAACTAAACTTTTATATACTACAAATACACAGATCGCACGATAAAATGACAATAATATGAAATTAAATATCAACGTTAAAATAACATTTAATTCAAAAGGCAGAGCTTATGAAATTAACGAAGCCTGCGGCATTGCAAGCTCACCAACTCTATTGCTTTGCAATGGAAACAAATACTACCCTCATAATTTGAGCATAAATGTGTTGTATTGTTACAAAGACCAATAATGCGAGGGTGATGTTTGGAATGTCAATATTACAAAATGAATTTTGTGGATGGCCTAAAATTCTCATTGATGGTTTGCAATCAAGGTATGTATTTATAGTATTGTACATTTATGCATACACACATAAAAGTTCATGTCACCGTAACAAGATTAATTTATTATTCAACCTTTTAGAACTAACCATCTCTTTGAATTATCAGTTTGCTTCATACAGAATTGGTATACCAAGGCCACCCTTCTTGATATTTTATATAATAACATGTCTTCAACCATATACCCGTAGTATTGAATTATGATCCAGTTTAGTATGTTCCATTAGAAACCCTAATTAGTGACTCAATGAAATGTAGGTAAATATTTAGGCCTTGTTTAGTTCATCCCAAAAACCAAAAACTTTTCAAGATTCCTCGTTACATCGATCTTGCGGCACATGCATAAAGCACTAATTATAGGTGAAAACAAAAAGTAATTGCATAGTTTACCTGTAAATCGCAAGATGAATCTTTTGAGTCTAGTTAGTTCATAATTGGACAATAATTGAAAAATAAAAAATAAAAGTGCTACAGTATCCAAAACCAAAAAAATTCAGAACTCAACAAGGCCTTAATTCATTACAAAAGACTTGTAATGAATAGACTATAATTCTAGCATACTACAATGGGACTATCATACTTAAGAAGTCACAGATCTTGAAATTGCAACAAAGCTACTTGTCCTTTCTAAACACAAGTAGCCACAGGAGGCAAGCAAAATTTCTGTGCAATTCAGATTTCAGAACTAGTGTTGTATATAGGACAAGGGATAGACAGTGTAGTCAAGCAAGACGAATCTCTTTCTAGTTTTTGTAACTTGAATATTTTTCAGTGACTCTAGAATAGATGATCCCTACAGACGGCTTCCTAAGCGCACTCACAATGCAGACTTTATCATAAAGTCTAAAGTTATTTATTACCTCGAACAATGTAGACTTAGAGTCTAAATAAGACTTGGAGTCTTATTTTTTCTACCTCTTTCTTTAATAAATATGCTACCACATCAGCAAAATACCATAAATAATATGTAATTAATTATCTTGGACTCTATGATAGAGTCTTGCATTATGACTGCCCTAAGCCACCATGGCTCGTGTGCATAGTCAAATTTTATATAATATTAGGAGATGATGTGTACCTGTACCCCCATATTGCAAACAATGTATGCAAAAGGAAAACTTAAATATGGAGGAAAATAATTTATTTCCCTAGCTTTAGCAGACTGTCGCCCACCTCGGGTACCACCCGGCACCTCACCTGCCACCCATTCATTGCTAGATTGCCGTCGTCGCCCGATCCGCCGATCTGTCGTGGCGATGCTTGTCCTCCGGCTTCAACGCCAATCCACTCGTGGCCTACCCCGATCTCTTCCCAAATCTTATTTTTTGAAAGAAGAAAATGAGGTAAGGGATCGAATCAAACCTATGCGGTGTGATGTGGTGGGGGGCATACGGGGGAATGGCATGCCCCCCATGGGATGCAGCCAGGGGCATGAGATCAGACAGTGGATATAGATCGGACCGCATAGTGCCGACCCAAAATTCGTGTCGTGCCCGTGCTAGCCTTACGAGCCGAAGTCGTGGCCCAAGCACGGTACTACGAACAAGCCGTGTCAGGCACGGACACGACAGACACGGGTCGGGCTGGGCCGGGCCTATGTCGTGCTTCTTAGTGTCGTGCTTGGGCCAGCCCATAGTGCCCATGCCAAATGAAAATCTATAGATCAGTTGCAGGCAGACCGACGACCCAACGTTGGATTGTTGCACCAAAATATCCTATTCATTATTCTCTCAAACACACTTCCACCTCTAGATTATTGTTCGTGCTAACGCTATTACATGTAAGTCCCTTCAATATACTACATATAGTTGTGCTACTTGCTCTGCATTTAAGTTATGTGCATGAGTGCATGATAGGGAGCTAGGAAGTGTGTTTTAAGTACACACTTCATGTGGCTCAAATTTAACTGCACACTTTATACAGAGAAAGGAATAATCGACCAATAGTTTTAAGTACTTCCATAGAGTGTCCAGGCAAATAGATTATCACAATATCACTAAAAGAATACATATATATACATATATATAAAGCCCACAAGTCTGTCACTCGTTGCTCACGCAGGTGTGTTGGTCCTACTTGGTACCCACCACACTCATCTCGAGCCTATCCTATGGAACTGTTGAAAGCCCTAGTTTGGTTTTGGATAATTGATGAAACCCTAGTACTAACCTCTATACTAAGTGTGTTAGGCTTAATGAGGTTGGTACATGCCAAGTGATGGAGCAAGAGATGATCATGGTGATGACGGTGATGACCACGAGATGATCAAGTGCTCAACTTGCAAAAGAAGAAAGAGAAAACAAAATCATATAGAGTTCAAGGCAATGCTTAGGGTTTTAGTTTTGATGATCAAGACACCATAGAGGGTGTGATCACATTTAGGATAGATAGCTGTACTATTAAACAGGGGAATTCTTTAGCTAAGCGGTTATCAAGTGCCACTACGTGTCATTGTTCATGTGCATGCATTTAGAATCTAGTGAGCTAACTTAACTCCTTTGAAGAAAATGATTGTGAAAATGCTAACACACATGCACTTGTTGGTACACACTTGGTGGTGTTGGCACACTTTGAGAAGGAGGTGGAGGTTGAAGGGTAGAGAGGGGTTTGGATTCCTCTCTCCCTCCCGCCGAGCTTGCTCAGTGGGATTCGGCGCTTTTGAGAAAATGTAATGTATATTTTCTATTACGCCGATGGGAAGTTTAGAGAAGAGAAACACTCACCGGACGCTGGCCGTGGAGGCACCGGACGCTGAGCCTGCGCGTCCGGTGTGCTGTCAGTGCCTGGCTCTATTAGGGTTAGGCACCGGACGCTCTGCACCGAACGCGGGTTAAACCCCGTTGGCGCGTTCGGTGCTACCTGACTTCTGCGGGTGACTCTGACTGAGAGCACCGGACGCTCAGGGCGCGTTCGGTGGTTTGGGTTCGGTGCCCCTAAGCGTTTGTCGTGCTCTCTAGGTAAGGGATCGGACGCTCAGGGCATGTCCTATGGTGTGGGTCCAGTGACCCCGTGCGTTTGTAGACCTCTCTGCGCACGTGACCGGTGTGCACCGGACACGTCCGGTGCTAACTTGAGCGCGTCTGGTGGTTTGTTCTTGACCGTAATAGAGATCAACGCGCGTGGTTCAAAAGGTTGACACGTGGCTTCCTCTAGAGCACCGGACGCAGGGTTTGTGCGTCCGGTGGTCTCTTGCAGCACGTCCGTATTTTGCCCAGTGAAGGAGCCAATGACTCTATGTCGGTGTTTTCCCCACCGGGGGTCACACCAACGAGTAAATTTGTATGCGTGCTCCCTTTCCCAGATGGTGATGCAAGAAGACACAGAGATTTATCCTGGTTCGGGCAAGAGAAGGCCCTAC
>Ga0182004_10000567_pt1 | contig 23266 bp, 16 predicted proteins | sample Sormic07211540_1_FD_120479 | JGI IMG/M metagenome (GOLD analysis project Ga0182004, IMG submission 120479) | Endophyte microbial communities from Sorghum bicolor roots, Mead, Nebraska, USA - 072115-40_1 MetaG | ecosystem: Host-associated > Plants > Roots > Unclassified | place: USA: Nebraska...
AGCCATATCAGATGTGCCTAGTGTAAACAAGAGAGGCCTCCGGTCGATTATCATCCTAATTTGTTGGGAAATTTGGAAGGAAAGAAATGCTAGAATTTTCCAACGAGCGGAGTCCACAAACTTGGGGGTTCTCCAAAAGATCAAAGAGGAGGTGAGAGTGTGGATCATGACAGGAGCAAAGCACCTGGACAATTTCGTAAATCACCACCGTCTACAGTTTTGATTGACACTTCTGTATATATATTTTTTCTCTCCTTTCACCCTTTGCGGGTGCTGCTTTTTTCGTGTTTGTATTTTGCCTGTCTTGGCACTCTCCTCTTTTTAATATAGCAGGCAGCTCTCCTGCCGATTCGTTTCAAAAAAAATATGCTTCCTTGTGTATCTAATTAATCTTGGCCTTATTTGGCGCATATTATACTTTTTAAACCAACTTTTTGAAATCTTAAGTGTTTTGCCACTTCTTGAAAAAGATACTTCATAAAAAGCTGCATGATGTTTGTCACATTTTCTCTTTTATCTTTTTCTCATGAGCAGTGACATGTTAGCGACCGTAACAGAAGAGCAACATTAGCCGAAGTCACTGCAACCAAACCATGCTCTCTTCTCTTTGCTTTTTTCTTTGGTAGGTGGACATGATAATGGGCACACCCTTGGACCGGTTCTTGACAATCATCTTCTTCACTCCTCTAATCAATTCCATCACTTCATCAGAGGACGAGGAGGAGAGGAGGAGGAGGAGAAGGAGGAGGAGAAGGTGGAAACCAAGAATGGAATTTTCTCAGTCAGTTCGATGTATAGATTCCTAATCAATAACGGGGTCAAAGTTTCACAAATAGTTTGGCGTCTAAAGATATCTTTGAAGATTAAAATATTTATTTTCTTCCTTTAAAACCAGGGTTATTCTCACAAAAGATAACTTGTCAAGGAGAAATGGGAGTGGAGATGCGTCTTGTTGTATTTGTAGTAAGCCAGAAACCATTCAACATATCTTCTTTGAGTGCACTTGTGCTAGGTTCCTCTAGAGGGCAGTTCTTATAGTGCTTCGTCTTAATCCACCTCTTAATGTCTATAACTTATTTAATAATTGGTATCCTACAAGGGATAAAACTTTTAGATCTTTTTTATTGATGGGTGCAGTATTGATCTGCTAGTCTATTTGGCTAACAAGGAATGAAATTGTTTTTGATAAATATGGACAAAAATACTCCTTTTGCAGGTCTTATTCACAGGAACACTTCGGCTATGGTTCTGGGCTCAGTTGCAATAGTGATGAGAAGAAAAAGTTGGTATTAGAGGAATGTCGCAAGTTGGAGAATGCAGGTATGCAACTCTTTGTGTCCTTTGGATGACTTTTTTTTCACGAGTTGAGTTATGAGTTGATTTTGTTTAACAAACTCATTTGAGACTTTGTCATGTGGTGTTTGTAATAAGGTGGTCTAATTCTTCTTCTAAGGCCAGTCTCAGTGGGGGTTTCATCAGGATGTCATGCACATTTATTAGAACTGCACTTTTTGCATGAAACGAAGAGGAGAGAGAAGGAAGTAGTTTCACCATAGTGAAACTCCACGGGCATTGTTTCCCACGCGGTGAAACGGGATGAAATCCCCACTGAGGACTAAATCGTTTCACCATCTTGTATGTGATCCAATCATTTTGCAGTAATTAAATGCTTTGCCCAGCCTAGGAAACGTCAAGGTGAAACTCATGCATTGTGGAGGTTGTTTCTTTGTTCGTTTCATTGATGCTCTGTCAGCAGATTTGTTTTGGAAATAGTGCATTGAAACGGGCCACTGAGACTAGCCTAAGAGGATGAAGCCAGATTTTTTTCCACTTTATCTAAAAAAATCAATGTCTGTTCTGATATGGAAACTACCCTTTTGCCCTTATACATACATTATTTAATGAATACAACAGTGAAATGATTTGCTCATTCTCTTTTTTTTATCGCCCACTTCTACACATTATCAGCCACATTTTGCTCTCCACCGGGTTTGGGTCAAGAAAGTTCACCAGAAAAGAGTTGCAGGGAGAAGTTGACGTGAAGGAAGCATCCGTTGATTGGGTTTATTCTATTCCCTTCACTAGTAGAGAAAAGACTTTCAGTTTAGCATATTAGTCTCGGCTACAATTGGGTCTAGGATTAATGTGAGCATTAGTCCTGCGTCCAAGTTTCTCGGGGCGTCAGAGGATCTTTAGTCCCCGTTATCAATCCAAACTAAATGATCTATATTATTAGTTCCGGTTGGTGTTACCACACTACTATAACATTTTTTACCAAGCCGGGCAAAACCGATTATCCAAGGCATTTTTCGCAACCGCCTCGGATAGAAGGTCAAAGTTAATATGACATTTTCTGAGGCGGTTCCATGCCTGCCATGGCAAATCGTATTAAAGAAACAACAAAAAATGAAAAAGCTAGATCTAGACCTAACCGAGCCTGGATTTGGGCCTACAGCCCTTGCATGCCGCCGCCGTGTGCTGCCAGGTCTGGCCTCCCTGTTGCCCACCTCGTCTCGCACCTGGACGAGCACCCACAGCCAGATCTCCACCTAGACACCGGATATACGGTGGTGGCATCAGATTTGCGGTGGTGTGGCATAGGATCTATGGTGGTGGAGGTGCTTCGTTGTTGGGGGAGAAGGGAAGGAGCCGGGGAAGTGGTGGAGATTCTCTAGTGGCGGTGTGGCGCTAGATTCGCATGAGGAGGAGCCGTGCGCACTGTTGGAGGAGCCAGGCTACCTCAGTCCACCCCCAGAGATGTGCCGCATGGCCATGCGAGAAGGGGCCATCCTACCTCTGCTGTGACACTAGAGGAGTCCTACCACCTCAGTCCAACTCTAATGTGACGCTAGAGGAGCCACGCCTGCTGTCGAAGATCCACCACCCACATGAGCACCTGAGAGGGAGTGGGAGAGGGAGAGGTGAGCGTCTAATAAGAAAGAGGGAGGGGATGCGCTTGGGATGGCCCACGCAAGCCGCTTAGGATAGGAGGGGGTCGCTCTAGATGGGGAGAAGAGAGCGAGGAGAGGAGTGATGAGAGAAACCCTAGCTTTTGTTTTTATACTTGGTCGCTCCTATGGGCCTGGTTTGGGCTGTTGGGCCTCGGCCTTTTTCATGGAAAATGGGAGTATTTTTGGAGGTGGATCACTTATAAGGCCTGGCTTGGTTAATATAAGAGGTGGTTATTTTTTAACGTCTTGGTAAATTAATTTTATGTGGCGGTTGACTGTGACCATCTCGCTTAATAAAAAACAACTACCTTAGTTAATCATAAGCATTGACTGAGGTGGTTAACTAGCCTGCCCACCTTGGAGGGCCTGACCAAATGTCTTGTAAAAGTTTTCCTATAGTAATGCCAACCTAGACTAAAGAGCCTTGACCCTTTAGTCCTAGTTGGTGTTTTATAGCCTAAGTTTAGTTTTAGTAATTGATAAAACTCAAAGTACTAACCTCTATGCTAAGTGTGTATAGATTAGATGAGGTTGATACGTGCTAAGTGGTGGAGCCTAGAGGATCATTATGATGGTGGTGATGACCACAAGATGATCAAGTGCTCAATTTGGAAAACAAGAAAGAGAAAAACAAAATCCTATGGAGATCAATACAAAGGTATAAATAGGATTTTAGTTTTGGTGATAGAGACACCATAGGATGTGATCATATTTAGGATAAATAACCGTACTACAAGGAGGAGAATTCTTTGACTAAGCGGTCTATTGAGTGCCACTAAGTGTTATTAATCATGTGCATGCATTTAGAACCTTGCTGACTTAACTCTTGAAAATATTTGTGAAAATATGCTAACACACGTGCACAAGATGGTATACTTTGTGGTTAGCACTTTTGAGCATGGGTTGAAGAGGGACAGAGGAGTTGGGTCTCTCTCTCCCTCTCACCGAGCTTGGAAGGCAGGATTCAACGTTTTTGTAAAATTTAAATGCATATTTTCTGTTGCGCTAGAGGTAAGATTTGGAGAAGTCGTGGGAGTGTTTCTCACTGTAGAATACTCACCGGACGCTAACTGCGATGCGTCAGATGCTATGTTAGCGTCTAACACATGCTGGAGCTTTGACGCAGCACACAGTGGGTCATCGGCGCATCCAACGCTCTGGCACCGGACGTGGCTAGAACACTTTTGAGCGTCCAATGAGCTGTGACGTCAGCAAGATCGCAAGCGTTGTTTTCAGACAGAGTGTGTCGGACACTGAGGCACGTCAGATGGCATGCCGTCCGATGCATCTTTGAGCAATCCTGAAACTCTCTGAGTAGCTTCTGGTGTGAGGTGGGAGCGTCTAGTGCGTAGCACCTGGCGTGTCTGACGCCTCCTGACCAAGTGCATTAACATTTTAGTGACTGCTGTAGATCAATAGCTCATGTTTAATTGAGGAGACATGGTAGCAATCGAGAGTTGCTGATAGATCAGTGTCAGACGCGTAAGAACCGGAGCGTGCGATGCCTCCGACAGTGACAAATTTCAGAGCCCAATGGCTATAATTCTTTGGGGAGGCTTATAAATACATGGTGGCCGGCTCTTGGGTGCGTCTCTTGGCACTTTGACTTACTTGATATCTTTGTGAGCCTAAATAAATACCTCCCACTCATCTCTATTATTGATTCACCATCTTTGTGAGAGTGGAGTGATTCCAAGTGTATTTTCATGAGTGATCGCATCTAGTGGCACTTGGGGATCATTGTGGCTGTGAAGTTCTTGTTACTCTTAGTGGTTGCCGCCACCTAGATAACTTGGAGCAATGGAGGAGCATTGGCTCGAGTTGGTGATTGTTTGTGGCCATCTTCCGGTGATTTTTTTTGAACAAAACCATCTCCCGGTGATTGTGAGGGGTTCTTATGCCTTCCCCAATGGAGCACCAAAGGCAACTATAGTGGATTGCTCGTGTCATTGAGCTACCTCATTTGTGGGTAGGTTCTTGCGGTGTCCTATGTTAGGACGAGGTTTGTGCTATACCTCTTAGCCACTGAACCACCAAGTGTTGGTCGACACAATGAAGACTAGCATGCCGGCTAGCACGTGAACCTCGGATGAAAAATATTGTGTCTCCATTGTGATTGTCTCATTAGATTTCTCTTGGTGATTGGATTTCATAATTGTGATTCGTTTATCCGCTCTACATGATGGTATAAAGATTACATCTCACTCTTTTATATTTCGGTGAACTAGTGTAGCTTACTTTCTTGTTTACAATAGCTCTCTAGTGTAAGTAGTGACTTAGTCATCATTTGAACATAGAGATTATAGCAACTAGACTTGCGGATAGGTGGCTTGCATCTCTTATAGAACTAGAGCAAAATTGCTTATGCCTTTTGTTATACCAACCCTTTGCTCTAGTAAGTTTGTAGAAATTTTTAAATAGGCTATTCACCCCCCTCTAGCCAGTAGGACCTTTCAGTGTTGCCATGTCCCATGGGTTAGTTCAAAATAAAAGCATCTCCTCCAAAGTCACATGTGTTGTGTAGGGGGGATGGAATGGTATGCGCAAGACAATGCATGAGGTCTTAGGTTTGAATTCCACGCGAGACACATAGATGAGAGGCATGATTTGTTTATCCTGACCATTAGTCTAGTTTGGGTTCAAGGCAACCTAGACGGATTCATAGTCCAGTTGGGAAACCGGAACTAAAGCTACTAGTGCTTGTCTCCCTCCATGTCACAAGCCGATCAAATTTTTTCCTATACATGGACCTATCAACTAAGCTCTTATTCGCTTGAGATTATTTATCGAATCTGCCAATAATGTTTTTCTCTCACATTAACTTTTAGCTATAGTTTAGCAGCCAAATGAACAAGCTGTAAGGTGTTTGAGGATCCAATGTTCTCCTCGAAAAGATAACTTCCTTCTGTTAAATACTTAAATATTTAGAGACAGCAATGACATGAGCTACTCAATTTTTCAAATGGTACTGTTAAATAACATTATCACCCTAGAACAGTGATATCAATATCACGAAAACCTCGTTGCCCCGCCCATTGTAAGGATCAGATAGCAGTTTGCATGTCGATAACAAAACCAGGGGAACCGTTTTTGCATCAGTTACCGGTTTATAACTACATTTAGACAGTGATAGCTAGAACAAGCCAATGCATTGTAGGTAATTAATGCACAGTTAACAATTCATTTGGATAACACTTAGTGCAAGCAACCACAAGCACAACCTTTTTCTCGAAAAGATTCAAGTATGACACTTTGCTTTTTCTCAAAAAGATTCAAGAATGAACCAATGGTCCTTCCATGCTTGGTAAAGTTGGTCGGTTGTCCCACAGCAACCGCCATCGTGCATAACAACTTTCTAACCCCTAACCCACACCCTTGATTTTAGTGAAACACATTCAACAATACATAGCATGGACTTATCTATAACCTATTATTTATATTAAAATATGAAAATTTGTTCCTTCATCCCCTGTACACTTTTTTCGTAAGTGTACCATTATCTATAATTAATCTATGATTTTTATTATATTGAAGTACATTTTTTTTCTTTCTTCATCCCTCGGTCTATGCATTACATCATCTCTCGTTCCTACCATTCTTCCTATGTTATTCACTTCGATCCTTCTTGTTTTCACAGTCATCCCTCGCTCTGATTTCTCTTAAGCATGTATATCGTTACAAAGAACATGAATATTGATAGTTTGACAAAGGAGAGAGAATAGTTAAGCATGCATATGCATAATGCACAACTAATGCCAAGTGGAGAGGGGTGTCAAGTGGAGAGTACACTAGGCCAGTCAAAAGAGGAAAGATTGGATGATTGTATTACAGAAAGTTAGAACCCCAATACATATATATAATATGGTTCCGTTTATTAGAGGCCCAATAGTCCTAGCGGATTTGACTTGTGCAAGTGGCACGTTTTGTTAAACAATCCAATGAATTTCCATCTGGGCTTTTTTTTGTTGGGAACTATATCTTGTCACATCATGTCTTTGATCAGAAGTTGTACATGTTTAATATCATACTAGTATTTCACAAAGGATGTGGCATATGTATAAGTTGCTTGTGCAGAATTGCTAAAAGTTTAAGCCCCAGTTGCTAGTATCATAGAATTCTGCAGATATCTGCAGGATTGCAAGTTGCAGCAAGAGTCAATTCTGGTCGTCCATTATCTTTTTCTCCATAAAACGAATTGCTTGACTAGATATCTGTGAGACCTAACTCATGAGTGCTGGTGACATCAAATCTCATGCAAGCATGAGCGCGAGAGCATCAAATCATTATGAAAGACATGCAACTCAACTTTCAGGCCATCAGTGCTCCTTACTGCCATCGTCAGATGTGCATAAACTGGCAACACTACATCATCATGTATCAAAGCTGTTCATTAGCTCAAGTTCCTTCCTCAGGAGTGTTTGATATCTAAAGTAATGGTTTCAAAGGCGTGCTCTTTTGGGCACAGACAATTCTATCAAAAACCGCCTCTAAAAATGTTCCAAATATGACTTGGTTCTAGAAATCGATTTCTAGATGAGACAAACCACCACTAGAAACCTCAATTTTGGAGGCAGTTAGAACCACCAACCACAAATTGATTTATAGAGCAAGTTGGTAGTGTATCCCGCCTAAAAAAATAGGTGCACCACAAAAAGAAACAATTTTCCAAATCAAGTCGGAGGATGACAAAATATATATCAAAGTTCTAGAACTAAAAGAGATCATGATGTCTTCATCTAAAATCGTTTAGTGCCTCAAAATTATGTTTAAAATTCTCAGATTTTTGGAATTAGAATTTTTTGTTTTTTTAAATCACCACAGATGACGAGACTTCCTAAACCAAAGTTTTTATGTTCGATGGGATCTAAACTTTGCCATTCCAAACTTTTCATTTGAAACCATTTAGTGTACCAAATATTCAATATTACATTTGTTGTAGTTAATACAAAGTTATTGTGTGGTGGACTGGTACGAGACGCTCTTGCAAGGGAGGTCCAGCATTTGAATCCCAATATAGGCGCACATAATTTGTTTTAGCATTTGAGTCCGAATCTTGCTGGTAAGTGTGCTCCCAAAGCGGGAGTTTCTCTTGCGATAAAGTTCTTTTTTTTGCTTTTTATGGCTAGTTTTTATTTTATGAAAATTGATTTTTAGAGGTGGAGTATTCTAACTATCTCTATAAATTGATTTCTAAAGGCGGTTGCATACCTGCATCTAGAAATCTCGTTGATTTCTTGACACACTTGAGTAGAGGCGGTTGGAGACAAATCGATTTGACTATGACTGAAAATCATTCCATAGTAGTCAGTATACCAGTGCGCCAAGATTACAACAGCACGTAGCCCACCTCTCATTTGCTCAGGCTTAATCACTCACTCATGATGGCACTAAGCGTGCATAATTCTAGTCTTGGATATGATCGCTAAGCTATCATATAGTGGATGGAGCGTTTCAACACTCACTGGCTTTGTTATGTGGCTGCTAGGGTTGAGAGAGATTAATTGGGATTGAGGGAGCGGTCGCTGAAGGCGTAAACAACATCTGTGCTACAGTAGCCATGGGTACTGTTCACATAGAGGCGGCTGTGAGAGCGAGAGAGGAGGCTAGGGTTTTAGGCGCTAGAAACGTCAGCCGCGGGGCTCTGCCCACGGCCGACAAGAGAGAATGGATTTCCTTAGAATCTCTTCCTTTATTTTAGATTGATACATCTCCTATTATATAGAGAGGTTTACTAGACTTCTAAGCAAAAGACTAATAAACTCTAATGGGCTAAGGCCTAATAGGCCCTTGACTCTTCTAACACTACACCCCACCTGGACATGCAGCTCGTTCTCGAGTTGCAACTTAATGACGACATTAACAATGACTCCGCAAGACACAAACGTAACACATAAAAATAAGCCTTTTACATCTCGGATTCTCAACTAGAAATAGATTGAGACTCTTTAATTTTAACCCCTGCATATAAGACGGACACCATCCACCTGGATCCCATGGAGACCATCTGGATGAAAGATGTGCTTGTGTGTGGCCTCCAAGAAGTGGTCGCAACAGCGACCAGCGAAGGAGCCCTCGCGGTGGTCAGTGGCGGAATCTAGTGGCGCTAGGAAGTACGCTCCCACCGATGGCACCATGCCTTCTCCCCGTTGGACGGCTGCTGGTCTGCAGCACACATAGAAGAGCATAGAGCTTCCAACTGCTGACGCCGAAGACTTTGAGTCCACCGCCCGTGGAAAAAACAGCATGCACGCTGCCCGTGGGCAGAACCGCATTCTAAAAATCTCCGATGCAACGGATGAGATCATAGTTCTCCACGTGGTGGAGCTACAAATAGGTGCATGGCTGAATCAGCGGCAGACCGTGCATCTTCCACACCCGCCGACGTGCAAGAAGGCCACGCGTAGCAGCTTGCAGCCGCACTGCCGCCGACACCTGGTAGTGAAGCATCTTCTCCGTCAGCTCCATTGCCATCAGCTGCTCAGTCTGCTGTGACATCTTGTCCTCGATCTCGGATCTACTGGAAGCTGGCACCCCTATAGAAGATCTCATCGGTGAATGGGTGCTGGATGGTTGGTACACCAGGAAGGACAACAACGCTGGTGGAGGGTGCTGGAGCGACCGTCGTCGTGGCTGCCGGGGTGCTTGCCATCGCGTGCACCAGCCCCATCATCGATTCTAGAGCATAAGACAAAATCGATGGAGGGGACGACATCCATGGCAGCTGGATAGGAACCGGGGCAGATGGATGCACGCCCTGGAATGAAAACATCATCGTCTCGTAACCAGGCATCCTGTGCAAGAAAACCTGTGACACTGGCTGCTGCTGCTGTGACTGCAGGGCGGTGAGATATGATTAGATCTCGGCAATAGAAGACTAGAGCTCGAGGATCACCGCGGTCAACTGTTCTGGTGTCGTCATCGCAGCGGATGCCGAAGAAGACACCATGGCGGCAAAAGATCTTTAGGAACCTGACATCTCTAATACCAGATTGTTACGTGGCTGCTAGTTTTGAGAAAGATCGATTGGGATTGAGAGAGCTACAATAGCCGCGGGTACTGTTCACACAGAGGCGGCTGTGAGAGCGAGAGAGGAGGCTAGGGTTTTGGGCACTAGGAATGCCAGCCGCGGGGCTCTGCCCACGGCCGGCAAGAGAGAAGGGATTTCCTTCTAATCTCTTCTTTCATTTTAGATTGATACATCTCCTCTCATTATATAGAGAGGTTTACTTAACCCCTAAGCAAGGACTATTTAATCCTAATGGGCTAAGGCCTAATAGGCCCTTGACTCTCCTAACACTAGTGGCGGCGGCAGCGGAGGTGTACATGATCGGCAAGGTCTCTGATACCAGATTGTTATGTGGCTGCTGTAACACCCAAAAATTTGCTCCTTTTGAAATAGGGCTAAAATAATTTAATTATCTATTTTTTTGTGCTCATGAAAACATAGTAAAATAAAATTTTTCTTTAAATTAAAATTTATCATAATACTTAGCAATATTGTTATGCATACATGCCGGTGCATATGATTTGAGATGATGTTTGCTTGTTGCTCCTTTGCGTGTTGTGAGTGAGCAAAATCTTTAAAATCAGGTATTACAAAGTGTTATCAAAGCAATGCTGACTGTAGGACGCAAGCCAAGCTAGAAATTGGCCATCTTAAGTTTTTGAAATAGTTAGAACACCCTTGCTCTATAAACCTTGGTATTTTCATCTATACTATATCTCTACCCTTGCTATTCATCTCTACCTTGATGCTTATTTTAAAAATAATTATTCTCATCTTCACTCCTTGATTTGGTATGCTTTTAGAACCTTTTCTTACCATTTTCTTGCATCATTCAAAATATAAGTTTTAGGATCTTTGACCTTAATACGAAGAGAACGATAGTATCGCAACTTGAGTGAAGTGTGAACCTTCAATACTTAGTTGGTTTGTTATTATGGTTATGCTTGATTTGGATTTTTGTAATGAGTGCAATGATTTTGTGGAATTTCTCCACAATATCATTTAGTTTATAGGCCTAAGGCATAAGGAGTAATGAAATAAGTAGTTGGGTTTGGTTATATCCTGTTTCTATCCCTTGCTCATTTCTGTAGCAGTCTGCAATGATTCTGGTGTATCTCAAGTTCTGATCGTGCAAAGTTTATCAAATTTTTCTGGGAACATCTAGACTTCAATATTTTTCTCTGACCGCAAGAATAACCTTCATATCTATTATGGGTTAGAAGTTACAAAAATCACAAGATGATACAGATGTGCTGTCAAAAATCTGGACCAGTTTCGGGTACTTGCTGTTTGAGACAAATATGACTATAGAATTTGGAAAAGTGTTCTATAGAAAAGTTATAGAAAATTTTCTAAGATTTCCAACAGTATAAGATGGAACTTATTCGGATAAGTAGAACCTAAGATATGATCTTTACACTTGGATGTTTCTGTACTGTTTCAAAATTTGGACAGATCTGTCATTTTCCTAATTTCAGCCAAATTAACTTCAGAATCTGGGAAAATATTGTATAATAACGTTGTATAGGATTTTATAGGCTTTTCAACAATATATGGATCACCATCATATGAGTTCTATAGCTCGAGATATGACTGGTACAAGTTACTGCACCTTTGCTGAGACATGGTCAGTATGGATATTAAGTTTGGCTATTTTACCTAAGCTTAAAGACAAAACCTAAGGAGGTATTCTACATGAAAGTTGTAGAGAAATTCATAAGCATTCTAACGGTATAAGATACAACTTTATTGGGTTAACAGAATAAGAGTTATATGTGTTTTACTACGTTGATGTTTTTCATATCGCGAGGAAATTTCAGGATACCCGTTTGCTCTCTTGCACATAAGTTCTTTGGGATGTCAGAAGACTTTAAATGCTAGTTAAAGAAGTTACAAGGAGAAGAATTGGTTAATGTTGGATCATATATAAGGATCACAAGTGTTCGGTAAATTTGGTTTTTGATTCAAGATCTCACCCCATTTAGAGAATATTAATGGAGATATATGTCACTACTGATATTCATGGATTGAGAGTTGTGTTTATGAGGATCTGATGACACCAAAGCTTACAAAGCTATATGTACAATATGAGAGTGGAACAACTTAACTGTGATAAAGGTACTGATAGTTGGAATTTAGTGATGGAACTAACCTTGGATTAAGAGACTTGGTACAAGCGAATTTAAAAGACTATGATATGTAGCGTCCAAAAAGGATAGGAGAGCTAGTCCCTAGTGTCCTCCAATCAATCTCGTCTTAAGGGGGTAGTACCTTGATATCACTGGATGATGCATATTTAATCTATCTTGGAGTGATACTTGTTTCTTGAGATATTCTATGGTTATGGTCATCTACCTTTGCCGTGTTACTGATGTTGGTCACTTGATGATAGAAAGTGTGTTATCATGAGGGAGAAGTAAATCTTGTTGCCAATGGCCATAGCAAAGGAGAGCTATGGCAATGAAGATTCCATTAACACCAAGGACTAGGGAACTATATTTACGTTTTGAGCAACACTAACCTGAGCATATTCACTAATAGTGCTTTGGAATCGGTAATATAGCTTACTATGGGGCATGAGGACACCGAAGGGCAATGGAAGGATGAGGAGTTTAGTGTAAAGAAGAATCTTGTCTATACTACCTCATCAAAGTTTTGGAAGTAGTTAAGAAAGTTATTCAGAACAAGGTTGTAACAACATGCAAAGCAACTCAAGAAAGTAAAAAAAAAGATTGAAGGACGAAGTATTCACAACTCTTTGATCATAGTCTTCCAAATCTCGAGGACGAGATTCATCTTAAGGGGGTTAGAATTGTAACACCCAAAAATTTGCTCCTTTTGAAATAGGGCTAAAATAATTTAGTTATCTATTTTTTTGTGCTCATGAAAACATAGTAAAATGAAATTTTTCTTTAAATTAAAATTTATCATAAGACTTAGCAATATTCTTATGCATACATGCCGGTGCATATGATTTGAGATGATGTTTGCTTGTTGCTCCTTTGCGTATTGTGAGTGAGCAAAATCTATAAAATCAGGCTAGGGTTGAGATAGAATGATTGGGATTGAGGGAGCGGCCGCTCAAGGCGTGAACAGTACCCGCACTACAGTAGCCACGGGTACTGTTCACATGAAGGCGGCTGTGAGAGCGAGAGAGGAGGCTAGGGTTTTGGATGCTAGGAACACCAGCCGCGGGGCTCTGCCCACGGCCGGCAACAGAGAAGGGATTTACTTCAAATCTCTTTCTTTATTTTATGTTAATATATCTCCTCTTATTATATAGAGAGGTTTACTTAATCCCTAAACAAGAGACTAATTAACCCTAATAGAATAAAGCCTAATAGACCCTTGACTCTTGTAACAAGGTTCCTATAGCCTCATGGTACTTCAACACTCACAGAACAGTCAGCCAACGGCATATTTATAGCCACCACACGTCAACTAGTCATTGGATAAACATCCTATTGTCGTAGACATCACATGATAATCCGGTGGCCTGGAATACCATACACAGGATTCGCTCGGTGAGGTATATATTCAATTGCTGGTTCTTGAGTTACTAGGTCCTGAACCTCACCAAATGATCCAGAGATAGATCTTTTTATACACCATATCATCTAGTTTCACCATATATCCAACAATGCAGCTCTTTGCTTTCCGATCAAAGTGATCACCGGATCATCCAACACAAAGCAAAGAGAGGTGCCTTGTTGGATATATGGTGCTCCTTCTTCACTGCCACCTTTTTTTTTTACCATTGCCATATGATCCAGTGACCTTTTCTGTTAGGAAATAATGCGAATAAAGATCAAACATGAGACATAGATTTTTACGAGAAAAACCCTTGCAGAAAAAAACCACAGATGCCAACCGACGATGTTCACTATATGATGAGAGTTTACAAAATACAGGGAATACAATGAGTTCTCTCTCAATTCTTCCCATGCATAAGGCTTACAAGATGTATTTATAGGACGAATTGACTGTAGTCAAATACAGAAATAAATTAATCCGCTAATAAACATAACCCGAACCATGGGTCCTCCGGGCATCCCCGCAAGACTCACGTTATAATTTGGATCATATTCCAACATTCTCCTTCCATCTAGTGGATTATTTGGTGTCCACTTGGTTCCGTGTTAGTGCTTCTCTGCACACCACTGTATAATGCAGTGTTCACTGATAATTTGATCTGGTGCATGTTTTGTCTCCCTGTTTAAATTTGGATCTTGTTCGTTCTTGTTTTGCATCGTTGCTTAGCATCCCCAGGAACTATGTATAACAAAGGTTAGTCCTATTGAATATTGTTCACTTATATCGTTTCAATCACCAAAATCGTTGAGGACAAAGTACAATGATGACCATATTCTCTACACCTGTTTCTAGATAGGCTACAAAAAGTACCTATTACTGTTTACTGTTTAGCAGCCGTTTAGGCGAACACTGGTTCTATTAGTTACACATTAAAGAACTTCATTTCTGCAGTTATTTATATATACATGAGAGCATATGACATTATGTTAAAAGTTAGTCCTTACATTTCAGAAAGTTTATCCAACTATATGTTATTTAATTTATTTTCTTTCATGACTATAGTTTCTAATGGTACTTACCAAAACTATAACTAGTGAAGTTAATTTTTGGTTTATTCAGATAGATTCTTTCAAACTAATTAAACACTGACCAAAAACTACATTCAGTTTGTGGATTCCATAAATCTTATTTCTCTTGAGTGCTTCTTTGCTAGCTGGTATCATTTTTTATACTGAATTTAAACTGTACTCCCAGAGACATTGTATATATATTGACTACTTGCTCACTGCTATGTGTTGACGTCAACCCATTATATTCTCTAAAAGCCTAAAAAGGAACCACTTGCTAACTGCTATGTTGTCGTAACATATATATATGCTAGCTAGTTGCAGAGCTCCACTCACTCCTATAAATAGGGCCAAGTTGCTCACATTCTCCATAAAACCACACACACACATACATTCAAACCCACATTTAATTTGCCTCTCTCTAGCTCCCACTGACCAATCTGCCGCAATGGGTTCTCAAGTGACAATGGTGATCTTCTTCGTTACCCTCCTAGCAGCATCGTCTTCACCTGCTTGTCAAGCTCGAGATAGGATGATGCTAACTGATCACCATGCACAACCGAAGAGCAAGAGTAGTACTGTTACCAGTACCAGCCCTGCGGCCAGTTCTGTAACTAGCACCACCTCATCACATCGGCAGTTGGTACAAGGAGCAGTGGCAGTGCCGTCACCGCCGGCGGCGCCAGGAGACGAGGTCGACCATCCCGAGAGCAACACCTGGATACTGGAGGGATCGGTGCCGAGCCCCGGCATCGGCCACCATCCATAAATGACGTTTCGCGTATGTTTATGTGTATGTGTATCTATATGTGTATGTGTACGTGTATGTGTACGTGTACGTGTATGTATGTGTATGTACGTGTACGTTTACATCTCTCTCTCTCTCTGATCAATAAAGCGTTTTTCCTTGTACTATATATTGTGGAAAAAAGATATAAACTGAATACAAGATGTAAACGTATATGATTCGCATACTTGAGTTTTCTATTAGGTGCCCGTGTATATTTGCTATACTAAAGGTGATGGTATCAACACATTGCCTTCGATTTGGTTGCTATATTGGACTCATGTCCCATTGGCACCACTATTAAATAATAATAAATATCGTTTTGGAGTCGTGTTAAATTTTGACATACTTACTATAAGGGTGGCCACAACCATGTAATCACTTTTTAGTTTCTATAATAACCATGTCAGCAAAAAGCTCCTTATAGAATGCACCACACAATGCATAGATTATGGGCCTGATAGGCTATGCTAGTTGTTTTAGTAGACTAGCTAGTAACCAATAAAGCTATATTTGTATGGGTCATCTACTCAACTATCTAATTCCACTATTTCCTCATGTCATTCTCTCTCTCCCATCCTGGTCTGAAACCACTTCATAGACTATGGTGAAAGAACCGAATGGCCCAAGAGAGGGTGGGGTGAATTCTTCTTAAAAAATTTAAGGGAACAACTTTTGACTATGCAAATCTACCCCCTCCATGGTTTAAGACCTAGGACTAAAAAGACCACACAAACTCAAGTCCTTAGGGCCACAAAGATGAACATGTCCTTAGTAAAGATCACTCTAAGATAAGGGATGAAGCCAATATATGACTAAGCACATAATAACATGGAGAATCCACCATATTTGCCACACAATATTCTTGCACCTAAAAAGGAGCAAAGCACAACATAATACAAAAATGGAAATGCAAGAGTTGAAACGAGAACAAAAAATAACCAGATTTTTCCTGTGGTACTATGTTAATGGCACCACCATCTAATCCATGTTGGAGCACCAAAAAGTCACTAGGATTCAGTTATGCTCCCTTGAGCTTCCCAAAAATTCACCACTCCAAATCTATGGTTTCAGCCTCCCCATAAAGTTTCCACCAAAAACCACACTCTCCCATAAGGGTATATTTGGTTGGAGGTAGTAAAGTTTAACAGGTATTGTAGCATTTTTATTTTATTTGGTAATTAATGTCCAATCATGGACTAACTAGGCTCAAAAGATTTGTATCGCAAATTACATACAAATTGTGTAATTAGTTATATTTTTATTTATATTTAATACTTCATGCATGTGTCCAAACATTCGATGTAACAGGAGTTAAAGTTTACCAGATGCAACCAATGGGGCCTAAGTAGTCTTGACTTGAATACCCTCAAATCTTTCCCAAAGTATATATATCTCTGTGTGTGTGTGTGCGCGCGCTCCAAATGAGCTAGGGAACACTTATATATAAAGAGTGGGAATTAGTTGCCAGGCATGAGTAAAAGTATAAAGATAGAAACATGACTTGATGATTTGCCCGGTGCCACGTAGACACACCGGCAAAAGGTGAACCTATCTAGGAAAGTTCTCTAACAATTAGAAAGGAATATTTTGAAATATGCCCTAGTAGATGATCTGCAAAGCTAGGCCACAGGCACCACCAGTTCATGATGTGCCCACTCAGTACCATGGCAACAACTAGAGCATACAACAACACTAGATAATATGATGGTTGACAAACTAGCGTACCAGCCCAAGAGCATTCGACTCTTAGATCCGTTGTGTCAAATTTCTTGAGTGCTTCTAGGTGTAGAGCCTAGAGAAGTACAATATGCAGTTAAACCCTAGCACATGGCTTGAGGACTACCGACTCTCCTCCAAATTAGTTAACAACAAATTTATGGCCACCTAGTATTTACCACTATGCTTAACATGACATAGAAAGGCTTGAAAATAACCTCTTGATAAGTTCCATCTAGGACTAGACTGGCCTCAACACTACACCACAACTCTTAAACAGTGATTGACTTAAAGTTGCTGAAAGGGGTGTACAGTGATGGATATATCAGTATGCTAAAGGTTATATCAGTATGACAAAAAGTAAAGTGTGAGTATTTAGACATAATAAAATGATCTAAACTGGCAGTCGGGTGTGAGTAAGATGAGCACATGGCCGGAGTCTGCATGTCAGATTGGGTAGATCTAGGGCGGGGAGTTCTTCACTGGTGGGCTCGGCTCCTCCAGTAGATTGAAATTTGGCGAGGACTAGTGGAGGCTAGAGACAAAGGTGCCGGCGATGTGCATAGGTTGAAGGCACAGGGCGGAATCGGAAGCACAAGTATGTGCTTGCTATCCCATGGCTTGGGGTGGCGTCAAGGCAGGCGCAACTCTGGGTGCCCACATGTCAGGGTGTGCGTGGATGGAGAGCAGCGTCAAGTGCCTGAGGTCGGGGGTGGTGGCCAGCCAGGGCTCACCTCTGAGGTGGGCGACGTTCATAGTAGGCAATGATGGCGGTGATGTGGAGGCAGGCTAGGGGGACGGGCGTCAGTGGTGGGAGTGTGGAGGCGGTGCGCCTGCGAAGTGGATCGGTAGCAGAGGGAAAGAGAGGCTGTCTATTGGGTCTTTCCACATGGGGTGGTGACTTAGGGTTTACAACTCACTTTTGGGCCAAAATTTCCATGGAAATGGGTCGAAAACATTGTGCCAATGGATTATTTTATTTAGCAACTGATAATCCAACTTAGTTACTAATATATAGCGACTAACAATTCAACGCAAAAGCAAAACATTTATAGCAATGGACTATCCATCGCAATATTCGATATTGACAACTGATGGTCTGAGGAAAACCTTTAGCGACTCACCATTTAACGGTGTTGTAAAGTTTTAGCAACAGATGTTAGATGCTATTTAAGGGTTTTGGTGTAGTGCAAGTGGCTCATCATCGACAATTTACAAGGGACCAACACTAGGCTAGCCAACTTCTAGGGTTTTCAAAAAACCAAAACTATAGGCAAAAGGACAGCGAGTCCCTAAGGAATTACATCTAGCGGTTCTAAAAAAAGGGCAACAAATTCCTTGATTTTCTACAAGTCCGACTGCCTCATGGCCTTTAGTCGTGACACCTTGTGCACGCACCACATCCACTGCTTGAACCACTTCTTCTCTACATCACAATGACCACTCCGGTGGTTAGCTCTTCCCAAGTGGTTGAGCGTTCAGAGTTGGTTATGTTTAGAAGGTCCAAACATAACCAACTTCTAGACATGCTATGAGATGTTCGCCAAGTCCAAAATCCAATCTATATTGACATCTATATCTATATATCCTAAACCCCACTAAAGATTCTATCTAGACATGCAAGTTGTACATCCACCTCAGCAATCCACTATCAGATATGATTAAAATCCACTATCATCCACAATTATTCCAAACACATCATCGAGACACATCGTTCAATAACATACACTTAGTCATCCTTATTGCCACATCATCCACTAAATACTAATGTATGCTAGTTCATCCCTTCATATAAACAATTATATGAAGCCTAATTCCATTCCAATTCATCCATAATTCTTGTAGCAACACGTGAGATATGCTTCTAGTATATATATGAATCAAGTTACCCTCTAATATTGTATTTGCTTGGATGTGAATGAATATTTTTTGCATGTGGAACTCTTACCATCAAGTTAGAGCTATGAGACTTAAGTTATTTTGAAGGGCCTTGTATGTCTTTAGTGAGTACTCTATTGTTGCCTTCATGCCTTGAAGACTTGAACTTGTCTTGAACCACTAAGTTGAATCATTTACTTTTTTATGACAATCTAATAATACTTATTTGTCATTATAAATATTGATGCATTTAATATAATAGTTAGTCAAGTTTAAGATACTTTAACTTGGTATTATAAATATTGATGTCATTTAATATTATATTAGTTAGTCAAGTTTAATATAATCCCACGACTTGAAGGAATGCCAAAATTCCATGTAGAAGGTTTAGCCACACTGGTACTAATTATTATTATAGGACAAAATCAGCAGCAATGATAATACATTATGGTTAACTAGATCATAGCATTATCAATGTCACACTTCTAAATTTATAATTCATCATATAGCGACACTAGGACACCATTACAATTCACCATGTACTTGAGATATGGCACTACCTATGCCCATCGTGGCCTTGAGCCCATGCGTAGGATGTACCATGTGCACACCACTACAGTTTTTATGACTCAAAATGCCCATGATACATCCCCCCTCTCTCCACCCCACTTATAAGTGGACACATGTTACTCTTCTCCATCCTTAATCCTATGAACATTTTCAATTTGGACTTTAATGTGTTTGTTCAAGTCTTTGCCAGCAACATTGCAATAATAATAGAGCGCATGTGTAGCTATGTACTAGTCATCATGCAATGTAATACGATGAGGTAGGGCCATTTGTCCATGGAACTAATTCGTCCAGGTGTGTAGCTCAATGGCTAAACCCAGGACTCAGCAACTCTAGGTACTCTACAATGTATTGTTTATCTCATAGTACAAAAAGCAAAAGTAATGACTCACATCATGTAAAATACCTAAAGCTCCAAAGATTAGGGGAAAATCTAGTGGTGAGGTGGGGGGCTTGAGCCCCCCTTGTGGCCCAAGAAGTATTCTCCATGGATGTACTATGTGCAAAATCAATGGACTCCTAAAAAGTCCAAAATCTCCTACCTAAAATCACCATCACAAAGTCATTGCAAGAAGACATCTTTTTCAGACTGAAGAATGCTTGTAGCTCGTCATCTTGCCATAAGTAGTGATTGAAAGGGCAATTAGAGTGAGTTTGAGAGCATTGTTGACCTTCCATGACTATGGTTGATCTCGGTGTTTTGGAGGTTTAATTCCCTTTTATGTTATTGAGAACATGTGTGTGTTTAGGGTGCTAGACTTAGAAAACACATATGGTCTAGGATATCATGGACTTGATCATATAGTGAACTTTGTTCATCTTAGATACCTTTCTCGACAAGCATGTGGTGATATTGTTCTCCTACTAGATTTATTGCTCAACCTGAGGCATCTCTAGATGTTAAACATAAGTGATACATACATCATGGCTCTTCTAATAAAATCATTCATCAAGCTTTAAAAGTTATAGTATATCCATACTAGCAACAAACCAGAAGTTGTGGTAGTGCGTACAAAGTCATGTGGGCATTATTGATGGCCTTAAATGTGCAATGTGTATTTTGCTTATTGCATGCCAGTGTGTGCTTTCATAGAGGGTGTTGTTGAGTCTAATGGTATTTGGGTGCCATGAGGGATCAGGAAAATTAAATGCTTCACATTGAAGGTCATTAATGTTGGAAGGGGTAATGTTGTTCTTCACGACATAAGATGTCTCACATGTTTGCACAAGTTGGGAGTAACTTTCATCAATAAGAAGAGTTGTCTACCATTTTTATTAATCGTTACCAATGTAGCACTAGGGGCTCAAGCCCCCCACCTCACTACTAGATTCATCGTTAGTTTGACACTAGATATAGAAGCTCCTTTTGCACTATTCTCATCGATTGGTTATCACTAAGTACAAATTTCTCCCATTTCAATGGTCATTTTATATCAGTAGTGATGTCATTTCCAATCACCAAGGTTATCAAAAACCATGAACCTCCTAGGAGAATCATCAGTGGGAAATGGAACTTGTGGCATAAAGTTTTGCCTATGTGCCCCACATGGCCATCAAGTCACATATTCTAACTGATTTCATGGCTGAGTGGACTAAAATCTAGTCACCACTAGCTAAACTCGACCTTGAATATTAGCTAATGTACTTTGATGGATCTCTAATGCTTAATGGCATAAGGGTTGGTATTCTTATCTTCAAACAAAAAGGATAACACTTCAAGTACATCATATAATTACACTCAAAGGCAACCAATAATTCTATTGAGTACAAGGCTCTCCTACACAGATTCTACACCTTTGTGTCACTCGTCATTGGACTTGGGCTCCTAGACCTTCAAATCCAATGAGAAGTTTCGTAGAGACCCTCACATGTCCCAACTATAATCATTAGTTTTTATAATATGTTTAGTTGAAAAATAAAGGTGTGATTCTTTTTGGATGGAGGGAGTATTATTCAGGTATTACCTTTGTCCTGCTTAATATTGATCATTTTCTAACACTGCTAGTGAAATAGTTCTATGCTCATTTTATGAATTTTGATATACTACGATTACAAAGTAATGCACTGATGAAACCTCTTGACCTCATTTACCTTCTTCTCTATTGTAGTATATGATGGAGATAGTTTTCAATTTTAGTCCTAATTGATATAGGGATCACTCGGCATTATACACCATCATAGACAAACTCAAAATATCATTACAATTGGTGGAACCCATGCCCTACCATTTATCATGATTTCTTCTAGATTTGTGATCCACAAAACAAAAGTAACAAAAAATACCAAGTAAGCAAGTTCAGCGGTGAAGAAACTAGTGACACCTTGACCTACTCCTAGTAATGCATCTATGTCATTCCTATGTAGGAACCTCACTTATCTGAAATATAGGATTGCCCTCTATTTTTCACCACCTTCCGATATCCATAGAATTAGTTTTATAAACAAAAAATAGTGTTCTTCTATACCTCGCTACATGATTGGGTACTGCCATATTGAAAGGTCCTAATATAGCTAAAGGGGGGTGAATAGCCAAAATTCTACAAACTCACTAGAGCAAGGGGTTAGTAAATAAAAAAACAAAGCTTTTTTCTTTAGCTCTAATAGGGTGTTTGCAAGTCACCTATCCAACAATTCTAGTTGCTATAATCACTAAGTTCAATCAATGGCTAAGTCACTACTCACACTAGAGAGCTACCTAAAGTTTCTATACAAGAAAATAAGCTACTCTAGTTTGTGAAAATGTAAAGGAGTAGGAAGCAACTTTTATACCGACGTGTAGAGGCAAGTGAACCAATCAATATAATGAAGATCAATTACCAGGAGAAATCCAATCAATCACAAGAGATGGACACAAAGAATTTTCTCCTGAGGTTCACGTGCCTGTCGGCACGCTAGTCCCCGTTGTGTTGACCAACACTTGGTGGTTCGGTGGCTAAGAGGTGTTGCACAAACCTTGTCCTCACTAGGACACCACAAGAACCTACCCACAAGTGAGGTAGCTCAATGACACGCGCAATCCACTAGAGTTGCCTTTGGCGCTCCACGAGAAAGGCACAAAACCCCTCACAATCACCGAGAGATAGCCACGAACAATCACCAACTCGTGCCAATGCTCCTCCGCTACTCCAAGCCATTTAGGTGGTGGCAACCACCAAGATTAACAAGAAATCCATAGCCAAATTGACCCCTAAGTGCCACTAGATGCAATCACTGAAGTAAATGCACTTGGAATCACTCCTAATCTCTCAAAGATGGTTAATCTATGAAGAGGATGAGTGGAAGGTGTTTGCTTAGTCTCACAAGAATATCAAATATGTTAAAATGCCAAGAGAGTTGCCCTTGAACTGGCGAAACACTATTTATAAGCCACCCCATAGAATAGAGCCATTACTTACTTGGGGGCTGCCCTGTTGGGGCGTCGGATGCTTCGACGCTTGGTGTCGGACGCTCCGACGCTTGGTGTCGAACGCGCCCTCAGCGTTCGATGCTGCCCTAACTGAAGGGTCGAGATGGCAGACTAGAGGGGGGGTGAATAGTCCTTTCTAAAAACTTATCGCGCCGGCTAACCGAAACAAGTGCAGAATTAAAACTATCAGTCTAGCCAAGACTACACCCCTCTATCTAAGTTCTATAGCACCTTGAAAAGATCCTAAACAAGCAAGCAAGGTGCTACCTTAGCAAGAGCTCACCTAATCAATTCTAGGAGCAAGGTCACACAAACCTATGCAACTAGTACTTTGCAAACTGGGGGAGC
>Ga0182004_10000568_pt1 | contig 23250 bp, 18 predicted proteins | sample Sormic07211540_1_FD_120479 | JGI IMG/M metagenome (GOLD analysis project Ga0182004, IMG submission 120479) | Endophyte microbial communities from Sorghum bicolor roots, Mead, Nebraska, USA - 072115-40_1 MetaG | ecosystem: Host-associated > Plants > Roots > Unclassified | place: USA: Nebraska...
ATATATATATATATATATATATATGTGATGCAACAGCATGCTATACTCGTATGTACGTACTTGAGCTTCTACCAGAGCACGCGTGCTGAGAGTACAGGCAGACGCAGTGGCTACTGCTAGAAATTCTAAGGCATTTTCAGAAACGGATATCTCAAACATGTTGGCCTGCTAGAAATTCTGAAGACAGGGCTAGCCCGCTGTCTCCGAAGAATGGTTCATTTCTAGAGACGATTTCACATATATATTGACAGTTGGATAGATCTAAAACTACAGCCTAAAAATCCATTTTATTTTGCGTTCTGCTGATCGAGTCGGTCGGTCGCTGGTGCGTAGGCTTGGCAAGTCGTGGTCGTCTCGTAGTCGTCGTCCCTGCTCTCCCCTGCACTCTGCACATGACGTTGTTATCAGTTGGAGTCGTCGTGTGTGCGTGCATGATATGATGCATGGTACTCGTGCAATCGATTGATCGGTTCACATTAGGTCCTGGTCTTGATCATGATGATCAGTCAGTACTCATCATCTAGATATGCATGGGCAGACATTGGGCAGGCAGGCAGGCATTTCATGGTCCAGACGTGTGGTGTGGAAGTGGACTTTGAATCGCTTCAAGTCGTTGTAGTACGTGCAGGGAACGAAGAACATACCGGCCAACTTCTTCTTTACACGCACGCACTGCACGCGCGCGGCATGCAGCAATGCACGTGCAGCAGGTGCGTGCACTGCGTGAGCCTGCGTGTACGTTGTCCCCGCCGGATCCAGATATATTTCATATTTGCATGGCATTGACAAGAGTAGCTGCCACTGTCAACAATGTAAGCAGCAATCATAGACGCAGATATTGACGTATAATCTCTCTCTCTCTCTCTCTCTCTCTCTCTCTCTCTCTTCCAAAGTAGTTGTCATTTCGCTTCAACTTTAACTATATATATATATTAAATTGATATTTATAATATTAAATTGATATCAATAGATAAATTGTTGAATTTATTTTTCTACTAATTGACAAATATTACATATATTTTCTATAAATTCAGCCACTTATTTACAAAAGGAGGGAGTATGACTTACTAAAAAATTATTTTATTATTAAGTGGTTGACTGGAACTACGTACGCTACGTTGTCGTCACACTATTTTGTGACTGGGAACCTGGGATAGTGGCTGCTTTTGGCCGTACCCTAGCAAGCTGGAGAGGAGCACACCGATCGACCCATCGTCGTCATGATCATGTACGCACGCAGTACCTTCACTTGAGTAATTTTTTTCTTAAGTTTAGTTTGGACTTTTATGTGCGGTTAAATAACTACGAGGAAAGGACGCAATGAAAAATGGAGTCCCAATAAGTACGTACATGCCTGCGTTTATATGCTTGATTGTCATGATTAAACGAGCTTGAAAATCATACTCTACTGTATAGCAACAAGTACTAGCTAGCTAGGGCCATCCTAGGTACGTACCAGGCCTGGTACGTTGCGTTGCGTCGCAGAATTTGTGCTTTTGTTGCCTGCCTTCGCCGCCGGCCAGCGGCCACATCATGCTAGCTAGCTGCTTCCTCGCTGCCTAACCATGCAGTCCTTACTCGATCTCCGTACTGCTAGCATGCTTGCTATAGTAGGGTTCAACTTCAACACACGACCAAGCAGCTGTAAATGTCGTGTGCCCGGCCTGCTTTGCAACACAAATACATCGCATCGATCGTACCAAATCGGGCAAGCACGAGACTGCCACACGTTCGGCCGGCGGCAGCACAATTACACGTAGCAGTAACTGTGGATTAGTACGACCATGAAAACGTACGTGTGGATGCATGGAGATCAAATGAAGAGTGTGTATGATGGGTGCACTACTACAGTGACCATCTTAGGAGACAAATAGATCCTTTTATTATCAATAATAAAGGCAACCAAAAGGTGTTAGTGCATCTTAAAATAGCAAATGGATTTTAGAGACGACTTGTCGTCCATTAAAAAAACAGCCTAAAAATCACTATCTTCATAAATTGATTTCCAGATATTGATGCTCTTTATTTATAAAAAAAAAAGCTCACCAAAGACAGACTAAAAAATGAACGCTCCACTCTCTTCTTACTCACATGTGGTCGTTCTACTGTGTGAGTTGCCACCCAAGTCCCAAAGCTCCACGCCTTGGCCTCTCTCACTCCACCTCCACGCCTTCCTATCCCGTGAACCACCGCCTATCGCCTCACTTCGCCACCCTAGTTTTCCTTTCCCCTAAATCACTTGTCCCCAACCTAGCTTGGAGCTAGTGCCTAGAAGCCGCCACCTCACTGGAGCAGATTTGGACGGCGACAATGCTAGCCTAAACAACCATAGGTTGTTCAAAGAGTGGACGTAATAATTCTTGCCCTCTTTCTTCTCTTGTCACTATTGCAATTCGAACTTCATAGACAAAGAGTTCGGTATATACTATGATCCTTGCTTCCTCTCATGTATTAAAAACATAGCATAACCATTGTCTTTACTTCCTTCAAAGCAGCATCATTAAATTATACTACAAGAGTACATCATAGGCTAAAAAATAAAGCATAACCTATGGTGATAAATGTTTAACAAGACACCTTCAAAAAATGATGAGAGACATTAGTATTTACTAGCCATAGTTAATGCATTACTAAACATGTTATTGTAATTTTCTAAGTTCTACCAACAATTTTAAATATATTTTAAGTTGGCTCTTGATTTATAGCTTTGCGTAAAAAAGTGTTTGAGATAAATATACTCTTCGTTCCACGTTTCATAGATTTATATATATATATCTAGAGACATATAATATCCAAATATATAGTAAAAACTATACGAGTCTAGCAATAAACAATGAAAGGAATAATATATTTTATGTCTTTTTTGAGAAAATTTTATATATTAGTTTTTTCTAGTGTTTTTTAGTTTTGTTTCCGGGCCAAACGATCTCTGGCAGTGCCGGCCCTAAGGGTGGGCAGGAGGTGCGACGACCAAGGGCTCAAGTTGGATGGGGGCCCAAGCCCAAGTATATACGATCTTATATCCTTTAGCAATAGTTCATTAGAATTTAGGATTAATGAGAAGGTGTGCGGCTCATCACCAAAAGGAGTTTTTGGCCACTTTCTTTCTAGGAGGCGAGGAGCCGAGCCGCCAATATCCGCAGCCCCGCACACGACACATAGCGATCGTGACTTCTCCTTTTCGCACTTCGGCACTTGGTGAGACGGTGAGACATAACCATAGAGTACCGATCAGATCACCACACGATCAACATCAGCAGCGTCGATCACCAACATTTCGACGCCCGAGTTTCAAAATCCAGACAACGATATTCTAGACTATAGGTCGACAACAGCGACTAGGCATCTAACTAGCTGAGGCAAATCCTTTTGTCTTTATGCCCTTTTCTGATTTGTGAATCAATTTATGTCTGAATTGTATATGTTCTAGATTTTTTTTCCAATTTTTATCTAGTACTTTATATTTATAAAGTTATATTTTTTTCTTATAATTTATAGGGGCTATTATGATAAATTCGATTGAGGACCGTCAAAATCGTAGGACCGGCACCAATCTCCAGACCGTGCCGACGCCGCAAATTAACAGAGAGAAAGAGACATGGTGTAACAGAGAGAGAGAGAGAGAGAGACATGGTGCGTCCGTCGTTCCGATCGCATAGCCTCGTGTGTGTTGTCGTTGGCTATGCGTACGTTACGTATACGCCAAGAGTTCATGCATGCCGCGTGAGATCCGCCGTGGCATGTCTGCATGCATGCATGGCGGCCCGGTCGGCCGGGCCGGCACAGGCGCGCTTACGGACGGACGGAACCGACACCTCCGGCAGGCCGGCAGCTAGCTACCTCGCCGCGCAACAACCGCAAGAGCCGCCGGATGGACCACGCTGATGGTGATGGGCCGGGGGGGGCTACCTCCACCACGCACGTAGCCTGCTGCTGGTTGGACACTGTCGATCGCAGCGTGCGCGCGGCCAGATGAGGACGGACAGAGGAGTGTGAATAGTAAACCTTAGCTTACTCTTGTTCGTTTGAGGGCATTTAAAAGTATTTTTCTCTCATAAAAAATCAGCAAACAATATATACTTTTAGTCATGGTTTATCAGCCAAACGAACATGTACACACGTGTGCGTGCATTCATGATTCATGTGTTGCCTTGCCAATGTATTTACATCATCAAACTTGTCATTCTTTTTGGGACAGAGGAAGTATGCATTTACCTAGGACATCATTCTTTTAGGACGGAGGGAAGTATGCATTTACCTCATCAAACCTGTCATTAAGCTCTTGAAGTTGTCTATCAATAACACTTAAGAATATTTATGATTTTCACATAGAACCTCGTGCATCTCCCAACATGCCTATAGAGATTATCCGTATCAACAACTTCGACCTTATGCTTGGTATGAAAAGGAATGAACATCTTTAGGAAAATCATCTTGTCCATTTGTTGCAACTGAATATTTGTCGAATAAATAAGTTGCATTGCATTAACATTAACAATATCTCGATCCCTCTTTTGCAAAGCATGGTTTAATTCAAATGTGTACCCAAGCATAGTTTTCACCAACTGTGCCATGGAAAACAAACTCAAATGAATCAAAGAGTGCCAACATTGTCTGTCCTTGTTAACACTTCATATATACCTTGAGAGGTACCTTTGCCCACCCTTATGATAGCTTTCCGGATTGAAGGATACAAAGAAAGGACATGCATAACAGTTTTGTAGTGAGATCTTGGCCTACTTAAACCCATATCTTGATTCTGACCCTTTCTAGACTCACTAACACCCAACTTTAATTAGTTCTTCCACAATTCTTTGTGCCTTTTCCACTCATAGCATTTTTGTCTTCTTACAAGAATTACCAATAGGAGTCAACAAGAATCTAGTCTGATAAAAAAACAAGAACAGAATGGATTAGCCACTATAGTTAACTGAAGTTCACATGTAAAACAATACACATAATAAAGAGGAACACTCGTCGATAATTAGTTTCTTTAGACTATTAGGCCAGTCTCAATGCATGTTTAATGAGAGTGTCATGCACATTAAATAGGGTGCCACATAAGCAAAATTGCTGACTTGGCAGAGTCATTAAATTAAGGAGTTTCATCAGATGAGAGAGGAGTCTCATCTCTATGAAACTCATCTGGCTCGGTTACCTAGTTTGCAGTCTTGGTCTTGGTAACTGTGTCATGAAACTATGCATTGAGACTGACCTTAGCATGACTCTTCATGCTGCTAGCTTAATCATATAGCCTTGCGCCCTTGCCCTCATCAAAGGCAAACTATCTTAAATTCAGCTAAACAAATAATAAATAAATCGTATGGCCCCAAAACATATTTCACGGCGAATTTGATAACATCCATTTAGTACGGTAAATATCAAGTGTTTTCAAATATGTATTTGGATAAATTTTAGATCGTCTAGAATTGCGTTGACGGAGCGAGTATCTCTTGGTTTTTGGTCCGACCACGACCGGCCAAACGAGCATAATGGCGGGCGATGCAGACGAATAAAGATGGGAGTTGCTGACTTGACGAATCCAGTCAGCTGGCCGCCGGTGACAGATCGATCACCATCAGGCATCACAAATTACAGATGCAGACTGCGACGCCGCAGCGATCCATCCTGCGTGGCCTGCGTGCCACTGCCACCGCTGCCAAACTCCTCAGGCGGCCAGCGTCTTTTGGCAGTTTGGCTCTTTGCAACACACAATGCATGCAGTGGAAAAATGCAGGAAGACGGTGGGTGGTGGCCTGGCCTCCGCTGGCCATTCCATTCGGTTTCAATTTCCTGCAGCAACATTTCCTTCGCTGTTACTCACTCCATTCCAAATTACAAGTCAGGCCTTGTTTATTAGTTCACCCGAAAAACTCAAAACTCTTCAAGATTCTCTGTTACATCGAATTTTACGGCACATGCATGGAACATTAAATATAGATGAAAACAAAAACTAATTGTACAGTTTGCCTGTAAGCCCAATTACTCTATTATTGGACAATTTTTTATTAAATAAAAACGAAAGTGCTATAGTGTCAAAATCTAAAAAATTTTCACATCTAAACAAGGCCTCGTTCTAAGAATATTGAAAAGTCAACAAATCTTAAGTTTAAATAAAATTATATAATAAAATAATAATATTTATGATATCAACTAAATATCATTAAATTCTTCATCAATTATATTTTCATAATATATCTATTTGATTTCATTATTTTCTTTATAATTTTAATCAAACTTAAGATATTTTCACTCTTTAAGATTTTTAGAATAACTTATAATTTCGGATTGAGGAAGTGCTACTGTATAACGGTCAAAGGGAAGACACGCCATGTTGGCAAATTGTTGGCTGCCGGCCTACTACTCCCACCAGATTCATTTTACACACTTCTTGTACAGTACAGTAGCATCTTTCTATACTTGTACAAGTAAAATATACGGCTTCATGCTACCCCAGCTGAGCTGTGCAGTTTACTCGTAGTAAGTTCACTGTACATTGCTGTGCGTACAGTACTCCGTAATTCGCTATAGCCAGACAGTTCAGAACCACATGTGCATCCTCATCTCTGACATGTCTCTTGCTGCCCTGCCCGGAGCACCGGATGCAGCGCTACGCTAGCTACTGTATCTCACTGAAGTGCCTGTGGTAAAGTCACTGTATCCCAAAGCCAGCCAGCCTCACAGCTCAGATCCTATTTTTTGATTCTTTTCTTCTCACGAGGCTGCGCATATATCCCTAATAATAATACTAAAAGAATTTTTCTGACAGTCATATTTTCTCGAATAGCTGACCATTATATTTGCTAGTGATATCAGAAAAAAAATCTCCTATACCTCATATTTTATTTCCTACAATAACTTTTGTACATCGTTGATCAGGATCCTTTGGGTGCCGAGTTTGATCCTAATACGAATTGAAATGCATGATGATGCAACCATTGGATAGATCTCCATGCCTTCTTTGCTCATATGCGTTCTAGTAGAGCCGGCCCAGGCATGGTTAAAAAAAAACAATTTCAAGACGAATGGAACATATGATACCCTCTTGAATAAATCTTCGAATTGTACATGATATGATTATATCAAATAAATCTCCACACCTTTTGTGCTCATACGAATTATAGCAACGCTCTTCCCGTTTAAGCATGGAACACATGGGCCATAGTTGAATGTATCTGCGATGTCTAGATAATCATGTAACAAGTTATACATCGTGTTTTAACATAAGAACAAATGTTTGGTAGTATTATTTCTTAGAAAAGAAGATAAACAAGCCCCCAAATTTGCCTCATAATATCTCTTTCAACCAAAACATTGAGACTTTGACCCAGGGCCTTCTCCCGGCCTTTCCTTTATTCTATTTACCGTCGTACCCTCGCCAACAGGGTGGTACAAAACCTAGGTGTTGGTAGGGGCAAAAGATAAACACGTTCTGTGTCCCTGACCCTGCCTCTCACAATAGTACTGTACGTTACTGCAGCAAAGAAGATACGACTCTTGACCATTGGTCAACGTGTGAAAACTAGGAACGAAACAGCACAGCATTAGCTAATCAAGACTTGGGAACTTGGACCTCACATAGCTCATTGTAGGTGCATCGGAAGCGGAGATAAATAATCTTGATTAGGGGGAATAAAACTATGCTCCTACTACATGCAAAAGAAGGCGCAAATACCTTCGCTTTGCTAGAGGGACCACATCGTGAACACAAGGTGGAAGTAGGGCACAGCACATTCTTCATAAGCCATGGACATGGAACTTCAGCCATGGTGCTTTAAGAATATGTTTACTTTTCAAACGAGGTTTTAAACAAAGCCGTATGATGCTCACAACTAGGAATAAGATAACAGTTTGTTTTAGTTCCATGAAAGCCAATTCGTCAGTTCCACGTATTCTAAGTGTTGAAGTTGTACTTTTATCGTTAAAAAGCTAAAAAAAAATATGTGCAGTACATGCCGAGGCGAATCTCAGAAAATGCTATCATATTTGCAAGGCGTGGTACCATTGTTTTCCATATCTTGCCACTGTTCCCGACACTTCCTTTATATATACTGCGCATCAAACTCTGTGAGACCATGACTAAAGAAAAAACCACATGTTTAAACCTCAAAAATCAAACCATTGTGCAACAAAGAAGGAGGGCTAGAACTAGAAAAGAAGCCGGCATATAGTAGGGCCATGCATTTCAGGATGTGCACTTTTGGGAGTGCAGGGAGCAATATTGGGTGTCATGATGGTGCTCTGGTTGTGATTTGTGAACATGACCATGTCAGCTGGGATGAGGCAGCATAGCATAGCACTAGTCACAGCTGCAACACAGCACAAAACACAAACAGGGGGAAAAGGAAGAAGGCAGCAGGAAAGGCTGCCCCGGCGGCCCCTGCGCCTGCCTAACCTCCTCCCTCTTCCCCCCTTTTCCCTTGCTGCATCCATCTCTTTCCCAACTTTTGTATTGTACTTTTTCCCTGCCCTCCACCCGCCTACAAAAGGTGGAGGGAGGAGGAGCCTCTGCACTTAAGTTAGTCCTTCTCATCATCTCCTCTCCGGGTCTCTGTTAACGAGTATTTTATTTTATTTTATTTTTAAGAGGAGTGGTGCCTGGTGGTAGTAGCTCTCCTCATCTTTGCCCATTTGCTGGTGCACAACTAATCTGCAGTGACTGAGCTTCCTTGCTTGCTTGCAATTGAAACCCAGCCCTGGAAGAAACCAATCCTCAACCTCAAGGAGGCAACAGGGGGCAAAGGCTACTCCTAATAATCCTATAGGCTGCTGAGCTGAGGAAGCAAAGCAAAGGAAAAGGCAGTAGCTAGCAGCTAGCAGCAACCACCAAAGATGGGGGAAGGGGAATCCTTCCTGCCCTCTTGATGGATTGATGATGTTCTTTGCTGCATTGGTTTCAGGCTCTCTCTCTCTCTCTCCGTCCGTCCTCCGCTTGCTTCTTGTTCGAGAGTGGTAGCTGCTTCTTCTCCTTCCCTTTTTTATCTGTCTCTCTGAATCTTTTGCTTGCTGTCTGATTCCTTCTCCTTCCCACCTACCCTCCCTCCCCAACCACACATCACACACGCACACACACACACACACAGTGTATTGTTACTGCCATTGGTAAATATAAAAGGAGGGAGCAGTGGAGGTGGAGGTGGAGGTGGAGGTGAGGTGCCCCCAGCTCGCCTCTCGGCAATTATTGCCACCTTTGGAGTTTGGAGTCCTCCAATAGGAGTCTCCTCCCTCCGTCGTCCTCTTCCTGTGCTGTCTGCAACCACTGCCCTCCTCTTCCTTCCCTTCACCCCTCGCCTTTTCTTGGACCGGGGTTGGTGCTTGCTTCCATCCATCCGTGTCCTCCGCTCGCTTTAAAGCTTAAGCCACCGCTCGCTGCAGCTGCCCCCGGCCGCCTGGCCTAGCAGCAGCTCACTGTGCTGTACTGCTGTGAGAGAGCACCCACGACGCACGACCACGAGCACGAGCCCAGCCCTCGCCTCGTCCCCTTCCTTTGTTCTTGGATTCTTAATTGCATGCTGTTGCTGCTGTGATCTCCGTCCCGTCCTCCAAAGCTTTTGCTTGCTTGCAATCAACTTTGCTTTTGGGGTCTCTCTCTGTCTACTCTCCCCGGCCTCTTTCCGTCCTAGCGAGCAGTTGTCTGTCTCCGACGACCTGCTTCTGCGCAGGCAGCAGCAGAGCAGAAAGGCCCCCTCCCAAAATCCACCATTTGGAGCAGCCAGCCGCCGCCAGCGACGACGGTGCCTTCCTGGTCGAGTTGAGTCCCAAGGAGAGAGCTGCTACTACGTGCTACTCCCAGGCAGCAAGGATCCCGAGAACAAGCAATAACGTACACGCTCGTTGGGACAAGCCTGTCGCCATGGACTGGGACGCCAAGATGCTTCCTGCCTGGGACCTCGGCACGGTGGTCGGGCCCAGCAGCAGCGGAGGCGTAGGCGTAGGCGGTGGCGGCGCGCTGGACCTGAAGCTGGGCGCGCCGACGAGCTCGAGGGTGGTGGCCACGGCCGCCGCGGCCGTCGGTGCCGCGCCCACGCTGCCGTCAGCGAACCATCCGCCTCCGCCGGCACCGGCACCGGCACCGGCGCCGTCGTCGTCCGCGCCGGCGAAGCGGCCGCGGCCGGGGCACGCGCAGCAGGCGGTGCCGGCGTGCTCCGTGCAGGGCTGCGACGCCGACCTGTCCCGCTGCCGCGACTACCACCGCCGCCACAAGGTCTGCGAGGCGCACTCCAAGACGCCCGTCGTCACCGTCGCCGGCCAGCAGCAGCGCTTCTGCCAGCAGTGCAGCAGGTACGCATGTCTGCCCTCGTCCCCTCCTGTCGTGTCGTGCCGTGCCGCGTACGGACGGACGCCTCTCCGTCCGCCCGCCCATGCATCTTGTTCTTTCGACTTTGGATTCCATTCCCTTCCTCCCGTTGTCCCCCCGACCCCGAGCTCATGATTCTCTTTTGGTTCTTTCCGCTTCAATAATTTAACCACTGCTACGACGAGCTCTGCTCTAGATACAACTACAACAACAACAGCTCGTCTCGTCGGCCATGGATGCATGTTTTCTTCTTGGAAGCATTCGTTTCGTTCTCGTCCGCGTGGGGGTGAATTTCATCGAGAATTACCGCCACGTCCAACAGTACTAACCAACATTAGAGACTAGGCCCTGCTTGCTTAGGCGACCAAGAACTCGCTGTCAGCTGCTGCAGCTCCTCCTGTCGCTTTAACTAATTTAGACGTCCTGATTAACCTTTGGCGCTTGCAACTGACGAACGTGCGGTGCGCCGGCAGCTAAGACTTCGTGCATCCATCTGTTTGTTCGGTCAAACGTACAAAGGAATCTGCTTTGCTATAAACACTGCAAGTCGCCGACCAAAGATCCAATTTTTATGCAAAAGTTGGAACGGAACTCTTGCAGGAACTGGGATTTGGACGGCCAAACTTACGGTGGTAGCAGTAGATATATACTCGATAGAAACGTGCGATTAACCTAGTCTGGGCACTCGCCATCTGGTCCTGAATTTGTCAAGGACTGAACTGAACATCTTGTGAGCTGTGTGTGACACCAGCGAAGCCGGCTGCTAGCAGCGGCTGCATGCGCACCCGTGCTTTCAGGGCGTGTCCCTACAATACAACAAGGCAGGTGCAATGGAACTGGACTTTCATTCAGGACTTGTTTAGTTCGCAAAAATTTTCAAGATTTCCTGTCACATCGAATCTTTGGTCGCAAGCATGAAGCATTAAATATAAACGAAAATAAAAACTAACTGCACAGTTTACCTGAGATGAATCTTTTGAGCCTAGTTACTCCGTGATTGAATAATGTTTGTCAAATAAAAACAAAATGCTACAGTAGCCAAAAAACAAAAATTTTTGCGAACTAAACAAGCCTCAGTTCAGGTCCAGCCTGCCTCCCGTCCTTGTCACTGGCAGCAGGCTCACTCCACTCATCACTCACCCGGGTCCTTCTCCAGCTCTGTTCTCCGATGTGTGTGCGTGCATGTCTGTGTGTGTGCGCGTCCCTGTCGTCGACTCGTCGTTGTGCTGCGTGGCTTGCCCATGCCTTCCATATTCCATATGTTTTTTCCAACTCAGAGGCCTCAATCAAATGCATCTCGTGTTCTAGAAGACGAGGATCTGATGAGTTCCCAGGTAGGAGTAGCTGCCTTTCCTTGTCTTTTTTGTCCTCACTCATGTTCCAGATTCACCAGTCAGGTTTCAAAATATCCGAGACACAGAGAGCGTGCCGTGAAGGTTGCGTGGTTTAATTTAGTTTCAGAAGGGAAAAAAAGTCTTCTTGAGGTCAACAGGGGTGTGTTCCAAGTGTTTGCTTGAATTAGAGTGGCTGATGCCATGAGGTTGACCAGACTGGCATGCAACAGCGTTTTCTTTAGGAATCTACTTGTTGTTTTAGAAACTCTGAAATTCTGAATGGAACCAAGCATGGCGGCTACCGCATTGTGCTCGTGCAAAGTCCTTACAGACCGCTGGTGGAATTGCTTCTTCCTGCAGGTTTCATCTGCTCGGGGAGTTCGATGAGGTGAAGAGGAGCTGCAGGAAGCGCCTTGATGGGCACAACCGCCGCCGCCGGAAGCCACAGCCGGACCCTCTCAACCCTGCCGGCTTGTTTGGCAATCACCATGGTAAATTCACTTCTCCTTTGTTGTTAGGGAGAACGCATGTCATACCAAATACTCCTAGATATGAACATACATGCATGAGAACTTAGAGATGACAACACTTGTAGAGCGATGGAAGGAAAGCAGAGGTTTTTTTTTATAACAGTTCTATGTTTATTTTAGTTACGTGTGTTTAGATTTGGATCATTATCTGGCACAACTGGGAGCACAAACTTATAACTAATATTGTTTTCTGAACTGAAGCTCAGCTTATCAGACCTACGGAATCAGTATCTTGCATCTGATTGATCATGTGCTGATCTGAGTCCTCACCTGTCAGTCGACTGGCAGCATTGTCTGCAATGCAACCAAACATTTCACACGTTGCAGGTGCTGCCATCCAATGTGTAGTTTTTCTTTCCAGAAAGGAGGCCAAAAGGAACTTGTCTACCATCAGTCCTGCACTATCATGATGAATGTAACCGTAGTTCAGTCAGCCCTGGATCTGGATGGTCGCTTCCATGAAATCATAGTCATAATTGATCAGGAAAATTTCTCTGAAGCTGCTTGCTTGTGTAGTTTGAACTGCTGTGGGCCTATTAGGTATCTGAAACCAGCTAATGGCGTCATAAAGCAGGCTGATTGCATTTCTGCACACACGAATTCCTCGGAACCTTCATACTTTGTCAAAGTCATAATGCGAAATGAACTGATAATATCACTAAGAAATGACATTTGAAATTGCCCCATCAACTAACCTGTACTTTGTCCGTGCAGTTTTGATGCATTGCCTCATTGTTGATGTGGCCAAACATCTGACTTGTGTTTATTTTCCCATGTTGTCCAGGAGTGACAAGGTTCACATCGTACCCGCAGCTCTTCACCACATCCATGGCAGAGCCCAAATGGTCGGTGGTTAAGACGGAGACCGACGTGTTCCAAGACCAGTACTACCCGGCCGTCCACCTCGATGGTGCCGGCGCCGGTTCCCTCTTCCACGGCAAGGACCGGAAGCACTTCCCGTTCCTGACCAACCACAACAATGGCGGCGGTGACGTGGCCGCCGCGGCCCTGGGCTGCCAACCCTTCACCATCACCACGACGGCTTCCTCAGAGAGCAGCAGCAAGCAGAGCAACGGCAACTGTGCTCTCTCTCTTCTGTCAGACAACCCGACACCAGCACAGACGGCCATGATCCCAACCGCGCAGCCCCTCGGCCCGGCGATGCAGTACGGCAGGCTCCCTGGCAGCGGCGGCGGCAGCGGCGACGTCTCCCTCACCGGGATGTCGTACATGAGGGTGGCAGACAGCAGGCAGGCATCCATGCTGACAACTTCGTCACCCAGTCACACTGCAGTTGCTTCCCCTGGTCCGGCTACTGCAGCTGCAACACAGCACCAGCTGCAGTACCACCATGGCTACTACCATGTGAGCGGTGGCGAGCAGGGCAACAACCCAGATGGTGCTGCCATTCAGGCCCTTCCCTTCTCATCGTGGTAGACGAGTTCTGATGAATCATGTGCTAGGCAGGCAGTCGCTCTTGTTCACCAAACATATTGGTTGTAATAGTAGGCTCGATCATACTGAAATCCATGACAAGTTGTCCATTTCAACTTATCCTGATAGGTCTAATTTATGGAAATTCTTCCCTAAGTTATTATGATTCAGAATCGTGTAAAAATTCCACTTTCAATAGCCCACAAGGTTGAACTTGTGCATGATTTTGGATGCAATTCTGTTTGTTTCGGTTGGAGTCTATCGGTTGGCCATCCGCTTGCTCATTAGGTACTCTTAATGGTGTCTATAACATCCACCATCAGCCAGCTATAAGCCAACCATGTCAGATCTTGTGCTACAGTGGAAGGGAGAAGAGGTAAAGAGAGACAAAAGGTGTCGAAAGCATTTTCAATATAAGTGCATGTCTCGTATATTAAGAAGTTAGAAGTCAATCAATTCAAGTTTAATTAAATATATAAAAATAATTCAAATTTAATCAAATATATAAAAAATTTACTCGCACGGGTTGGAACTTCTCCGTTTTCTGAAAAACACTAGTACTCACAACACCAAATAAGCATCATTAGATAATCTCACTATATATATTCATATTAAACCTATTTAAATGTACAAAAGTTTATATTTTCTACATCTAGTCAAACTTAAGATTATTGACTTCTCAATATGCACCTATTTTGGAATGGGTGGGGGGTGAGGATGTGTAGGTAGTAGCTAATTCCAAGGTATCTCCAAGTTATCCCGCGTCTGGGTTTTTTCCCATCTATTCTAACAGGAGCTTTGAAATCATAACCTTTAAATCCAAGTCCATTTGGTTAGAGAGCCTCAGCGACACTCCACAAGTCCTGGCTTCGACTCCTCGAGCGAATTTCAGGTTGTGGTTAAAAAAACCCCTCGCCTATCCCATGGCTAAAGCACATGTCAAAAAGGCCCAGCTTGCAGCTTGGTTCTCGTCCTGGGTCATCGTGGGGCAGGAGTTCAGGGATTTTCTCAACCTGTAAGAAGGTCTTCTTCTATTTTTTTTCTCGATCAAGCATATATAGGCCCATGTTAGAAGGTCTTCTTCTATCACAGTAATGCCTGGGAGATGGATCTGTTGTCTTACCCCTTATAGCTCAAGTTTTTTTTATAACCTCAAATCTATTTTAGTAGACACTAGTGTACGATACTCACTACTTATTCGGCTATATCTACTATCGTCCTAATCAACTTAGCTATGGGTGCACGAGAGGAGGGGAGGAGGACAAGGAGCATCAGATAGAGCAAGGGAAGGAAGTTGTAGCAAGGCCAATGCCTCACTAAATAACAGGCCTTGCTGAGGGAGAGGACGGGACAGGCATCGGGAGGGAACAGTGTCAGGACGAGGGGCTTCGTCGGGGATTAGCGTGGAGACGCGGAAGAGTTAGGATGAAAAAAAATGTACAGAATGAGTTCTTGTGGCCGTACGTCTGAAAAGAAATAGGGAGGTTCCTACACACCCCTAAAAGATGGGGCTGAAAGAAAAGATTTGAGAGTCTCCATAAAGTAGAAACTCGAGTTGAGACTCTATTGGATTAATTTTTTTTCTCTAGTACCAAAAAGTAGAGCATGGATCATGTTTTAGGTCCTTGTTAGAGATTCTGTAGCACCTCTATTATATGTAGGATCAATAGTTTTGAAGATCTTGTTACTTATTATGCAATCCCTTGGTGACATAGACAACCTTACAACTATCAAACAAACTCTACTGTTAGAGACGCTTTAGCTTGCTGAGCGCAAAGTCCGCTGAAACATTAACTGTACTAGTCAAGAACTGGCCCGAAACTGGAGGTCCCTGATTATTGTAATCACATGGACCTGCTTGTTTTTCGCATGCTGCACATGCAGAGATCAAGCTGAAAATAGTGATTATATTAAGTGTTCTGGACCACTTCTGTAGCCGGAGTTATGGGGGACAAGCAAGTTCAACATTCGGACAGGTATGACACTCAGTGCATATTTAAAATCTCTTCCCTGCTTCTGTCCAAAATCTTGGACTGCTGAAGATTTTCTACTGCAAAAAGACAAGTTGAAACAAAGGTCGGCACAAGCGACAGATCAATTCCACATGTGCTAGCAAACCACCCTAAATTTTGGGTTCAGGTCTCAAGAAGGTACCCATATGGCCATACGCCAAAAAAGCAGTGCACAAATTATAAACATAAAACTCTTTATATTCACTTCTTCCATTCTTCAGGTACAACCATAGGTCCAAAAGAAAAAAAGAGGAGACATGAAAAGTGCATAGCAAGAGCTACTGCCCTACTTTTTACCTACATCCATGGCAACCCAGAAGACATTGTTGTAAATATTAACCTCTTCTGGAGATTCTACTCTCGTCTGATCATCATGCTATTTGTTCTCCTTGTTGAAGCGCTTCCGGACTGCCAATATGAAAGCCAAGGCTCTCTTGTCGATGTCGTCGTCGCCTCCTACAGGTGTAGACGTGAGCTCCTGGTAAGGCTGTGTTATACTCACAGCAGGGTTGTTCTGGGTTTTGACGTACTTGGAGTACACCATGGCCACCTTCCCCTTGGCACCTCTAGCACTTGCCTTGGCCTTTGGCTCCATCTATTGGCTGGCTTTGCTGGCTTGGTTGTGGACCTTGTGGTTGCTTGCCAATGCTGGAGGAACCTATATATAGAGACAGATTGGTGTGTGCATGAGCCATTTCGTAGAGGTCACATCTCTGCTTTCAGATGCCAGTGGATAGCATACATGGCAGCAAAGCATCAATGGATGGATCATCATCCATATGCTTTCCAAGAACACGCGGGATATGTGCGCATCTTTTTGTCATCCAAGTATTTGGGTTTCGCACACGTTCACTGACAAGTGAGACCATGATCAGAAGGGGCCAGTGAAGACAGACAGAAAGTCTCCCCGATGTTTTCTGACTGAAGGTGTCCACCATGACCGAGTGTGGTTGTTCTGTGTGCTGATAAGATCCAGGTGTGCATAAGACCTCAAAGTCAAGGTTCTCTGTCCCTTTTTCCAGATCAGAAAATATCACTTTAGGAATGGATATACTTTTCGACATTATGTTGCAACAGGCTATTTCGGAGATCTATCGTATCCTCATTCCTCAATCAAAAGATTCCTCTCTACCCTTTGTGAAATATCCAAGGTCCATCACTTGATCACAAGCTTCCATTCTGTGTATCTATTCGGAAAAGTAGCGAGCAAGTGACTGTTGCCGGGTAGCCATGCATGGACTGGCCTCCAGCCTCCGGAGTCTACTGTCTGGATAAAAATATTTTTTAAGAAAATGCCTCCAAATATACATGTTTGGGAAACAGGAACTGCGATTGCATATGTACATGATAATTTATGCACGAAACCCAATAATATATAACCATAGATAATTATAGGTGCCATACTGACTTCCTGTTAAGATGACAAAGGTAAGTTCAATCTAAGGTGCTTAGACAAAGATGCTTAAGGGGAGATAATAGTGTCATAATCACTAAGGTCCTATTGGATCCTATAGTCTAAAGTTTAACCATTAAACTTTAACTCTTGCAGCTTCAATTCGGTGGCCTAAAAGTAAAAGTGATGTCTAAAGATTAGTCAACGTCACAGAAAGTTATTAGACCACACAAATGTGTTAAAACGGTCTAAAGTTTAGTAACCAACTAAACTTTAGAACATGAGATGCAGACAGGACATAAGTATTGGTACAGAATTTCCTACAATGCAAATAGAAATAGGTGTTTAGAGCATCTATAACAGATTAACTATCCTCCATCTTCTAAAAGTCAATATAAGTGATCTTCTATTATTTGTAGTGTAACTTTTTCTTCTCCTCCTTCAACGGGTTACCAACACCTTTAAAGTGGGTGGGGAAGAGGGGGTTGATCTCCTACATTTTAGGGACAAATGGGTGGGTTTTGAGTAGTTACTTAAAAAATTTTAGATGTGGAAGATAGGATAAGTAATCTCTGCTGGAGCAACCTCAGTCCCTTCCATATATGCTGACTTTTTAGTATTATATTAGGAATGAGATAAAGTAATTTGTTGGAGATGGTTTGAAGATGCTCTTAGATAGACTCAACCACCTCGTCAGCAACATTAAGCATCGGTGCTAACTTAAGCATCTTATCCACTTTTCAAGCATCAGGTGCTAATGGTCTGTGAAGAAAAACCGGGTTTATCGCTAAGCTCCTGCTCTAAGCACCTCCACTGTTGTCAAGTGAGTTGATTCAGCAACTGGACCAGCCTCGAACTGCATTCAGGTATGGAGATTCGAGGCCTATGGAGTACTATGGTTGTCAAGTACGGAGTAACTTGCTTCATCAGGACAAGAAAAAATCTCAAATATCTGAAGATCTTCTCTGAAGAACATCAATCCGAAGTATCCAAATTATTTATCTTTCTTGAAGGCGAGAGTGAGAGAGACGTCCACTAAGCTAGTCGAGCAAGCAGGCAGGCATTATTGGGTTCTAGATTACCGGCCGGCGGGTTGAAATCTGAAGCTTTTTGGGGGGCGGCAAAAGACGACGGGGGCGCTTTACAGCGTGGTCATGCAACGTCGACTCCCGTCCCGGTGCGCTCGCTCAAAGCGTGTTGTTGCTGCGGTCCGGCAGCAGCGCCAGCAGCAGCGGGCGGAGGCGGCGGCGGTTGATCCTCATACGCATCTCTCTCTCTGCTGCGAATCGCGACGACTTGACCAAGCAGTAGCAGGAGTCCACGGGAAAGGGTGCGCCAGAAGAATCCATGGATGACGGGGAAGATAAAAAAAGCGTCGCCGACGGAGGCAGCGGAGTTATCCGCACCGCCGCACCGGCCGTACGTACCGCGTGTATGGCATTGGCATCTGCCCGATTACACCTACTAGAATCCGCGGCCGTGACGGCGGACGCGACCGCCATGCGCTCCAATTTTTTTGGGGAAACTTGCTCGGCCAGCTACCGGATGACATGACCTTGACCTACCACTACCAGCGCCCAGCGGAGAGCAGCCTCATCTGATCTAACCTGATGAGCCTTATCCCCGGAAGGACGGAACCAAAGCTAAGATTCCAGATTCGTACGCGCTGCCTAGTCACAAGCAAGCTCCAGTTCATTCGTATCGAAACCAACGGAGGAAAGGACGAAGCGACGGACCTTTCGGTTGCTCGGGCGGCGGTCCGCCGAGAAACTTCGCGGCGGCGCCGCCGCCGCGATCACGCTCTTCCGGGCGTCCGGCAGGGCGAAGGATTCGGCTCTGGGCCGGACGCCATGTGCTTTCCGCACAACCGGCGCTGGCTCTCCTGCGCCGTTGGAGCGAACCTTGGCCCACCAGGCCTCAGCCCCGCGAGGATAGGGGGGTTCCGTTTACGTGGTGGGCTGCGACCGTGATACAACAGGGATGTGCGCGCCATGCAAAAAAGGAAGCCCTCTGGGCTTTTAGATTTCATCAGCCCCAGTTGCCGTCCTCTATATATTAGTAAAACAACCTCTCATGAAAAATAGCACAGAAAGAGAGGCATAGCTAGGCGAAATTAGAGCAAGTATTATAGTATACTGTAAGTCGGCTAAATGCTAAGAGGAAATAAGGAAGGAGAGAGAGGAGAAGCAGGATGTAAGCTTACAGCCAGCTTAGACACATGAACCAAAAAACTTTCTGAGAGAGATAAGTGTGTCATGTATTAATAGTGAATAGCTAACTATTATATGAGTGGGCTAAGAGAAGACAGCAAGAAACCTTACAGCCAGCAAGTGGGTTGTATTATTAAACTTGCTCTTAGTATTTTCAGTTTCACCTAGGTTATTTGAATATTTGTACCCAATAAAATGGCTTAGAGGGAAACGCAAATCACCCTCTGAGCCATTTTATTGGATATAAATATTCAAATAACATAAAATCTCTAGTATTCTCTCTGTTCCTTATCATTTGTTTCATCATCCTATCGTGATCTAATATTCTATTAGCATTTGTTCTATTAGCTTACCGATTTTTACCACAACCATGCAACAAAATAATATTATGCAAACCGAACTTATGTACTACTATATCAGTGTCGATTTTCTATCATCGGTTATATCTAGCTATCCATTCTACTGATATGTGTCGCATGGAGCAAACCACGATGTAAAATCTTCAGAAATAGTAGCACTTAGAGCAAGTATTATGATGGGCTGTAAGCTGGCTAAATGCTGAGATGGAGGAGAGAAGGGAGGAGAGAGAGGAGAAGCAGGTTGTAAGCTTACAGCCAGCTTAAGCACAGGAACCAAGAAACCTTGTGACAGAGATAAGTGGGGTCATGTATTAATAGTGAATAGCTAACTATTGTATGAGTGGGCTGCAAAAAGGCTGCAAGAAACCTTACAGCCAACAAGTAAGTTGTATTATTAAACTTGCTCTTAGCAATTGTGACACAGTGTGAACAGTTTGTTCTGTGGTCCACCGCAATGGGAGCTGTGTAGCTCTGAAACAAAGGTGCAGCCATTGCCTCCCATCTCACATTTCTCTCACCTTCTTCCTCTCTTCTCAGCACTCAACGGAGTACAACATGCATGAAAATTATGAAAAAAATTTGAAAGAAACTTTGTTTTCTTATAATATTTCTCCACGATAATCTTTGATTAGAAAATGGTTTTTAGCTTTAGACTACTTATATTTGTCTACAACCTAATACCAATTTTATCAAGAATATTGTTTATACTTTTAAACCTTATTTAAAGATGTTTGTGCATGCATAGATTATTACTACTAGTAGCTTTTAATTTTAATCTAAAACTCGTGAAGGAAGCTTTAATTTTATAAAAGTATAATAGAAGGAAAGTACATGAAAATAGGGAACCTTGTACGCATGGAATACACTTGCTGCATACGTGTAAATGGAAATAAAACCATTTGCTAATCAAAGATTAATGTTCAAGAAATATCATGTGAAAACTAAAAAGCTGCTAGTTTGCATGCATTGAGTCATTTGTTGAGTGTTAAAACTCAAAGTTGCAGAGTGGAAAGGTGAGAAATATAAGGCTTTGTTTAGTTCACTCTAAAAACCAAAAACTTTTCAAAATTTTCTGTCACATCGAAACTTGCGGCATATGCATGAAGCATTAAATATAGTCGAAAACGAAAACAAAAGCAAAAACAAATTACACAGTTTTCCTTAAAATCATAAAATAAATCTTTTGAGACTAGTTAGTTTATGATTAGACAACAATTATCAAATAAAAATGAAAGTGCTACAATACTAAAAACTAAAAAAATTTGAAACTAAACAAGAGGCAAGGACAAATGTAGCTATTTAGCAGGAGGGGGGCTCAAGCCCCTACCATCTGGATGGCATAGTTCTTTGCCAATTCTGTTACATCAGTATATACCACCCTAGGCTGGGGGAGGTACCTACCACCCTAGTGTGGTGGGCTATACCACATGATAGCTAGATATTTCTAAATGCTTTATATATAACAAATCATATACTTTTATAAAGCTAAATCTCGCTAGATGAATTCTCTCTTCATGTATGGTGTCTGCATCATTCTCTACTAAGTGACCCACTAAATGTTCTATCTCTTCATACAACGTGTCCACGTCATTCCCCACTAAGTCAATGTCATTCCATATTTATTACAAAAAAAATGACCATGTCATCTATATCATGTGAAATACTTTAAATCTTTAATCTATTAACATACAAGTCACGTACATACATTATTTGTTTCATCACTATTCTTCTCTATGCAAAAGCTACACTTTGTCTAAAAATCACGTATCTACAAAAGATTTGTGCAAATTAAACTAGCTTCACTTTGATTAAAATTTTAGTAAACATTATTAACATCTATATCTTAGCTAGAGGGATATTTTATAACGAATTAATGGTACTTTTATATTGTAAATGTTAGTACTTTATATATAATTTGGTCAAACTTTGAATCATTTCACTCTTCAAAAAGTGAGAATTATATTTTTTTTTTCTCTTTTTACGTAGGAAGTGCATGCTGTGTGGTAGTGGTTGTGCCTAGTGCATGTTTTCATTGACCAAGGGAGTAATGATGTATACATACTCCCTCTATTTCTTGATCAACTCGGTTCTTTGGAGTTGCTCTGGGTCACAAAAAAATTCATATATTTGTAATATATATTTATACCTTTAATTAGATTTTTAAATTTGAGGAGATTTGACCGAAGAGAACTTTTAAAAGCTGATATATTTCGAGGCCAAGAAAAATACTACCTCCATTTTCATTTACTTGTCACAAAACTTTTACTGTAGCAATTTGACCATATGTTTTTTTTTGCAAAATATTTTTAGATACATCAAGTTTTTACATATATGATTCTTTATTGAATATACTTTATTAGTGTTATATACATTGAAATATCTAGGATTTTTTAAAAGAAAAAATAAATGCCAAATTTGCTACAGTAAAAGATCGGAGTAAACACAAACGCAAGGAGGAAGTAACAGAGTTGTCCAACGTATGGTGCGATCGAACTCTGAACCGCCTTGGGCGTGATGGAAACCACCCGCGCCGCAGATTTCCGATGCGGCGCTGCTCGCTGCGTTTGTTGATAGGCTCGAGGCACAGCCGCATGCGCTGCACCCGCCCGGCGCGGCGCGGCGGCGGATGAAACCGTCCATCACCTGCCGTGCTTCAACCCATCCTACCTACAGTTACAGTAGAGTGCAGCCGCGCAGCAGCAGTTTCAAAAAAGAAAAAAAAAAGAGTGCAGCAGCAGCAGCAGCATGCATATGCATGCACTGCTAGAATCCTTATCCTGTGACATGCAGCCCCTTCCTTTTTTTTTCTTTTCTTTATTTACCACAAGTGGTTCTGGTAGACTACCAGTGTGCATGTGCTGCTACAGGAGTCCATTGATACACATCGTATACATTTGCCGGCGGCGCAGCATCCGGCCGAGCTGGTCGTGGTCGATCGGTTCGGCCTCCTGCCCTACCTCCTCGGTCGGGCTGGCTACGCGCCGGCCATGCCATCGCGTCCTGGGCCCTGCAGCGCATGCACCGTGCACACCTCGCATGGCCGCCGTGTGCAGCTGTTGTCGTGTTGCGGTGTAATTACAGGCACAGGAGAGGAGGAGGCCAGGCAAGGGGCTTGTGGTTGTGGTTTCGTGCGCTCGTGGCCCGGGAAGGAAGGGATAGGTGGCGGAGCGGCGACCCACGCGTCCCTTGTGCTGTTCTGTCCACGTCGCCAGTCGCGACCGCCCCATCGCCCTGCTGCTGCTTTCCCAATATGGCAATTTTACTACGTTTACCGCCGGCTCGTCTTCTTTCCAGGATAAAAGTGGCAACCCGAGCCTGACACGTCAGGTTACGAAATAGTACACGCACACCGGAAGTCCGTGGATTACTGGACAGCATTAGCGGTCAGAGTCGAGAGCTCAAGTAAGGCCTTGATTAGTTCGCATAAGATTTTTTTTATATCACATCAGATATATTGAAACGATATTGAAAAAGGTTTTTGAATACTAATAAAGGCCTTGTTTACTTCCAAATTTTTTTTGCAAAATATGAATAGTAGCACTTTCGTTTGTATTTGGTAAATATTGTCCAATTATGGACTAACTAGGCTCAAAAGATTCGTCTCGTCAATTCCGACCAAACTGTGCAATTAGTTTTTATTTTCATCTATATTTAATACTCCATGCATACGTCTAAAGATTC
>Ga0182004_10000569_pt1 | contig 23248 bp, 24 predicted proteins | sample Sormic07211540_1_FD_120479 | JGI IMG/M metagenome (GOLD analysis project Ga0182004, IMG submission 120479) | Endophyte microbial communities from Sorghum bicolor roots, Mead, Nebraska, USA - 072115-40_1 MetaG | ecosystem: Host-associated > Plants > Roots > Unclassified | place: USA: Nebraska...
CCTTTTTTAGCCTTCTTTATTAGTTAAAAAAACAAACAATTTTCGAGATTTCTCGTCATATTAAATTTTACGGCACATAAAACATTAAATATAGTCGAAAATAAAAACTAATCTATAACTCTTATAAAGTTAAACCCCACTAGATAAATTCTCTCTCATGCAAGATGTCCACATCATTCCACACTAAGTGACCCACTAAATATTCTATCTCTTTATGCAAAGTGTCCACATCATTCCCCACTAAGTCCATGTCATCCCATATTAATTACAAAAAATGACCATATCATCTATATCATGTGAAATACTTTAAATCTTTAATATATTAATATACAAGTAATGTACATACACTATTTGTTTCATTACCAATTAATTCATCTATAATGTAACCACATATTAGTTTTTGTTCTATTAGCTAAGCATTTTTTTACTAGATCTAATACAATAAAATATATGCAAGTCAAATTCATATGTATATATACATAATAGACTGAATATCATATAGTAATGCTATGTGTATAATGATTTATTTTTAAGAAAATCTCGCAGCAACGCGCGGGGAATTCACCTAGTTATTATATTTGCTTATAAATCGCGAGATTAATCTTTTGAATCTAATTAGTTTATGATTAGACAATAATTACTAAATAAAAATAAAAGTACTATAATACCTAAAATAAAAAAAATCGCAACAAAAAAAAGGCCTTAACTTCGTTTCAGTGCCCCCACAACTCAACTTTTAGGTCTTTTTCGATAATCTGGAGACTGAATTCTAACATATAGGATCTTGGAGTCCAAAGTGTCTTAATACAAAGATCCAAAGACGTCTATATAAAACTAGGTAATATTTCATCTATTCGATACTTTCAAAGAAAGAAGACAATTTTTTTTTTACAACTGCATATATTATATATTATATATTAAGCAGCCATTTTACACAAAGTCCTCCAAGAAAGACCGAATTACAACAGGGTCCAAAGACCGGATAAGAACAACAGCTACATCGGAGACGTTGACGGTGACGGATTCGCCGGCGGGGGACCGTAGAGGCGCCGAAGATGCATACACCCAGATGGAAGACCGCGTCAAGCATCGGTTGAAGTTGGAGCGACGGAGCTGGTGAGGAAGCATGCGCCGAGTGACCGAAGGTTAAGATTGTTGCCGTCGCCGGAGGTAGAGGATAAAGCTCCAAGTCAGGTCCCAGGAGGAGAGGAAGTCGTCGCGGCAACGCCGCAAAAAGAGTTGTCTGGATCGGCAGGATCGATGGCTGCAAAGTAGAGGTGGAGGCGGAGGCGAGATGCGGTGGATGCGGGTCGGAAGAGCACGGAACTGGGAGGCGACATGAGGTAGGCGAGATGGAGGTGGAGAGGGAAAGAGCCATGCTGCGAAGGAGCGGATTTATTTTATTTAGACTTACCTTGGTAGGAGCCTCGTCGGCGGCGACGGGAGCTGCAGCAGCAGCGACGACGACGAAGACGGCGAAGACGACCACTAGAGGAGAACCCATCATGGGACTCCTAAATGATGTACAGGAGGGTGGGGGGGCCCTTTCCATACCCAGTACGGCGAGGACGCCGGAACCGAGGGGGAAGGGGCCAGCGGGCGGCGAGGCGACGGCGGCAAGATCTATCCAATGGGAAGAAGGAAGGAGTAGGGTCAGCTAGGAGAGGGAAGGGGAAAACACACCAGGCGTCTCTTCCGCACTACGCGTTAACTATTGATAGTTAAGAAAGAAGACAATCAATTTAATCTTTCATATACTCTATTTTTTTAATGTCAATTTATGTCTTATTGTTCATCGTTTCTATCGATCATCATTTTTCCTTTAAATATATCAGTGACACCCTTTTAAGTGTCTTTATAAAAAAACCACACTCTTATTTCTAAATAATTAAAATATGATTTATAGAATATATGGTCACGATTTATATTTTTCACTATATTTATTATAAAAATAATATATAATTAATCTAATAATACTTATTGTGTATCAATGTATTATAAATTAAGACGTATAAGTTATTTGAAATAGAGTGAGTGTTTATACTAGAATTATTGCGAAATAATGATTGTGAGTTTCGGTAGAGTGGATTATACAAGAAGTGTTTATACTAGAATTGTGCTGAGGACACCGATATCGGAGGCGCGCCATAGGACGAGGCGCCGAGGGCGCACCATAGGAGGCCGAAGGTGGGGGTGCGCCGTAGGAGGCCGAAGGTGGAGGCGCGCTGAAGGGGGGGCGGAGCCAGCGGCGTGCCGTAGGTGGCCGAGGAAGCGACATGAGGAGGACGAGGGAGCCCGACCCTGAGTGCTGATGAAGGACGACCGGAGTTGGGGAAGATGTGTTGCCCAAACATGTACTCGTCTGGAATATGGCCATCGCCTTGGTCATCCGATCCATCCATGGCGCCGGTGCTGCAGCCCTGGGAGAGGAGCAAGATGGGGTAGGGCAGAAGGGCGGTGGCGGAGAGAGACATACGGGCGGCGACGGAGAGAGATGGACAGGTTATTACATACGGTACAGGAGTTGAAAGGTTAGGAGATGAGATGGTGATTAATCGGTGGCAAGGTGGATAATTACTTGAGAACTCCATGTAGAAATACAAAACTCCAAAAATTAGAGTACTCCTTGAGGTACTCTAGAAAAAAATATAGAGTTGACTTCTAGCTCTACTTTTTTTAGAGCAAGATTTTTAAAGCTAGACGTGTTTAGCACTACAGAGCTAAAACAAAGCTAGAAAAATAAGAACAGAGCAATCTTAAACACCTAGTTCCCTACCTAAGGCTGCCACGGAAGATCGCTATCCTAGAATGGGCTCGGCAAACAAAATATCTTTTATTTTCTTGTTTGTAAGCACTAGTGGATATGTACGTACGGATACACATGTCTAGGAAAAAATCATATAAAATAGAGGAATGACAACGTTGAACCTTAAGTAAACAGACAAACCAATAAATATTATCAAGCCATAAATCTATTAGCTAGTGGTTTCATTATGATGTGATACATGATCATCATTCAAAGATGCATTGTTCTCAATTGAAATCATGAACATATTTAATTTGCTTTCCAAACTATGCAAACCATCTGAGACAAGAACATATGCTGCATGTAACTGATGGAGTGTTTGGTTGAGGTTGTTAAAGTTTAACATGTACTATAATATTTTGTTTTATTTCATAATTAGTGTCCAATTATGGACTAATTAGGCTCAAAAGATTCATCTCACAAAATATTTTCTAGCTGCTTTTTTAGTTTAATAAATAGTATATATTTAGAACTTCATATATATGTCCAAATATTCAATGTGACGGATGATAAACTTTACTACACTCAACCAAACACACCTGAGTCCTATATGGCAACAATGCTAGGTGTCAATGGCTAGTGTTGAGACCAAGGGGCCATGAAGGTGGTCTTGGCTAGATCTAGGCGGAAGATCTCTGAGGTATGGTGTCATGGTTGGAAACCCCGTATTCTAGCGGTGAAATCTCATACATGATACATGTGCTATGAAAATTCTATATACAACCATTGAATTTGAAAAGCAGAACTCTTTGCCATCATATATTGATATGAAGTGCCCCATGTATTCATTTTGCCTCTAGAGAATACTTTGGTGTATTCTTATAATAATGATACCCATCTCTCCCCTCTAACTCTCACTCTCCTTTACTTTAAACTAAAACCAGGAGAAAATTATGATTAAAAAACTTATCAGCTAATTAAAACTCTTATTTTAAGATATATTTGTCTTATGTTCTAGATTTTGAATAAAGAACATATTAATTGTTATTACTTATTTGCTAATAACTTATCATTTAACACAATATAGAATGCAATGTTGTCCACTACTTGTTATTGGTGCCTCTTATTCCACCATATTTTTTCATGGTGCCTCTTAAAAAGTTACAATACTATTGATACTAGGAGGATTCCCCGTGCGTTACCACATACATGAAGGAGGAATATATATGTGTAGTGTTGGCAATGCAGGAACATGATATAATATATGTATATATTTATTAGCATAATCATGGAGATTATATCCATAGTGGATAATGTGTCTCGCTGACATGGATATAATAATTTTTGTGCTAATGAGCTCTAATTGCAAATGATAGTGGACTACTGAGATAGACACCTTGCATGTCAAGACAAATTGCTAGTAGCAAATGATAGTGGACTGCTGAGGTGGACGTCTTGCATGTCAAGAGAAATAGTTAGTGTAGTTTTGCTTTATAAAAGTTATAGATTAAAAGGTGAGATCTATTTATAGTCTATGTTTTTTAGGTGTTCCAATTCCAAATATATACCTGTATGCATGACTTGAAAAGAAACTATGTCACCACCAAATATGCTGAAAACTATGCTGAAAAGCCTATTCGTTTGTCTTGTAATCCGTATTTTTTCTGTCAGCTAACTGTATTTTTCTCTTATAATAAATTAGCGAACAATACTTTCAGCTATGACTTTTCAGACATGCGAATACAAGGACAAGCAAACAGTATCATTTTATGAGCTTATTAAGATATATTAGGCCTTGTTTAGTTCATGCTTTGTTTAGTTTTCAAAAATTTTCAAGATTCCTCGTTACATCGAATCTTGCGTCACATGCATGATGCATTAAATATATATGAAAACAAAAATTAATTGCACTGTAAATCCTGTGACGAATCTTTTAAGCCTAGTTACTTTATGATTGGACAATGTTTGTCAAATAAAAACGAAAATGTTACAGTGTCGAAATTCAAAAAAATTTGCGAACTGAACAAGGCCTCACTCCAAAACCAAATTTTTTTCAAGATTTCCTGTGACATCGAATCTTGGGGCACATGCATGAAGCAATAGATATAGACGAAAACAAAACTAATTGTACAGTTTACTTGTAAATCACGAGATGAATCTTTTGAGTCTAGTTAGTTCATAATTGGATAATATTTGTCAAATAAAAACGAAAATGCTACAAATCCCAAATCTTTTCGGAACTAAACAAGGCCGTCTCCAATACACGTGTTAGTTACCTGCTATGATCGGATTGTGTAACTGGGATCACCACTTGAGTCAATATCCCGTAGAGCCCGTACTGCAAAACGAAACTAAAGCCTTGTTTTCGTAAAAATTTTTAAGATTCTCCATCATATCGAATCTTTGGTCGCATGCATGGAGCATTAAATATAGATGAAAATAAAAACTAATTGCACAGTTTACCTGTAATTTGCGAGATGAATCTTTTGAGCCTAGTTACTTCATAATTAGACAATGTTTGTCAAATAAAAACGAAAGTGCTACAGTAGTCAAAAACCAAAGTTTTTGCCAACTAAACAAGGCCTAACTCTTTCATTATTAGCTCTGTTTTGGTCATTTTCGGATTCTTAAAAACTAACTTTTGTCTCTAGTTTTTAAAATATATATTCTAAGCAAAAAAATGGTGGAGGTGTTTGATCGCCTTAGTTTTTACGAAGATGACTTCATTTATTGTTCTGTATGGGTAAAAAAAAATGGTAAAAGCTGAGTATCAACTGCTTCCTAGATTTTAAGAATCTGATAAAAACTGGGAGGAAAAATTAGCCCATTTTGATCCCACCTAGTTTCCCAAAGACATACTCTTAAAACTATCAAAAACTGAAGAGATCCAAATAGGACCATATACTCTATGCACATCAAACATGCACGTACTTTGTACCTTTATCAATTAATAAAATTATAGTAGGGGGAAACCCCTACTGACTTCCTCAAAAAAAAAAAAAAAATTCCACTAAAGTCGATCTTGATTATTCCTCTACATTGTAATCATATACAAACATGCGTTGCATCACTCAAGTACAAAAATCCTTGAGGCCTTGTTTAGTTTCCAAAAATTTTTGCAAAATTTTTCAGATTTTCCATCACATCAAATCTTGTGGGACATGCATAGATTATTAAATATAGAAAAAATAAATAACTAATTACACAGTTTACCTATAATTTGCGAGACGGATCTTTTGAGACTAGTTAGTCCATTATTGAACAATATTTTTCAAATACAAACGAAAGTGTTACAGTGTCCATTTTGCAAAATTTTTTGCAACTAAACAAGGCCTGAGTTAAATTCAGCATCGATTAGTCACTATTATACACTCCCTCTGTTCCCAAATGAAATCTTGTTTCTCTAGTAGTTCAATTTTTTAAAAAACTTAACCAACTATGTATAAAATATACTAGTATTTATGATGTATAATAAATATCACGAGATAAAGCATGAAATATTTTTTGATAATAAACTTATTTGAAAGTACAAAGTATTGACATTATTTTCTATATTTCTAGTCAAAATTATCAAAATTAAAAGAAGTTTAAATCCTAGATAAGCGAGATGCCGAGATGTGTTTTTTTTTTCTTTGACGAAAAGAGTATATGCAGCGTCCGAACACTTCCACGTTGAGTTGAACAAATAATTGTAAAAGCCACTTGATTACGTGAAAATCCTAGCAATGCATGGCTCTTGTGCATATGCATGATCATCTGCAATGTTTCCAATAGGAGATCCATTTGGAATCCAAATCTAAAATAGGTTTCCAACACAGTACCTATAGTCTATAACAGAGTATCTTTACAGAAGACCTATTTTGAGTATCAGGAGAGGCATAACTCAAATTTGGGTATCCTCTCTTATCGAGACCCATTTGCAGATAGTGTTGTCTTTTAGGTTTTGTTGTTGGAGAAGACTAAAAATAGGTATGTAACCTTTTACCTGTAGCGCTACCTAAAAGACAAATGAGTCTTATATTTTGGAAGAGGATTGTTAGAGATAGTCTAATGTGACGGAGATTAATATTGGCCCGCGTGGCTATGGCTATCCAGCTCCAGACTCCAGTCCCAGCCATCCTCTTCTGCAGGCCTCTAACTTTTGTCCGATCGCTGCGCTAGTGCGCGTGCGCGCAACGACCGCGAGGCCGGAGATCGTTTTCACTTGAATTTCTCGGTGCAGGCGTGTGCCGTGTGTGGTTTTGCCAGAGGGGCTTTTCTTTTCCTTCGTTCCAATCCAATGATAGAGGTTACAGTAGTAGACTGACTTTCTTGATGAGTGAGTCAGATAAAGAAAGACGCGTCTCGCCTCGCCGCGGGCGTCGCTATCGCCAGACCAGTTTCCACACAAGAGCTGCTTGCCTGCCTCGTGCTTCGGGTGCTGTGCTGCACGCGACGCGCTTAGAGCAATTTTAATAACACATCCCACTTGTTGGATGTGAGATTTTTTATAGTCTTCTTTCAGTCTATTTATAGCTAGCTATTCACTATTAATATATGACCCACTTCTTTCTCATAGAGTTATTTTGATTCTTGTGCCTAAGCTGACTGTAAGCTTACGGCCTGTTTCCTCCTCTCTTTCCTCACTTCTTTCTCCATCTCAGCATTTAGCCGGCTTATAGCCCACCATTACTTAGCCAGGTACAAGCCGACCGATGACCCACGCGGTCATCTCCAAATCCGGAATGTGTAACGCTACTTAAGGCACCTAGCTGGATGGATAGTCCAGGGCTTCAAGTCTTGCACATGTGGATCAGTGGATGAGGATGGCAACTTGACAAGTGGTGTACTCTTTTCTTCCATACCGAATTTAGAAGTCGTGTAGGACTCAGATATGGTCTTAAAACACAACTTTAACCTCTTATTTTTATAAAAATATTTAAAAAATGATATATGTATACTTTTATAAAAGTTTTTTCAAGCAAATTTATTCATATAATTTTAACATTTGCAAACTCAATAATTTAAAAGTAATTGATGACTTATATTTTCATATTTGACTCAAAATTTGTCCAAAACGACTTTTAAATCATATACAAAGAGAGCATATTGTGAAGCAAAATCTTATTTAATCATTGTATATACAGGAGAGGGTGCCTAATTTAATTGCCAACGATCACCACCTGCTTCGTGCTGCCACAAAAATAAATCCTCAAAGGTCATTTAGTTTTGTAGGGAACAAGTGAGGGATGTAAGCGGACCTGTCCGCTAACATGTAAATGGATTTCTTTTTGAGAATCTATACTTACAATTTTTCTCTAAAAAAGGATGTGGCGGGAGGTGTTAAGTTGGACCTATCACTGATATAGAAATGAGTGAATGTTCGTAAATTAGTAATGTTGGAAGTATTTTTGAAGTTATGTTTATAAAATATATATGTAATTGGCTTCGTCAAATCCTAATCTCTTGTCGTGGTGCTTCAGAATCATTCCGTAGAATTTTCTATGAGTTCCATCTACATCGTTCTTGATATGGTGCAAACTTGTATCATACTCGTAATATCATGTTAAAAATTCGAGAGCGCAGTGTGTAACTAGAGGTTTCAAATTCTAGGGTGAACCAAGCACGCACTCAAAGTTGTTCAAAGTCAAGATGGTACCTGTAAATAAGGGAATTTAATTTACCTTTTTTTCCTTCTTAAATTCTAAAATGATATTGACTTGCACAACTCAGAAGTCAGAACTATCCTTAGCACCAACACGAACCCACCATGCCAGTATGAGAGCATGCCTTGTTCCACCGAGAAAATATCTACATTTTCCAAATCTTAACACTAAAAATAAGAAAAGGACAAGAAAGCCACCTCTGACCACTGACACTAACTATGAGAGAACGTGGAACGCCCGGGCCTCCTTGGCCACCCTGACGAAGACGTCCTCCAGCGTGGCGTCCGCCACCCCCCACCCGAGCACCGGGAACGCTCGCCGCGCCACCTCCACGGCGCCGAAGACGCAGCCCAGCCCCACCTCCCGCCGGGGCAGCGCGAACTTCTGCGTCCCGGACACGCTGTAGATCCTGGTGTAGCCGGGCGACAGCCGGCTCACGATCAGCTCCACTGCCTCCTCGTGCTCCGGCGAGGTCGTGATCGTCAGGATCCGGGTGCCGCCGTACCTCACCTTCAGCTGCATTTCGTGTATATATTTGCCACCATGTAAGATGCTACTAATGATCATGCATGCATCTTGCAACAAGATTTCTGTAAAACTTGGCTCCAGATCAGGTGGTTTAATTTTTTTTCCAGCATCTTGTTTCTCTGGTCGATCAATGTGCAGGCGTGCATTGCATACCTCCTTGGGAGTTCCAATGCACTGGAAGTTGCCGTTGATGAAGATGCCGATGCGATCGCACAGCTCCTCTGCCTCCTCCATGGAATGTGCTGTGATATACGAGGCAGATATATTATGCTGAAATGTTCCGCATTTGGCGAACCAACTAGGTTGAAAATCAACATGCAGAAGAGAACCATAGCACCAATTAGATGCGCTGACACCAATTTAGACGCGGTGCTACAAAATTTCCCAGGACCAAGAGTCTGCTTCCCAGTCAAGTACTTAGGATTACCGCTAACGCTCGGAAGGCTAAGAATGGCTCACCTACAGTACATCATAGATAGAGCCAAAGGCAAGGTTGCCGGATGGCAAGGACGCTTAGTCAATGTAGCTGGACGAAGAGAATTGGTGCGGTCAGTACTTAGCTCACTACCTGTATATTTGATGACGGTCATTAAACCTCCTAAAAACTTCCTGAGGGAGCCAGACAAGCTGAGAAGAAGATTCCTATGGGCAGGTGACCACGAACTCACTGGTGGAAAGTGTAAAGTAGGCTGGTTCAAGGTATGCACACCAACTGTAAATGGAGGCCTAGGTATTCTAGAATTGGAGAAGTTCAGCAGAGCCCTACGGCTAAGGTGGCTGTGGTTCTCCTGGGAAGACACCGAAAGACCATGAAAAGACATGCAGATGCCAGTAGACAAGGATGACATAGCACTCTTCAATGCTGCAACCAGAGTTGAGCTGGGAAATGGTGCTAAGGCTGCCTTCTGGACCTCGCGCTGGCTGCAAGGTGACGCTCCTGCAACCATATTCCTAACACTATTTAACCATAGCAGAAGGAAAAACAGGTCAGTTGCCGAAGCGCTAACCAATGACAAATGGATCCAAGATGTCGACCACAATATGACAGAGCGGACAATTGCAGAATTCGTGGCCTTATGGCGGCACCTTCAAAACATCACGCTCCTCCCACTGCAGGAAGACAGGATCACTTGGCTGCACACTCGCGATGGGCAGTATACTGCAAAATCAGCATATGACCTGCAATTCGTAGGCACCACTAAATCACTAGCTGCGAGAACACTTGGCGAACGAAAGTGCCGCTAAAATGCCGCTTCTTTGTCTGGTTGATGCTCCAAAACAGAATTTGGACAGCTGCACGTTTACAGCTCACAGAATGGCCCAATGAATACTTTTGTCAGCTCTGCATTAGAAACTTAGAGACCACCTCCCATCTATTTCAGGAATGCAACTTCTCAAGAATGATATGGGACAAGGTCAGCACATGGACTGGGGCAGTGGACCTCAAACCGTCTAATTGGGGATGCATGAACGATATGGAACAGTGGTTTGTGAATATGGGGAGCAGCAACAACAATGAAGTGAGAGATGAGATACGCTCCATAGTCATTCTGACTATCTGGGAAATCTGGAAAGATAGAAACAACCGTGTTTTCAACAAGTTCTGCAGCACGCCGAGCCAAGTGCTAAGTACAATCCAGGACGAAGCTAAAGCATGAATACAATCAGAGAACAAAGGCCTACAAGCTCTGCTGCCAACAGTTGTACCTTTAGGGCCTCATCTCTCATGATTAGCACTCTTCTTTCTAAGACCAGTAGGCGCCTCTGCATTTGTAATTATTAGGGGTGTTGTGGCCTCGAGAAACTGCGAGGCCACAAGAACTTGTAAATAACTCTTGTAACTATTATTCTCTTCACTTATCAATGAAAGCCGGTGACGGATCTTTCGAAAAAAAAATATGCTGAAATGTCCAAGACAATGCATGCATATACAAGAGGAGCTAGGGTGGTTACTGGTAAGAATGATGGTGCAGTCTTTCTTTGCTCGCTTGATGATGTTCCACAGATCGTTCCTCGACCTTGAGTCGAGCCCAGTGCTCGGCTCGTCCATGTAAACAACCTTAGGATTGCCGATGAGCGCGATGGCAACGCTGAGCCTTCTTTTCATGCCCCCGCTGTACTTGCTTACAGATTTGTCGCCGAAACCACTGTGGAACAGATTTACGCTCTTCAGGGAGTCTTCGACTGCCTGGATCAGACAATATATATAGTTCATGATCAAACAAAATGAGTTCCGGTCATTACAGACTGTATATAATTTCAGATGCGCAGTATAAGATAGTTCTCATATTGTACGGTAGATTACAAGATTTATTCTACTTCGTCCATGGTTTCAAAGTTGAAACTACCTGTGTTAGAGCAGCACCTGTGAGATTCTTCATCCGACCAAAGAACATCAGATGCTCTCTTCCTGTCAGAGGCTCCCAAAGCAAACTGCACACACAATTAATGTACATGCTTATTTTAGTTAGCATCACAGCACTTGCAAAACCACCTTCCAAGAAAATAAAGCATCGCCACTGACAAAGTCTCTTGTGATCTTACTCGTGCTGTGGACATACACCAATATTTGTGTATATTTCGTTCATGTCTGTCCTCAGATCCATTCCATGTATGTAAGCAGTACCATAAGTCGGTTTCACAAGGCCAATCATCTGCACATGCATTCCATAAGCAACGTGGAAATAAATTCTGAATATTGTTGTACATGCATTTCATGATAGGAATTATTTCTTACTTACCATGTTGATGAAGGATGTTTTCCCTGCCCCATTGGGACCCAACATCCCAAAACACTGCCCTTTGCGCAAAGCTAGCGATAATCCTTTAACAGCATGCTTGTCAGGGTTCCCATTCTTTCCAGGATACACTTTCTTCAGATTATGGCAGATGATCATATTCCTCATGTCCATATCCTTCAATAATCGTTTCACCACTTTGCGCTGACAGTAATTTTTTTGAAGAATAAATTCATAAAACTATCCATGTTCGTTTTATAATAATTCAGCTATATACTTGGCTAACCTCTAGGGACACATCAGGTTTTGTCGCATAAACATGGACCCTCCTGGATTGCCTCTTCAATTTGATTGGTTTCTGTGATGGCGATGAATGTTTTGTCGATAGAAATCCAAAGAGAAACAGAGGCTGCCATGCAGGTCTATGGTCCAGTAAAAATGCTACAACAAGGAGAATTATCCATTCGATAGACATTAGAACCAAAACATCTTTCATCCCGTTAATCGGGTCGTTCAAGTCCACCCATCTCATCCCAGGTTTTCCCATGTTCCTTCCTGCTGCGGCATACTCAGAGAGCTCGTATATTCCTCGGTACATGGAGAACCCAGGAACAAGCTCCATTATTACAAGCCAATGTCCTAATTTGTTAAAAAAAAAGTTTGTGGTACCAATTCAAACTTTGATTTGAAGAATTTATAGGTTCATAAAACTGGAGTAAAAAATGTCACTTACTTGGGAAGGTTGCATCCTCGATGAATATCTTCAAAAGCGCTTCACCAAGAAGGCTAGAGCCAAAGACATACATGTAACCAATCACTGTAACACAGAAAAGGATGATCCATCCAGATAAGCCCATCGAGAGAACCATACAATCTTGCTGATTACATAATGCACGTTTTATTTTACTAACCACTAGCAGTCTTGACAGATGAGAAGAAAGTTGCAAGCAGAAAAGCAGACATGATCTGTAGGTTGATACATACGAAGTAGAACAGAGACTGTATGATGTAGCTATTTAGTCTGAATATAACCAGCCCTGCGAAACCAAGAAGAGTTCTCTGCATGATTTGCCAGCATTTTGTTTGCAGTGAAAGTGAACCCAAGAAATTCAACATGGAGTTAACTGGTACCTATAATGGACCCAAAGATGATGAAGAACATCATGTAGGCTGCTGAAAGGGCCAAGAAATAGGCGTAAGATACCAACCAGTAGGGTGCATCCTTCAGCCCATGCATCTTCATCATGAGTCTTAGTCTCTGCTGCTTCTCGTAAACAAGGTATGTCAATATTACCTGTAAAAAAAATGAAATAGTCAGCGCACTTATTTTTGATTTCACTGAAGTTCAGTAAGTTAAATTTGACTCACTGGAAGGAGGAGCTGAACTGTCCAGGTAAAGAACAGTGCATCCAGGAGAGTGGTGAAGTCCAGCCTCGTTTTAACTGCAGCTTTGGGCATTTCTTTCAAAAACTCGAGGCGCATCTCTGCATTTTCTCCTTTTAAAAAGTTCAGATATGCAGTGGATGCCTACAGTGGAAATAGTAGCCACAAAAGTAAGTCATACTACATTCTCCACTATCATAAGAAACACCTGAAAAGATTATGTTACTTCGTAAGCTATTTCTCACTGAAAAAGTTGACTGAAAAAAAATCTGTAGGCAAGTGTAAGTACCATATTAACCAACCGTGAAACACGCAAAACTGTCATGGAATGGTGTCCATTATCTCTGCTGAAGCTGGAATTGTACCAAACATATATATGGAAGCGCCTCTTGTTTGTATCGAGGAAGTCATAACCTACAGGAATAATTGCTTGGCTTATTAAAATCGTAGGGTACAATCTATTAGGACAGTTTGACAAAAAATTCTGAATTGAGACTAGGCTACCAGCGAGGAACTCGTTAGATCTTCGCCTCTTATTCCCACCCTTATAACCCTTGAACATATGGTTATTTATCACCGAGGAATTGTCGCACCACAACGACAAAGCTTGAACGCACTGCATATCTGTGTCCATTTCATGGTGAAGATGAAGATAGGAGTGTAGTTATTTATTGTACATAAATTCCGCATAGAGTATAAGAATAAAATTGTGGCATGTAACTCTGCAATGTGCAGTCCACTATTTCAACACAAGCAAACCTTTTTTTTGACGAATCAGGAGGGGTCGAGGCCCCTACAGTAATTTATTTAAACAGAACCAAGGAGTACAGCAAACAACGAGAAAGAAAGTTTACAATAGCGAAAACAGCTATTTCAGTAACCACAGAATAAAATTGTGGCATGTAACTCTGCAATGTGCAGTCTACTATTTCAACACAAGCAAACATGTATTTCAGGAACCACAGAAAAAATATTCTTTTTTTTTTACCAGATTCCATTGGTATCCCATCAAAATGTCCTGAAATATTGCGTGACTCTGATAAGCACTTCGGTTGGAGCAGATACAAGGTCTCATTTGGAACGAGACCCGGTTCAATGAAGAGCACATGTGCCGGCAGAGAGCTTGAACCCTGCAAGGGCCAAATTCACCGTCACAGTAAGTCCTTCCATCAGAATCATCAGAACAAAGAAGCACAAGCTTTTGGAGAAATGCAGCTTGATGATCATGAATAATGATTGATCAAGATAATAAGGTACTTACAGGAACTACTGTCGAGAACAAATCCAGGTAGTCCGAAGAATTCGAAGCAGCAGGCATGAGTCCGTACTGTGGGGGAACAGGTGGGAACAGCAAGTTTCCAAGGCCTGCCAAAAAATTCAGCAAGAACAAAGAGCTATCAATGATCTGAGCACCCAACCAAATATGCACAAGATTTCCATGAAAAGTACATCTGTACGTACCTTGGGCAAGCTGGCGGTTCTGTCCGGTGAGAAGCACGGTGGCGGGGCAGCTCTTCTCGGATGCCTTGCACGGCCGCGGGTGCAGGCGCGTCAGTGCGCGCGCCTCGGTGGGCGGCACCTGCACCAGCGCCGGCCACCTCGGCGGCGCGGGCACGGCGCAGGCGAGCGCCTGGATGGGCGTGGAGTACTGGATGCCGCACTCGGTGCCGACGCAGCCGCACCGGAACGGAGGCCGCTCCAGCTCGCTGTCCACCACGCGCTGGATGGTGACGAGGAGCACGCAGAGCAGCGCCGGGAACGCGGCGATCGCGGCGTTCGTCCTCGCGTTCCTCCTCTGTGCGGCCGGTGTCGTGTGGGTATCAAAGCAAAACCAGGCGTTCCGGTGAGTAGCTATAGACATAGGACCGTCGAGGATTGGCCTGCTTTGCGTTTTTCTTGAAATGGCACAGTAACAAACACAGACATCTGCATGTGGTGTGGCGGCGTGGAGATTTCGTTACCTGGAAAGAGAGGTTCTTGAGGAAGAGGGCATGGACCTGCCTGGAAAACCTTGCAAGACCACGCGATCTCCGTCGAGACTCCATGAGTGTCTGAGTTCAGCTGAGAGAGCAAGAACTCACTAACGGATGACGCGATCGAAGAAGAAGAGGCACTACAGCAAGTGACGAGTCATACTATACCACCGACACCGAGCTCATGCTCACGTGCTGCTCCTGATATATTAGATATAGCAGAGCTGCCAGAGGAGTAAGTAGCACAAGCACAGCAGAGTCCAGTCCAATCCAGTCCAGCAGCTGGCTGGCTCAGGTCAGGACTTCAGGAGTCAGCAGCAGGTCAGGCGAATGCCTCGTGGCGCGCGCCGCGGGGCGTGACCATCACGCGCGCCGTGCCGCCTGCCCGCCTGTCCGTCCGGGTATCAGGCGGGAACGCGGCGGCGGCGGATTACCGGTGAAGCATTCAGTTTCTGTTTCGCCATGGAAGCCGATGCTGAATGACGTTGGCTTGAAGAAATCTGTGCCCCCGCTTCAATGCTGCTGCCGTCGCCTCAGCCGGGTGTTACGGGACGAGCCTAGCTAGCCTTGTTTTTGTTGTTGGCACAGTCAGTGGTTTACGAAATGCACATGGAGAGAGCGAGCTTAACGATGGAAATCTGGCTTACCGTTGTATGTATATGTGTATAGCTGTATATATATAGTATGTATATGTGTATAGCTGTCGTCGTCCCTCAGCATTAAACTTAATCAATGCAAGAAGGCTAGACCCACTTGAAGAAAGTAAAATAACTGACCTTGTGTTAGTCGCAAGCGCATTGGACGATAATTTCAATGGAGAGAGTATGACATATCCAATTTTCATAACTTTGTAGCGACGATAGTCCTGAACCACTTTCGTGGCTGCGTTACGGTTCTTCTCGTACATGACTACATGAGTTATCACACCCTTCAACTTCAATGAATGCAATTTTTCTACTAGCACATGATCCATTTGCAGTAGAATATACAAATTTATGGAAAAGCTAAAACAAAAATGCGCATCCCGCCGGCCTCAGCCCTCAATCTCTCTCTCTCTCTCATGGTGGCGGTGCGATGGATCCACGCCCGGTGGAGCTTCCGCGACCCGCACTCGCATCCCAACCGCCTCCTCGCATCCATGCCCGCGCCTCACCGTCTCCCTTACGTGTGGCCATGGTGGACTCGGTGGCGATGGCGCCAGATCCGCCACCAGATAGGTCTGTTCATCCTCCTCCTAGATCTGGTATCTAGAGTTCTGGCGAGCTCTTCCTTCTTATCTCTCAACTCTAGTAGACTATAGAATGGTTGGCCGGAGGAGGCAGGTAGGCAAGGCAATGGAGATTGTGAATGGGCGGTTAGGGGAGCTAGCGGTGGTAGGAACGGTGAGGACTGAACGGGGCAAGAGAGGCTTGACGGAGCTAGAGAAGATGGCGGCGGGCAAGCTTGTCAGAGGTGGAGAAGATGGTGGTGGTGGTGGTGGGGCGGGAGAGGATGTGGGCAGCCAGGGGCAATGGCGTCGGATTCGGGGCCAGCCACGGATCTGGTTTGTTTTTTCTTTTTTTTGGTAAGCAAAATAATTTTTTCTCAAACAGAGCGTACAACCAAAAATTGGATTTCCTGCACTTCATAAAATTGTGTAACTGTACTTTTAGAAAAAATGTGATGTCATTGCAAAGGACAGGGTACATACGATTGTAATCTCCTCGTTTCTCATGATCTCATCGATGGGAAAAAATGTTTATGCACGGCATGGTGCTTCTTAGCCTCCATGAGTCCATGACACACGCCGTTACGTCACCATATCTTAGTCTGCATGAGAAGCATCGGTGTAGAATAATCGAATTAATCAACATTGGTGCCCGTGGTTCAAATACGGATCAGATCGATCGGCCGAATCACACTTATCGACATAAACAAATCTCCAGCATTATACACTTTAACACTTTAACGTGAGGCTATTTTTTCATCGGACTCAACATTAGAACCAGCGCAGATCCTAGTGCATGTCATAGCTTGTTTGTTTAGTTGAAAAGTCATGACTGAAAATAATATTCGCTGATTTGTTATGAGAAAAAAATATTACTGAGTAGCTGATAGATTCGGTATATAAGTTTAGTCTAAACTTCAACCCATGCCCCCTTCCAAAACATGCGGCTAAACTTGTCAACCAAGTCATTGCAGACGTCAGAGTAATATGGTAGAGTATGTAATTTATTGACTTGTATTTTTTTATTAAGAAAAATATAGTAATAAATTATTGGCTTACAGTGAACCTGAGCCCATGAGCCCGTTGTGGCTCCAACCGTAGGTCCTTAGTGGCCACCCTGTCAAAATGGATTAACAAGATACCACGTGTTAATATAGGTCAGGAATAGCCGCATGGCGTGACATGTACAAAGATTAGATTACAACGGATTGTGTTACAAGAATATCCTAACCAATCTAACTACTTGGCTTACAACACAAGGAATGCAACTAGACGTATACTCCCTAACAACCTGAGCTCACGGCTAACCATCAAGAGATATGACGCCTAACAAATTTATCCTTTAACACTCCCACTCAATCTTAACCTACCTCAAGGTTGAGATTGTTTCTGAATCTGACTAACTTTGAGAGGCTTACTGCTTTTGTAAAACCGTCAGCAACTTGATCTCTAGAGCTAATGAATCTCACATCTACTAGGCCCTATGACATGCTTTCTCTAACAAAATGATAATCAATCTCTATATGTTTAGTTATTGCATGAAACACTGGATTAGAAGTCAAGTATTTTGCACCAATATTATCACACCACAATCTTGCTGCTAGAGGATATTTGAATGTTTAGTTCACCAAGCAACTTTTGTACCCACATTATCTCTGCAGTAGCATTAGCTAGGGCCTTGTAATCAGCTTATGTGCTAGACCTTGACACCGTAGCTTGTTTACTTGCACACCACGAGACAAGGTTTGATCCAAGGAAGACAACAAAACCTCCTGTAGATCGCTGATCATCTACACATCCTTCCCAATCAGCATCAGAGAAGGCACTTATCATCATAGAGGCCGACTTTCTTATCTTAAGTCCAAGCTTGGATGTGCCATGTACATATCTTAGAAATCTTTTAAGTGCACTCTAGTGAGTAGTAGTGGGTGCATGTCAGAATTGGCACACCTTGTTTACTGCAAAAGAGATATCCGGATGGGTTAGTGTAAGATATTGTAATGTTCCCACTATACCCTATACCTTGTAGCATCGTCTGGCCCCAATGCATCACCATCGATTATACTTAGTTTTTTAGCACTAGATAGGGGAGTACCAATGGGCTTGCTTAAATTCATTCTAGCTCTCTTTACCACATCGGCAACATATCTTTCTTGATTCAACACCAACCCATCTACTGAACTCTCGACTTCTATACCACAGAAATAGTGTAAATCACCCAAGTCCTTCAATGCAAACTCCTTTTCAAGATATTAGAGCAGAGCATTTGTGGCTTCTTGAGATGAGCTATTGCAACAATTATGTCATCAACATATATCGATACAAACATTGTGTGCCTTCCTTTGTTATAATAGAATAAGGAGGTATCTTCCTTAGGCGGCATGAAACCCAATGATTCTAACTTGCTGCACAACCGAGCATACTGAGCTCTAGGGGCCTGTTTTAGACCATACAACGCTTTATCCAACTTGCACACTAGATTTGGTCTTGACCTATCCTCATATCTAGGTGGTTGATGCATATACACTTCTTCCCGCAAGACGCCATGAAGGAAAACATTTTGTACATCAAGTTGCCGAAGTGACCACCCTTTTGATATTACTACAGAAAATATGATGCGACCACTGGGCTAAGTGTGTCTTCATAATCTAGACCATAATGTTGCTTGTAGCCTTTTGCAACAAGTCGAGCCTTGTACCTATAAATTGTTCCATCAGCCCTTTTCTTAACCTTATACACCCATTTGCAACCTAAAATGTTTTTGCCTTTCGGTTGTGGAACAAGGTGCTGTTATGCATCAAAGCACTACGTTCCGCATCCATAGCTACAACCCATCTCGAATCATGCAAAGCTTCATAGAACATGATCTCTAGAGAACTCATTAGTGTTATCAGGTGGAGGAATATATGCATGAGGATTAGATACTTCAATGCCCCTAATGGTAGTATTTGAGTTAAGTAAGGATTCCGGAAGGAGAGAGAGTTTAGTGTGTAGCCATGCACCGAAATTTGGATGCATGGAATGGAACAGGACACTTCATCAAAATCAATGTCTCATGAAATGTATACTCTCAAGGATCTAGGCACTTATACTCTTTATGATGATTACTATACCCAAGCAATACACAACACTTAGAACAAAATTGGAGTTTGTTTTTATTGTAGGGTCTTATATTAGGCTAGCAGGCACAACCAAAAACACAAAGGAAGGTATAATCGGTAGTCTAGCTGTTGTTTCAGCAAGCGTGCATAGGGAGTTTCACTCTCTTTGAGTTTGGAAGCAAGATGATTTATAAGGTGGACAGTAGTAGCAAAAGCCTCATCCCAATACTAGAGAGGTATAAAAGCATGAGCTAGAAGGGTGAGACCAACTTAAACTTTGTGTCGATGCTTTCTTTCTGCAGCACCATTTTGTTGGTGTGCATGGGGGCAAGAAACATGATGGGTGATGCCAATTCGTTGTAAAAAGGAATTTAAAGATTGATATTCTCCTCCCCAATTGGTTTGCATAGATAGAATTTTTGTATTGAATTCTCGTTCAATTAAATTTTGAAAATCATGGAACCTCTAAAAAACTTTAGACTTATGGCGCAAAAATATACTCATGTGAACTTACTGTAATCATCAATAAAACTCACATAATAACTATTTTGACCAACTAATGATGGAGCAAGACCCTAGACATTGGAGAACACAAGTTGCAAGGGACTAGTTGAAGTAGTAAACAACCTAGGGCATGGAAGTGCATGGCTTTTACCCTTTTGACATGCATCATAGACAACATTTTTATTTGACTCTTTGACAAAAGAAAGCTTGTGGTGATTTAAGACTAGCTGAACTATGGGTGCTGCAGCATGTCCTAATCTATAATGCCACAAGGAGGTAGATGCCTTGACAACTCCTAGTGCCTATTTATTCTCATCGATCTTGAGAGGATAAAGACCCCCTTCACATCTGCCTTGCAGAACCATCCTCTTCGTGTCCCATTCCTTAATGGAAAAATAGTCAGGATGGAATTCAAGGAAGACATTGTTATCACAAGCTAGACGATTTATGGAAAAAAGACTCTTTTGTGCATTTGAAACATGAAGGATTTTATTGAGGTGGATAGTACCATTATTTGGGGATTGCAAAATACTAGATCCAACATGACATATATCCATACATGATCCACTTGTAGTGTGAACCTACTCGTGGCCACTATACTTGTCATGTGTTGTGAGTTTTTCTAGTTCTCCCATCATGTGATCTATGGCTCCCAAATCCATATACCAGTTCATATCTATACGATACGAAGTGGTTACCGATGCCGCACTCTTCTGAGGAGGGCTAGAGAATGAGGTATCAATCCTCTTGAAGCAGCAGACAACAATATGTCCTTCCTTGCCACAGAGCTATCAAAACATGCTAGCTTGGAAGTTGGATCCATGTCCACCGCCATTGCCCTAGCCACCGCCACGACCAGGGAAACCACGATTCCCACCACCGCGACCACCATTGCGGCCACAAGATGTGTTTCCTCCATGACCACCACATGTAGCCATGTTCATAGAAGCATTGGAGCCTCCATTCTTCATCTCCTTGCGTTGTTCAAAAATTACAAGCTGAGTTTACAACTCACTTACTAAGATTGGTTCAACTCTGGCAGCAACTATAGACACCACCGGATCAAAGTAATCATCAAGGCCAGTCATGATATACGAGACCAGCTCTTTATCCTCTAGTTTGTGCCCGGTCGACGCCATGTCATCGGCTAAGCCCTTCATCTTCACAAAGTACTCGCCTATTGAAGATGCCCCCTTTGACACCATCACGAGTGCCATCCGCATGTTGATGACATGAGCACGCGATTGGGATGCAAACATCCTTTCGATGATAGTCCATGCCTCCTTTGTAGACTTGATCATGGTGGGAATCTGCCCCAAGATTTCCTTGGAGCAGGACATCAACAAGAAGCTGAGGACTTGTTGATCTTTCATGAACCATGAGGCAAACTTAGGATTTAGAGCGAGAGAGTCCTTCTTGTCCTCCCCTTTCATGGATTCTATAAAGGGTTCTGGTGCTTTCATCGTGGGCTTGATGTATGACTCAAGCTATGCGCCCCCTAGGGTTGATAGCACCTGAAGCTTCCACATCAGGTGGTTGTTGTGGCTCAGCTTTTCTATGATAGGAAAGATGAGCAATGGAGCAGAAGAGGCAGTGAATGAGGAAGCTATCACGTGGAACACCATAGGTTTTCTCCATTAGGATGATGGCTCTAAATACCATGTAAAAATGGGTTAATGAGATACCTTCTCAGGTTCTCGGTACGTGTTAATATAGGCCAAGAATAGCCCCATGGCATGGCATGTATAGAGATTAGATTACAACAGATTGTGTTATAAGAATATTCTAACCAATCTATTTACTTGGATTACAACACAAGGAATGCACCTAGACATATACTCCAACCTGAGCTCACGGCTAACCATCAGGAGATATGATGCCTAAAAAACTTATCCTTTAACAACCCCCACCCTCTGCCGCCGCTGGTCGTAATCCTAAAGCTGGTGCATAGCACCCTCCACCTCTCTTGTCATTCCCTCCTTGAGTCCTAACTAACCACGGGTCTAGGCACCATCACAAGCTTGACCTTACGATGCATCATCGCTACCTCCTCCACCTCCTAGCCACCGCCGTCGTTCGTCGTTTTGAAGCAAGCACCCCCTATTCCCTACTTCCCCTCACTTCATCTGGTGCGATTGACCTCCTCTGTCGCGCATGCCTCTGTAGGCGCTGGCCTTGATGCTGATGGTCATGGCCCTTGTGAGGCACCCATTGGGCTAGTAGTGCTGCTCGTGCCTCCCCTAGTAGCAATAGCAGCGCCCCTAGTCATCAATGGCGTAGGAGAAGGCAACAAGTTCATCATCCCCTTGGTGGCCTCATGACGGGCCCTATTTTGTCGTGCCTCTACCCCCTCTACCACTAAGGCCGACTGCCACACAACCACCACGACCACTTAGCATAGGGCCTGGGTGCCCCACTTGCCCTAGACATAGGTGTAGGGTCAAGACTAGAGGGGGTGTGAATAGTCCTTTCTAAAATTAACGTGTTGGCTAATTGAAACAAATACGGAATTAAACTATCAGTCTAGCAAAGACTACACCCCTCTAAGTTCACAAGCACCTTATAAAGATCCTAAACAAGCAACTAAGGTGCCGACCTAGCTAGAGCTTGTTGACACTTCTTAACGCAATTACTATAAATAGACTTTTAAACCTATCCCTAGCAACGACGTCAAAATTACTTTACATCACTTAAGCTATGTTGTCATCCCCAGCATGATGTAATAGTGCTAGTATTAAATCTATATGCTTTTCTAGGAATAAATAAATAAAGGATCCGCAAGCGCACAAATAATACCGATGTAGCATTTTAACCAGGAGTAATCCAGGTATTGTTATTTATATTTTTACCACTGGGAAGGGACTTGCAATGGATAATGAGCAATGAGCACTGCATGTAATCACAGAGATCTTAACCATGTCTTTATCTATATCTCATGTAGGGTAAGTGTCACTTAATATAAATATATGAATATGAATAATAAGTGAGAGATGATAAATAAGAATTCATAGCCATATGATAAATATGATAATCATCTCAATTAGATTACTCTAAGTCTATAGCACTAGCATTGTACTAGGACAATCTACAGGAATAAATCCTATGTATTCTAACTATACTGTCAAAGCATATATTGATTAGTGCAAGTACACCTAGCATCATCGCAAGAAAAGTTTATATCTGTGCATAGTGATATTAGCAAGAAAGATCATGAACATAGCAATCACTTCCCTTTAATAATGGTTCTCTACAAGCCTTATAATTGGGAGGAGGAATACAAAGGACTCAATAGGTGTCGATGAAAGCTAGTCGGCAGTCTACCTTGGGGTATACCCACGGTAGTAGTTTATCGGTAGACGATGCGCAAGCTACGAACTCAATGGTGACGCAAGACACAGACAAGGTTTTTATCCAGGTTCGGCC
>Ga0182004_10000570_pt1 | contig 23248 bp, 14 predicted proteins | sample Sormic07211540_1_FD_120479 | JGI IMG/M metagenome (GOLD analysis project Ga0182004, IMG submission 120479) | Endophyte microbial communities from Sorghum bicolor roots, Mead, Nebraska, USA - 072115-40_1 MetaG | ecosystem: Host-associated > Plants > Roots > Unclassified | place: USA: Nebraska...
AATATTATTTATATATATATATATATATATATATATATATATATATATATATATATATATATATATATATAGTCACATAAAATGATAGATTAATATCAATATTACTTCTAGCTTAGTTGCTAGGGATGATAACCTAGTTTAACGCTAAGAGGTATAGGTTAATAAAAGGTAAATATTGTATTAGCGACAAGTTAATAATTACCATAGTATTTATTATATTTGTGTTGTTACTAATTTAGTGATGTACATTTAATTCATACCAATAGTCATCCAAGCGTTGCAGATCCGATGGAATACCAAACTCTCACTAGTGCTCTTTAGTATCCCACACCAACTTGTCCTAACTTGGTGTTTGTTGTGTAGCACATGTGCCACTTCATGCATGATCCCCGGATCCTCTACTACATGAAGTGTATCTTGTCAGCTAGCTCCCTCCACATTGGCACATGGCCGATTGACTCTCTCATTGCATGCTCTGACACACATTAGGCCGGTTGCCTAGACTCTTGATGATCTAGTTGCGGCTACTATGTTTTTCTTAGAGACAACCTTGTTTCTTGGTTGTCCAAGCAACAAACCATGATATTGCCAACAACACTACTATAGCATGGGCAACAACATAGTACTCCACCTTGGCATTGGAATGACTTGTTGGCTTGCTCATCATCTTTAGGAACTCCATGTCTCGACTACTAGTAGGGAAACCTTTGTCTATTATGACAATGTTAGTACTCTCTACATGATAGTCAATCTCATACATCATCATTATATGAAGCACATTGAGATCAACATTGACTTCATCAGCAAAAGGAATGTTTCAAGTTTGGGTGCCACATGTGCCTTTCATCTCACCAATTCATAGATATTATGACCAAATGCTTTCCTATATAGTTGTTCACTGAGTTTAGGTCCAGTCTTTATGTCTATGACTCTTCCACTTTGTCTACCAGCAGGTATATATTAGATAAATGTAAATGTGGTGTAAGTTTAGGTCCAGTCTTTACGTCTATGACTCTTCCACTTTGTCTACCAGCAGGTATATATTAGAGAAATGTAAATGTGGTGTACACATGTCTAGTAACACAAATTGTTTTGGGCTGATATATAAGAAAGACACCCAACACCAAAGGGTGTGTGGTGTTTCCCACAATCTCTCCAGTCTACATAAGTATGTAGTATTTGTTTTCATAAAATCAGGTTGTGTCCTATTAGGCAAAGGTCATGATATCTTTCCATACTACTCTTGGAAAATCCAGTAAAGTTTTATTTTAATTAGAAAAGATGGTGCGTGGAACCACAAGCAAGACATAAATTAAGTGTCATTCCAAGTGAATGAAGATTCCTTTTTACAAAAGTTGAAGTTTTAATTAATATATAAAGTTCCTTTAGCTTAAGTGCTACTGAATTGGCCTCACGATGTATATACATGCATTTTTGTGCATCAGCAGCTAGACCAAATGAAGTTCTAATCCGTCATCATCTTGGGTTTTCTCTTGTTGAAAATTAAGTGGAAGGATTAATCCTTCTTGCTTATTAGAAGTTCTAATACATGCATGGACTTGATTTTTGTGCTTCTGTAGATACAGATCTTGAGACCATGATAAGATTTCCATTCCGGCTGATGCATGCCATCTAAGAGCATCTCCAATAGGAACCCCCAAATCAGGGTTCCTTCTTCTTGATTTGAGGGCTCCCCCTACTCTTGAGGGTATATTTTTTATGATTCTATTTTAGAAGGAGCCTTCAAATTAGGGCCCTCAAATCAATTCTAATAAACACTAACATATGAGACCCACTTATCATACAACTGTATACACTGTTGTTCCAATTGAGTGAGCTATATGGGGTGGAGCACCATAGTAGTTCCAATCGACCATGGGAGAGGTGGGGGAGGAGGACCCGAGTCATTCCAATCATCTCAGCTATGAGGGTGTGGGAGAGAAGGGGGCATCGGAGATGGCATAGGGAGGTCTAGGCGAACCGGGGTTTGGGACACAACACACGGAGGTGTAAGAGAGTTAGGATGAAAAAGATGCATGGGTGAGTTGGTGCATGAACAATATTCCCAAGAAGAGGTAGGAGCTCCCTACACACCCCTAGAAGATGGGGTTGAGTGGGGAGATTTGTGGGGCCTTTGTAAAGTAAGGACTTGAGTTGGGACGCTGTTGAATTATGTTTTTTCCTCTAGCACCAGAAAGTAGAGTAAGGGTCCTGTTTAGGGTCCCTATTGGAGATGCTCAATGCTTGGAGCTAATTTGGTCACCCATTTTGTCACCATGAAAATGATTTTTATTGGACGGTATGCATGCAGAATGTCAATACATGACTGATTCAAATCCACATTTTCTCAAGTAGCTTCAGCTAGTTGTGGTCTCATGATAGTGACCTGTATCTAACACCAGTGTCACCAAAAAAAGTTCATCCTTGTCATTTTGTGCATGATTCAACGCCTAAAACATATGATAATTAGGTACCGGCTGAAGTAGTAGACTACCAAATTACTTCGTAAAAAAAAATATACCTATATATATCATACTATGAAACATCTTTCATGACATGTGGCGGCCAAGCAAAGTTCCTTCCTCAAGAAATATGAGATTCTTTGCCGAATGGGCACAATATATGTGTCCTTCCTGTGCTGTGTCATAATATTCTTGACATGATGCTCTCAAACTTGAATCCTGACATGCCTCTATTGTCGAAGAAACTAATGTTATATGATAAAAAAACTCACTTTTAGGCTGCCATGATCATATTATATATGATCCGTATATAGTGCAAAAGAAATTAATATATATTTGTCTAATAGAGCTTTATTTGTTTCGTGTGTAAAGAAATTTTAAATTTATGCAATGACTCGCGCTTTGCCTGACCAATTCAAGCAGAAAGAGTCTCATTCAATTCTTGCATGCTTCGCATCTGATGAAATTTGGATGAAGAGCTCGCTTGTTTTGACGTACTCGGCTAGCTAGAGTGTTAGAAGCGGCAATGACGAAGTACACTCTCCCTTGACCAACACCTTTGAACACCAGTTTTCTATTTTGTTTTTCTAATGTGTAAGGGTTGTTGAAAAGGTGTATCCTAAAAGTTAGCTTAAAAGTGACATACATTTGACCAAATAAAAAATACTTATGGGTGGATGATAGGAAGGTGGGAGGAAATGGGTTTGGATGGAGACCTTTAGTTGGCATGCTAATGTCACCAGGGTAAGACAACGAACTGAAGCCTTTTCTTTTGGATGTGTGTGTTGGGAAATCATACCTTGTTTTGAGAAATTATAATCACCAGGATAAGACAACGAACAGTTTTAACAAGAAGATGGATTCCATGTATGGCCATATATAAATATGTGAATGAAAAAATGGATTGTTTCATAGTTGCACTGTGTTTTATGTGCTCTTCACTAACATGTCCTTATTTAGGAGTTTTTCAATCAGTTCTTTAGGAAATCATATTATCAAAAAAAGTAAGAAAAACTAATCAGAGGAGAGTAGAGGAGCGCTTCCAGAAGTGATTCGGTAGTTGAAGGTTGGTTGACATTGAATAGTGCTCAGTAGCCTTCTAAATGTATATAACATTCTTTCCTCAATAGCAAGGGGTGTACTAAAAAAGCGATATTTTTAGGGACCATTACAGATGGTTTGTACGGATGGCTAGACTAGCTGTCCCTACCCATCCATCTCTACCTCTAGAAATCGATTTGTAGCGGGTGGCTGGGTATTTTTAGGGACAGCTGAAAAACGAGCCACTCCTAAAAATCATTTTTCAAAAGTCACAAATATAGGCCCAAAATGTAGAAAAAAGGTATTAACGAGAAAAACCCTACCAGGTTACCACATGATTTTCCACAAGTGACAAGTCATGCAAAAAAGAGCAATATGTAGCCATGGGGCTCAAACCCATGAGCTTTGCCCTCACATGCTCCTCTCCACCAACCACCAATTTGTGTCCATTGGCAATGTTTCCTTCTCATTTTATTTTCATCCAATTTTAAAATGAATATTTGAGTCCTTAAACATATTCAAATAAAAAAGTTGTCAACTACAAGGTTTTATAACTTTTTGAGATCTATAACTTTTATTTTGGTCATTTTTCGATTCGACATCGTTTGAAGAATTTCAAATGTGAGAAATTGAAACATATTTTTATGAATAGATGGTTTCAAATAAAAATGATGTCAACTACAAACTTGTACAACTTTAAGAGATCTAGAACTTTTGTTTTGGTCGTTTCTCCATCTAACATCTTTGAAAATTCAAATTTCAAATTTGACGAAACTAAAACATAATTTACCTTAGATACAAAGTAGGAGGCTTGCACTTCTGGTTTGGGGTCTCATAGAGGTTATGTACGATTTTCTTTGTTTTGAATCATTCGCTGTGAAAGATGGATCACATCTTCGGTTCTAAGAGGACAAGTGACTAGGTAACTGTCGACGAAAGCTAGTCGGCAGTCTATCTTGGGGTATACCCATGGTAGTAGTTTATCGGCAGACAGGTGCGCAAGCTACGAACTCGATGGTGACGCAAGACACAGACAAGAATTTTATCCAGGTTTGGCCGCCGTGTGGGCGTAATACCTATGTCCTGCGCCTGGTTGTATTGATCTGAGATGTGTTGAATTCTCTAACTTATGTTGTCCTCTAGGGGACCCCTGTCCCTCCTTATATATCGTGAAGGGACAGAGTTACAAGTAAAGTATCCTATTTGGTACAATATCTTGTAGCCTTGCGTGCACACCGACCAGCGTCGTGCGCCGCACGTCTTCATCTTATGGGCCGAGCCACCTCTGATGGTGCGGCCCAAACCCATGACGGTATAGGGGTTTATACTCCCACAGTAACCTAACATTGCTAAAAAAACAATATCTTTGTTTCTACATGATAGCTAGACATAAATATATCATCATAGCAGTACTTAGCACCTCTCCACCTAACATTTCTTAAGACACAAGTTAATAGGTGGAATAATATGCTACCACATATCAACATTGAATTGGGCAACAACGTGATGTATCTCATTAGAATCTAAATCCGAATAGACAATCCTAGGTGAAATTACACTGTCAGTCGAATCCATATAGACATGCCCAAATTAAACAAATGTTTGTGGAACTTAAAAGCAACTTTGAAGATAAAAATGTTTTTATGGTACTTACATAGAGTTGTGCTTACAAAATATAACTTAGCCAAGCAAAACTGGCAAGGGTATCATATTTGATTGTCGGTTTGTCAGGATAGTTTGCATTGTTTTGAGTATTGTATTAGAAGCATGTTTTATGTGACTATCTATAGTTAATGATATGCTTTGCAACGTGATAGTTTAAAGCATGTCTAATTTTGTGCAATTTTGAGATGACTTTAGTATTGTATTGAAAAATCATCTTTAATTGTCTATGGAGCATTCTATGATATGCTTTGTTATTGATGATTAAAAGTGTTTACAATATCATTATAGAAAGTGTTTTTAGATGTCTTTTAACACTAAAACCATGTCTAATACCGTGTTATTTTGAGATGTCTTTTAACACTAAAACATCTTTACATGACTATGTAGAGATGCTTAGAGTGTTTTACTATGAAAGTGTGCCTAGAGCGACTTTTTCTTGTAGTGTTGATTAATAACCAAAGGTGGACTTATTTTTTATAACCCAAATCTCATGTCACAAATGTTTGGCACTTGGTTAGGAGGGATTGTTAAAAATTTTGAAGTGTTTGGTCATGTTAGGATTGTCTACCATCTATTGGTCAGTTTGTTTACATATGAATGACTTAGCCTTTTAAAAGAAAAAAATACTCTTCTCTTTTGTAAGTTATATTTCACTGGTTTCGTAAATGGGCCATCTATTTGGTTGTGACAGCTTTGTAGCACTTGGCATAGGTGGCCAAGTATCATGAGGTCATAACCACCACAAACATTATTGTTCGAGTTAGTGTCAGAGTATGTGTTTGTGCGGCTCGGGTGGACTCAAGAACACAAGAATCACAGAGGGAACGCAACAGTTTATCCTAGTTCAAGTCGATTGATGCCCTATGTCTACAGCTAATGATCCTTATCCTCAAGAGCACCCAAAATCGAGGGGTTACAACAGATGTACAGGAGATAGAGAGAGATTTGGTAGGGGGTTAGCTCGATGCTAGTCCTAAGGTTGCATCATCGCTGGTGGAGCCTTCCCCTTGTCAGAGAGGAGGAAGACGATAGAAGCGGTGGAGGAGCTCTTGATACCCCTCTCTGGGTTGCCCTGCTCTCAATGTTGGGTAGTGGTGGATTGGTCAAGAGTGGAACACTTTGTCTAGGATTGTTTTCTTTGTTGTCCTCCCCCCTCTAGGTTCCGACCTTATCCCATATATATTGAGATAGCTCAGGTACATGGCGGCTGGGGGTTGAGCATGTGGTCTACATGCACCAGAGTCTAGGAGGGTCTTGTAATGGTGTTGTCCAGCTGGCCTATGTTCTAACACTCTGTGTGTTAGGCTATGTCCGCTTGGACCAGCCTCCCCTAAATGCGCCTTCTAGAATCCTTTTGGTGGCAAAGGAGGCCAACTCGATTGGCTGACGCAGGGCCTAGAAGGCCCCAAGCCCCTAGAGGTTGAGGAGTTTGTCTTCTTGTGTCATGCCCCAACAGGGGAGCAGTGGATAGAGCCACGCCCAAGGGGTAGCTCTGAGGAGCCCCTGAGCCTCGATGGCTTGAGGTATGTATTCTTGCACCACGGTGGTTAGTGCTGGAAGGGCTAGAAAGGACCAAGGATTGGGTCCAGGCTCTTGTCGGTTAGGATCTTGGGGCTCGAACGAGCCCCCGAGCTCCGAGCTGAGGCAGAAGGCGTGCTCGGGCTTGGCCTTTTCCTTAGTCTAAGGGTGACCGCGAGTGTACCTGATGGGTATAGCCTCCGATCTTTCGAGCAGTCCTAGAGGGATCAGTTGGGGGTCTCTTGATCGAGAACTATTAATCTCGAGGCTTAACGTACCCATATATTATGATCTCGTCACCAAGGTTATCTTGTTCTGGATAGATGAGTGGTGTTCTAGTCTTTGGATTGATAATCAATAGAGTGTGTGTTGTTCTTCTCTTTTGAAGATTGTGCGCTTCATGTAGATATGCTAGAGGTAGTATTTTAAAGACTTTTCACTATCACAATGCATTGCACTAAAAAAGTTTGCACTATCGAAAGAGGTTATGGTTTATGCTAATATATAGTAAATGATTATAAACTAAGCATATTTTAGTTGTTAGGTTCCTTAATTATTGTGGAACCCGCCTCAACTTCACGTAAGTGCTTGTATTTTCTAGATTTGTTTATTTAAGAATTTAGTAACGGTATTTTTTTAGTAGTAGGCAACTTGTGTATGACAACACATGTTTTTAAGTTCTTAATTGATATGAGTTATTATATTTCTTTGGATTTATTTATTCCATAATTTAGCAACTCTATGTTCAACGACGGTGAGTGTGATGACTTTGTCAGTTTCAGGATTTATCGGTCAAGCTCAATCCTTCGAAGATGCTCATAGAAGTGGGGTATGTGTTTGAGTCTACATGCATGTATTTGAGCATTTACATCTGTACTGGATTTTTCAAAAAGTAAAAATAAAGATTATAAGTCGTTCTAGATTTTCTAGATACGTAGTAAACACTACTTGAACTTAGGCATTTCTCAAACTACCTTGGAGGCAGGCAGGTCGGTTGCCTGCCTCCATTATTGCGTGGTCAGTAGCTAGCCCAACAATCACTACGGTTAATATCGATTAACCATGGTGGTCATATTATAATGCTCGTCTTGTTAAGTAGTGGTCTAGACAGCCCATCTAGGCCCGGTAACAGATTCCTAACATATATACAGCGAGCACAAGAAACCATAACTTATCGTCACCTTCCTCTCCCTTAGTCGTGCCACTTACCACATGCCTCACGCCTCCCTTCGACCTCTGCACGACGTGCCTCCCACATCCACTCTCTCACTCCCTCTCTTATTTCGTCCACTCTCTCTCTCCCTCGGTGGCCCTCGCCTCCCCTCTCCTAGCGTTACTACCCATCCCTCTCCTCATAGCGGCACCACCACCCATCCCTCACCCCGTCCTACTATGTCAGCATCTCCACTACGAAGGAGTTTGCAGCCACCAGCGACCTGTGCTCCTCTGCTCCTGCCGGAAGAGGTATGGCCTCCTCCTCCTCCTCCTCCTCTCTCTCTCACACACACACTGATCCATGGTGGATCTGTCCCTCACCCTCTCTCCCTCGCAGATCCGCAGCGACGACTACGGGGCTAGATCTAGGAGGCGTAAGGAGTCTGAATTTGACGTGCTTGCACATGGGGAGGCTTCAACCGGTGGCCTCACACGTGTTGGGGCTGAATCTGACAGCAGCAGTGCACGCGGGGAGCCTCGGATGGCTCTGGCAGGCTCACAACACTCCAAATCTGGTAGGGGGGAGCCCCGACGAGCGGTGGCGTACACACGCAAATCCTACCATCATTGATGGCTTAGCGGGCCCGTGGATGGGCTTGGTGGACCTACCCATAGATTTTTCCTTTTTCCTTTTTTATTTGATTAACCAAGGCGGGCGTTTCAAACGCCTCGGTAAAGATCTATTTACTATGACCTTTCGACTGAGACGGTTGGGATGCTTGTCTCGGTTAATCTATTTTTTCTGCCTCGGTTAAAATTCCTATAGTAGTGAAAGATATGTATCTAGACATAGCATATATTAGATAAATAATAAAAACGATATAGTTAGAAAAGCCACGACAACTTAGAATTCCAAATGGAGTGAGTACTATAACAGTTGAAACTATATTGAGTGTCCCATAGAAGTGAGCAAGATTTAACGACACAGCGTCAGCACGAAACGCAGCCACTGTAAACGCCCAAACAACCAAAAACAAGCTGTCTGAAATCACCAAAATTGTTCGTGGTTGAACACAGATACTTTATTAGTTTCTTGTTACAACAAACAAAAAATTGACCATATTGGCTGATGGTGTTAAATTGCAAACATTCACTAGCATCTAACTTCTGCGCAGTGGCTGGTCGGTCGTAGTGTCCTTAATATTGTAACACTCCATGGACGCAACACAGGACGCAGCTGGAGACATCACTGTCAGAGCTGATGTGTCTGAATAGCTGCGATATATTCCAAATAAGTCGCCTTCAACCTGAGCTTCGCCGAAGCCTCCTCGGCGATCAATTCTATGAAAAATTAAACAATTGTCCTACAACTGTCCATGATTTCCGTCGAAGAAGAAATTGCATAAAAGTACTTGCGGACAGGCACATGTCACTTTCTCGTCTCATGTTTTATAAGTTATCTCATCTAAAAAATTTGTGAGGAAAAATAAATTTTGTAATGGTTTACAACCGATGTAGCTCGTATATATGGAGATCCGGTTATTTGTTTGTTGTCATCTCGCCCAATTGGTCCCCTCTTGGAAATTAGTATGATGAGTTGATGACATGTATATATAAGAGCAACTCCTACAACATATTTTCCGTGGAAGCTAGGTATAGAAATTTTCAGCCAAAATCCAGCTCCAACAGAATTTGAAACTAGATCTCCAAGACTCTCATATCGGGGAAGTTCGGTCGTCACAGTAAGAGCGAGGAATCGCTTGCCAATAGTGATTTTGGCACAGGTGGCGTTCTCTTTCCCCACGTTTGTGGCCTTTCCCGCTCACTGGAGGCCTGTTCCACTCACCCTCGAGAATGGAGGTGCCATCATCATTGTGCATGAGGATGATGGAGGTGATGGCACTGAAGAGGCCCCACCCCTGATCCTTTGTGGTCGTAGTGCCACGTCCATCTCTCTGTCTATGCCAACCCACCTGCATAGGGTGGGAGTCCCGCCCCTCCTAGCCATCGATTTTGATGCCCCCACGACGTCTATCTCAACTATTGATGAGTTGTCAAAGAGAGAGGAGTAACTGAAATAAATCCTTCCTTTATAAAAAAAGAAGGGAGAGGTAAAATATTGGATAGAAAAATGGTCATCTTGCATAGAGAGAATGAGCCAATAATTCGATTAGATGTTCAGTCTGTAATATGAAATAGTCCATCATCATCTGACTCTTTAGTTATTTGTTTGGTTTGTGGAATGAAATGAGTTGATTCATCACCATATTTTTATTACAAGGAAATAATTAATAATACTATGAGAAGTAAAGTCATTGGCATGTTTCAAAAAATAGAGGACCAAACTACAAGATTTGCTACACTAAAATACCATTTTGATGGATAAATTGATTTGGAGAGGCAATTTCTTTATTTTTTTGATAGCCGAGTTTTACATGGGCTATAGGAGTTGCTCTAATAACTAGTTTGGGTTATGTATATTAATTTAAGTGTGTTTGAGCAAGGGAATCTTAGGTACTGGCATTCGCTGAGATTTGCTCATGGAGCAAAGATTAGGTTATTGAAATATTCACTTCGGTGGATGTGTCTTCTTTGAGAGAGACTAGTATGGCAAATCTTGATATTGATGAGTCCATTGAAAAATACTTAGAGGTAACTAGTTATCTACTATACCTAAATAGGAGGAACTCATTAGCAAATTTCTCTATGATTTTGTGAAACCATGTCATCAAAAGGCTCCACAACCACCTATCACTACCTTCGAGTTTTTCAAGAGGCAACCAAATAAACCGAAGAGACAGTGGGCTCTCATATAAAACTGATCTCCACCGAGCTTACTCCTGGCTTTTCATATGGGCACACTCTCAACACAGGAGCTGCCCCTACAAAATAGACCACGTCATTGTCCCCTGCTTCATCCCACGAGCATCACGGATGCCAGAGCGGGCGAAGGGGATTGGTATGGTGGGGGTGGCGCCCGATGCGGCTTGCTGCAGGGCGACGTGAGCTAGAAGCGACGATGCCGGAGAAGCCGCCGAAGGTCTATAGTGAGAACGCAGGAGGGAATGGAAGAGGCCTTTGGGGGTGATTAGTTGCCCTACTCGAATCGTCCAAATGTTTATCTAGCATCGTGTTATGCACTTTAGCCTTGTTTGGTAGTGTGTCTCCCACCGTTTGTCTGCATCCTCTTCCACTCCTTTCTTCGTCTCCACCCCACATGGATCTGTCTTCTCGATTTCTCCTTCCCTCGTGATGCAGGACGATAACGCGATGTAGGTATAGTGTATGGGCCCATGTGCCATAGATCCAAAACTTTTTATTCATACATGCTACTAAACATGATATTATTTTATACCGGACCAACAACAAATGCAACCAAACACATCTAGATGCTCAGTTTGAGCCTGCCTCCCATGATCCTGAACTATCTTTTCATCCTAGATCGTTATCCAAAGATAACCAATCACGCCCAAACTGCCTCCACTGATGAGTCGCGAAAAAGGACGGGGAGCGACGGTCATGGCAGTGAAGGCTAGGAAAGTTAAGGGCCTGGGAACTGAAATGCTCGAGTGCTGGGCCTGGGAACCTTCAAGCCAAGATTGGCCACCATTAAAATGAGTACAGTTTAATGAGTATATGTTTGTTAAATATAAATAAATCTATACTAAACTATGCATGATCCGATGAGTATACTATAGTTTAAGCATATAATAATTAGTTCACCATAAAATTCATAACAATTGGACCATAAAAACAACAGCTATGAATTATTCTAATTAATTACATTAAAGCATAGATCTAAAGGTACAACAAAAACTTTGTATTAAATTATACTATATTATATGTTTATTATGTAGATCTACTCATGTGGAGTTCAAAAAATTAGATTTTCTATTTTATGATTTTTTTTATAATTTATTATAATTTTTTAAAGGTTCTGCCGGAATAAAAAAGCAAAACACCTTCAAAACTACCTTCTAATCCGTCAATCCCATCTCCAACTGAGACCACTCAACCGATGTCATCCACTTGAAAATTTGTGTAAAAGTTAGTCATTCTACTTTCTAATAGAGGCAACTCTTGGTGAGAATCCCATACTTTAACAAACAAAGACGATGGATGATGGGAGAAATCCGCTTATAACAGTGGTAGGGAGGTAAAATGAATGGTTTTAAAAGTTGAGAGAGGTATTTTGTTTAGTTTTGAAGTTTAAGGAGGAAAAACAGATCTATCTATTAAACTTATATAAACGTGTGTACTGGTGGCATTGTTCATCAACAGTGCGCTCCCTCCACCCAGGCTCCTGTAGAGCTACAGTCCATGCACGCCATCCCTACCATCTGGCCTTCGGTCAGCTCCAACCGTTTCATACCTGCCATGTCCTTAATCTCCCGAACATTCTTAGCCCTTCGTTGTGGCTTCGGAACCAAAAATAATAATCTTCCAATCTGGTCACCGGGTTTTACCGTTCATTGGGCATTGTTTATCCAACTATTTTCCTCACCCAGATCACTATTCATCTACAGTAGCAACCCATTAACCAACAGTAATGGGTCCATCGTTACAAAGGGCCAACCCATTAACTAACAATACCAATCTGTCACTGCATAGTACTACCCGTTAGCCTCCACATTACCAACCCGTTAGAGAACAATCCGGGTCGGCCGCTGTACTGTACCAAGTCTACTAATCCGCATTACTGAATTTGTTCCGCTGCACACTACTGAGTCTACTAATCCACATTAGGCCTTGTTTGGATGTTGTTAGATTCATCTCAATTCACATGTGTTGGGGTGGATAAATTTCACACCAATCCACCCCAACACATGTGGATTGATGCGAATCCGACTACATCCAAACAAGGTCTTACCGGGTTTCTCAATGTTACACCTATTATATCCTACGGTACCGGGTTTAAAAAACCCGCACGTGCGAAGCACGGGGACCTGTCTAGTTTTAACAAAAATTGAGGAGGCAACGTGAATTTTTTCCTTTAGACGTGCAAATATGGCCCATCGGGCCGATAGAAACCAGCGGTAGCAGCCCACGAAGACAAAAACCCATCGCCGTTTCTCGCTGATTCGCTGCGGCTCGCGCACCTGGGAGCGGCGCGGGGAACCGCGGAGACACGGACCACGGACGGAAGCGGCGGCGGGGCCACGACGGCCGGCGGCACGGCGACGGCAGCCTCCCCCGGTGCTCGGTCCTCCTCCTGCTCGCTCTCTCGGCCCTTCGCGGCTGCGCGCCCAGGCCCAGCGGGGCAGCGCCTCAACCCCAGCGGCCAGCGTCGCGCCCGGCGGCGCAGCCGCGGCAGCGACCACTCGACGGACACCCGCTGCGCCCGGCGGTACGGACTCCAGACATTCGATCGGCTCCCTACGGTCCTCCCACTCCCAGACCCAGTCACAGTCCCAGCTCGAGCTCCGGTTGAAGCAAGGTGAGCACAGTCTTGGCAGTCAGATCCATTCATTAGAGTAAGAATTGAAGATTTCTCATGTGCTTAGAGATGAAAGGTTTGAAGAACCTATGTGAGCTTCCAGTTATGCTTGTCGACAGAAAAAAAAGAACAATTATCATGTTGTTTACAACCTTTTTTTAAGTTGGTGCTAATTCTCCCCGTAGCCACTGCTAGTGTTGAAAGAGTGTTTTCCACAATGAATTATGTGAAGAACAAGAAAAGTAATAAAATGGGTGATGAATATTTGAACAATTGCTTGGTTACATTTATAGAGGGAATTCTTAAAGAGATATCATTAATCTATTCCAAACTGGGGATCGTAAAGTTATATTGTAGTAGTCTTGCTGTTTTGTAATCTTTCTTAGGGGGAAAATACAAAATGCAAAATGCCAACTACTTTGGAATGATGGAATGCAAAATGCCAAAATTTTCAGAGTTATGTTTAGTTCCATCCAAAATGCAGAATTTATTGCCCTCATGAGGGCCTCTTGAGGCTCTTTTGGGCTTTTTTTGGCCTCAAGAGTCCAAAATCCAAAATGGAGAAAAACCATCTTTTTGCCAAAAATTTTGCATGGTGTTTAGTTCCATTATGCAAAATGATGAACCAAAACCCAAAAATTTCTGGAATTGAAGGGGAACTAAACACCCCCTTAATTATTAGAGACAATGGCGTTATGCCACTATGTCCAGAACTTGTACTTTGCTTATTACTATTGCCGACCCCACAGCACTGCTGGCGATGTATGGTGCGTCTGACCCCACAGCTGCGGAGCGCACGGCGTTCCGGTGTGCTGAGAAGCAGTACAAGCTTTACAAGCCACTCAACCTCAAGGGCAGGTCCAGGTCCAGGTCAGGAACTCGATCCCACTTTCTTCCTCTTATTGGAGTTGCAATTTTCATCTCTTCTCCCAAAGCCCCAACCTTGATGTCATCCAACACTGCAGGAGCAAGCTGTCTGGTGGAGAAGGAGGTGGCGCTGATCTGTCAGCGGTAGTTGACTTCCACGTGCTGCTTGCTGCTGATGGGGAGCTTCCCGCGGGGATTGGTCGGCATGACTGTGTGGGGTTTGACCGCCCCGTGTTCTGCTTCTTGGACAGGCCAGGTAACTGTGATCTCCCTTCTGTTCTTTATTCGGGGCTAAAATTAGATTGTCCGGTTTGGTTTTTTTTTAAACTTGTGAATCTGAACATTGCACTTCGAACAAGGGATGGTTTTGCAAACCTTGGTCCTCCCTGTGTGAAGTAAATGCTGTTTTAGTCCTGTGATGACATATCAGAAGTAAAGCTTACAGCAAGGCTAATAATACAGCCCGTTGCTTGCTATATGTAAAGTTTCAGTCAATCTATCGGTCCACTCATATAGTAGTTAGCTCTTCTATGGCCTACTTTCTCTTACCAAAATTCTTGGTTCTTGTACATAAGCTGTTTCTACCCACATCCCCTTAGTATACTTGCTCTTATGCGCATAGCAAATCATATCTTTTTAGCACAGTTTTACAACAAGACAACGTTCCTGCTCAGATTTCTGTATAGACATCAAAACATGCAAGTCATTTGTTATTTCCAATGTGGCCTACAAATCATAATGTCATTACACCAAATATGTTTCTGATATATCAGTATTCATATTTGTAACTCTGTAGGGTTCTATTTCATTCCTGGTGCTTTATCAACTGAGGAACAATGCTGTTGGATCAGGGAAAGCTTGAAAACATTTCCACAGCCACCTAATAGGACTAATTTGACTGCAATATATGGTTCAATTTCTGACTTACTCATCGCTGCTAAAAATAAAAAGGTATTGGTTGAAGCAGAAAATCCTGATATCCAAGAAAGAAATGAACAGAATAATTGTGGAGGGAAAACGAAATCCAAATACTTCAAATTTGTGGACTCAGAGAGCCAGAAAGGGGAAGAGCATAGGTCAACTGCAGCCACTACCCTTATGAGGAAGCTCCGGTGGAGCACCCTTGGTCTACAATTTGATTGGTCAAAGGTATGTATCCACTTGCTTCCATCGCAATGCTAACAGCTAACAATAAGCTCATTTATATCATTGCTTGGATTCTGGTTTGTGGTGGCATTGATGTATTATGAATTTCCGATAATTATACTGCAATAAAAATTGAAAATATATTCAGAAGGTTCTACAATTATTTCAAAAGTGTTTTATTCAGAGCAATCATATTATTGTTATGAATCTAGAATTACATTAGAGTGTTAAGTGTATGTCAAGGCCCATCCTACAGGACCATATGGCCCATGAGGCTCTATATATAGTTGTCATCTCCACTAGTAGTAGTAGATATCATTCTCTCAAATCCCAAGGTTAGTAACATGGTATAACAGCAAGGATTAGGGTTAGTTAGGATTAGTTCAATCCTCCACCCACGATCCAAATCAATTCAGCGACCATTTTTCACTCGCATCACGCATTTCTTCTGGCTTGCAGCCTGTTGGCAGGCGTTTCTTTGTAGTCGCCTGTCACAGATCTTTGTCTGGCCACCAGCCCACCACTAGTCGATGGTCACCGTTCTGTGGATCTCTTTGTTTCTGTGATTTGAGCTGTAGGTTTTTCACATAGCACTCATGATCCTGCCCTGTGTATTCACCTCTCTCCAAGTGGATGTATTTTGCTATTGATTATGGGAGATGATGTTGAACATATTTCTCATGTGAAGAAACAATTTGGTGTGCAATTATTTGGGTCCTCTCAGTTATTTCTTAGGAATTGAGTTTTTAGACTCTGCAAAGGGATTTTATCTTTCTCAGTCCAAATGCATACAAGAACTTATTGCTTATTCAGCCATTACTGATTGTTAGACACATAGCCGGCCAGGCCTTATTTGCTGTGTCTATCAGTCGAGCCTGGGCCTTGAGCCCATATGGTTTTCTATAGATTGGTTTCTAATCTTGATAGCCAAGGATATCCAACGGTGGTGAAACTTCTATAAACCAACCCTAGATGATCCTTGCCTATATATCTACGTGTACTCCATGACTCTGTAATCTATCAATTTTTACCATGCAATTCCTTTGCGTCTGCAACATCGATAGATCTAAACTTGCAGCTTCATGCTACTGATGGTATGCCTCTTGAGGATCCTTCTTGCTATCATTATATTATGGATAGCCTTTTTTTATCTCACTGTTACTAAACCTGATATGGCTCGTGCTCTTCAGTCTAAGTCAGTTTGTGAGTGCCCATACTTCTGTTCATTTTGGTCATTTGCTTCGTGTGCTGAGATTAACGGGGACATCATCTCAGTGTTGGTTTTATGCTCGTGCTGATCCGCTTCAGCTTCATGCTTGGGTGAGTGACCCCATGGATCACCACTCTCAATAGGCTATTTCATTCTTCTTGGTTCTTCTCTTAATGGAAGTCCAAGAAACAAGCCACTGTATCTTGCTGGAGTCCAGAGGCAAAACGTCTAGCACTTGCTACTACCATTGCAGAGGTTATGGCATCGATGGTTGCTAGCTGATTTTAGTTTTTCCTGTGGTGCCGCACACCTGAGATTGCCATGATCCTATGAAACATGAACTTATTAAGCATATCGGTGACCATTGCAGAGCTTATGGATTCGATGGTTGCTAGCTGATTTTAGTTTTTCCTGTGGTGCCGCACACCTGAGATTGCCATGATCCTATGAAACATGAACTTATTAAGCATATCGGTGTTGATGCCTTCTTCACCTACTCTCACTGGCATTATAGTTTCTCTTCAGTACGTGTCCTCAGAGTCAGAGTTGCAAGTGGCACATTTTTTTCCACTAAAGCAGAGTCTCGATAGCAGCATCCACTTCAGATCCTTTGCTTCCACCTTGAGTTAGAAGGTGCTGTTTACTGTATGTCAAGGCCCATGCTATGGGCCCATGAAGCTCTCTATATAGTTGTCATCTCCACTAATGGAGATCATTCTCCCAAATCCCCAAGGTTAATAACATAGAGCACATAACAGAATATTACAACTGTAAGGACATTCACGCAGCAGTTGACTTAAGGACCTATTCTGCCAGTTCACAATTGTTCAGGTGAAACTATATTTGGACATGACTGTCTATCACAAACAATATCTCCCATTGGCCATATAACCTTTATTGTTGAAAAAAAATACTCGGCTGGTGGATATAACCTTTATTGTTATGACACTAGGTTAAATATTATATTCGATTCTTGCTTGACTGCACAATTTCTACAAACCGTTGCTAGAAGTAACATATTATGTCTTCATTTTTCCTTTTTCTTTTGTAAAATCCTTATGCTTTGGCAGCGGAACTATGATGTATCACTTCCACACAACAAGATTCCAGATGCTCTAGCTGGTCTTGCCAAAAAGATGGCTATTCCAGCTATGCCTTCTGGAGAAGAATTCAAGCCAGAAGCTGCTATAGTGAACTATTATGGTCCAAGTATGTATAGCTTGTCTCTTAAGATAGCGAATGCCTTAGATTGATACATTTTCTTTGGAGTTGTCTTGATGAACTGTATTCTTGCTCTGTTTCATTTCTGTACTGAAATACTAAGCTTTGAAGGGCGGGCCTGGTGCAAGCGGTAGAGTCTTAAGACCGGAAGGTCCTGGGATCGAGTTGCGGTCTCCTCGCATTGCACAGGCGAGGGTAAGGCTTGCCACTGACACCCTTCCCCAGACCCCGCACAGAGCGGGAGCTCTCTGCACTGGGTACGCCCTTTTTACTGAAATACTAAGCTTTGATTGATGTAGGTGATATGCTTGGTGGCCATGTTGATGACATGGAAGCAGATTGGACAAAACCTATTGTAAGCATAAGGTATGATGGTCCAGCTTCTTACCTTTTTCATGATTTCATAGTGTCTTACCAGTTGCCATTTATTCTTTTAGTTTGGGCTGCAAATGCATCTTTCTTCTGGGAGGAAAGACAAGAGATGAAGTTCCAACAGCAATGTTCCTGCGCAGCGGTGATATAGTTTTGATGGCTGGGGAAGCACGAGAACGCTTCCATGGTATTTTGAGTTATGAAATGAAAGTTATTTGTAAATAAGATTAGAACACCATAGAACATAAAATTTCATTTCTATTTTGACCTTTGGTTTACATTTCACAGGTGTACCTCGGATCTTCGCAGAGAGTGACCAACAAGAAATCTCTGCACTGATTTCACAACTATCTAGTGGAGATGACGACTTTATTTTGGACTATATCAAGAATTCTAGGATAAATATCAACATCAGACAGGTCTACTGAAGATCAGATTGGTTGCAGACTTACACATGAAAGATTGGTGCGAACTGCTGCTTTCTTGCTGCACAGTCAGGTCCATTATGTTGTATGGCTCAAGTAGGCGCATCTGGAATAGCAATGGAGTATCTGAAGGGTTGGAAGGTCCTACAATAGTCGTCAAACTAACCATATGTGATATGTTAACTTCCATTGGACGAAGATCTTTTTTTCTTGGTAAAATTTGATAACCTGTCAAAGGTAGCCATTGCTAGCTGATTTCATGTTGTTATGTTTTCTGAAGTGAAAATGCTCCTCGATTTTGCTGCTACAGTAAAGATATTTGTAGATCTGTTTGAACTTATTGCTTGATGTTTCGCTCATTTTGAACAATCTTAGGCTTTCTCAGAGTTCATTTGCTAGTGTCTGTATGTTCTTTCGTCTTGAGGAATCTTAGGCTTAGTATCATTGGATGGATTGAGCTTTTGTTCAGTATTGCATGGCTATCCAAAGGCACTTATTTGTTTTATATCTCGATGTGAAATTTAGTTCTTGAGTCTATTTGTGGGTTTGTGAATAACCCACCTTGCATCCATAGTGATGGGATTGGACAGAGAGCTACGTATGATGCAAGGCTTAACATGTCTAAGACGATTTATGACGAATTGTTTTATTACGTGTCTTCGTCCAGTTTAAAGATTGCTAATGGGTCAGCACATACAATAAAACCAAAGCAAGGTTATGCAGTTCTTTTTTTTTTCCTTCAGCCTTAAACGAGACTTAATAAAGAATTAAAATAGCGAGAATGAATACTTGTGTGCGTCAATATTTGTAACTCCAGAGAGGCCAAGAAAGGAGCATGCACGAGAAGTATATTTGCAAAATTCAGAATGTTGTACATCCCTGTGAACTACCTTTGCAAAATCAGTTTGTTCTGCAGGGTTACTTGTAACAGCTACACTTCTCGACATGCAATTTGTATTTTTCTAGAAATCAAATAGACAGGACTGCTCACACTTTTTAGCAATTATACAAACACAAGCACCACAGACAAAGCAGGTAGTCATCTCATCTGTTGGAAATATATCACTTTTGAACAATCTCTTGGATTTGCTCTGGACTCAAGATCGATGTATTGATGTCAAAATTAGCTTCTTCCAATTCTCTGTGCAACTGCAAAAGGATTACAGGCAAGTAAACACGTATGCCTTCTTTTAATATAGAATCTGGGGGCATGAGGAAGATGCACATACAGTCCCAAGTATGACAGATTGGCTCTCTGGGCTATATTTCCTCATTTCAACTAGCATGTTCAGTTGCTGGAGCAATAACTCACACCACGTAATTAGCAGCTTGATCAACAAAACAACAAATAACACGAATGTTTCAACAGGAATATATGTGGAAGGTATCTATTCACCTGTTCTTGTATTATTTGTTGAGCATGTAGTTTGGCAGCCAATTCTCTGGGTTCAAGCTCAGCTTCATCAATAGCCATTTCTTCTCTATTAAATAAAATGGCAAAAAAACTAAATCAGTCTTTGACCACATTTACTCTAGGTAAATCTCTAATGTAATAGAGTAGGTGTTGCCACAACATTTCCTTGTTATAACACCAGTTTTCACATGGTTTTTCTTATGTATCTTGTTATGTGCGAAGGTCACTTATCTAATTGATTGCTCATTTCCTATTATAACGAATCAATAACTAACATATAACACAAAATCATTAGTGTGGTTCATGTTCATATTTATATCTAATATATAAATATACTTATATTAGTGCTCACTCCCTACTATTAGATGTATAGGGAAACATGGAACTAATAACTGAAAACAAATAAAGTACCATGCATGATTGTAACTACAAGACTAGGTAGGTCAACCAAAATATACAAAGTGTTATAAAATTGCTGCTCACCAGCATTATGTTAGCTGACTAAGGGTTAAGGGAAATGCTAAACTTTACTGACTGTAACAGTCATCCCTGCCCCCCTTGTTTTCTTACGGTAATGCTGTTTTAGACTTATTGGGACCAACATGTAAGACACTTACTTGGCAACAAATTGATAGAATTTAATCATCAAGTCCTTGTCATTTTCGTAAACAACATTGACCTTTCCTAGGCAACCAATGCCAAAACTTGGATCTGACATGAAGAAATAACATGTCAAGATGCATCATGTCAGATTGTTGATTTTCTACACTAAGGCAAAGAGGAGTACAATCATTTTTAAAAACAAATCTGGAAGTGAAGGAAATAAACAATATTCCTTTGAGAAGTACGATACTAGAAATCTAGATTATTTAAATGCAGCAAGCACATCCTTGGATGTTTACCTAAACCAACGAGCAATCAAGTACTCAGCAAAACTACTTGATACAAAAGCAATGACCAGCAATCCAGCATAGTAAACTAGTAGGTATGCCTGGCATGTCAAAGCAGGCAGATTAAAATGATTTTATATTCTACAACGTTTAACTTACCTGAGCATGACTGAATGAATAGACAAGACTAGTGAATGTTACACCTTCATGTGCTGTAGATATTTTAAATATTGAGTTAACCATAGATTTTTTTTTTAAAAAAAACCTTCATCAAAACATTAAGAAAATGGTACATGGTGTCAGTGTGTCACATCATGATATCAGTAGCTGTAGATATGATAACATGACCAATAGTCCAGGGTGTTACATTGCAGTTCTTTCTTTATACCTATTGTAAATGCATCATCGTTCTCAATCTGATTCTTATTCCTCATCTGCATCAAATCATTGTAAACTAGTACATGCTTAAATGGTACAGCCTACAGAAAACCTCGGAGAGAAAACATGGTGTTCAAGTGGAATGCAATTTGCGTACCTACTCCCATCTCGTGAAGAATCTCCTCTTGTATTTCAGTGGTCACGGCCACGGCCTCCTACAGGGAGAGCAAAGCACAAACATACTGTAACTTTCACATACATGCCCAGGCCTTGACACGAAAATTTGCACTAAACAAACTGCATAATCGTTTTACAATTTCCCACATCGCAAGGTAGAAACCAAAATTTTGAAGTAACCCAAGGCAATCGAGCTGTGTAAGTGAAACGTCAAGCTAATCAGCCAAAGCCCAAAGATGAGGACAGGCAGAAAACCCAACATTTCAAGAACCGCTCCCCATCCACTACAAGTCATAGGAGACAATGAGAGCGCTAATCTAAAGAACCGGAAATGGCGCCCGGATTGCGCGGGCGTCGCACCTGCTTGTCCCTGACGGCGTCGGCAATCCGCTGCTTGACCTCTGGAACGCGGGGACAGGGAACAAAGATTAGGGAAAACCGGATGGGGAGCGAACCGGAAATGCAGCGAAGACGGGGACCGACCGGGGAGGGAGATAAGGAAGGAGAAACGGGAGAAGAGGTGGAGCAGCTGCTCCCTCGTCATCATGCTCTCGCCGCCGGCCGCCGCCATGTCCGTTCCTTTCCCTTCCTGCAGTCTGTCAGTCTGTGGACTGTGAGCCTGTCATCTGTGGTTCTGGTTCGGGTGGTGCCTGTCTTTCTTTTTTTTTTTCTCGCTTCATTTTTGCCGTTATATTTGTTTTTTTCTTTTTTTGGTGGAAGGAAAGCAAAAATAAATATGGGCCGTTTGTGGTGCCGAGAACATGGGCTGTCAAGAGCCCGCTTGGATTATATTTTGTTGCTTTGCGCGTGCATCCCAGAAGAGGAATTGTCAAGAAGCGCCACATTGCTCCCCAATTTCATTAGAGTGACCCGTGGGTTGCCCCAGGAACATGCATTTTTGTTGGCACTTATGGCGATAGAAAAATCATATCGGTATTGGACACAAGGATCCTGATTTTCGATGTTCTGTGTGTAAGGCCTTGTTTAGTTCACGTAAAGAAAAAAGTTTTTAGGTATTATAGTATATTTGTAACTATAGCAATTAGTGTCCAATCATATACTAATTAGGATTAAAATATTTGTCTCACAAAATACATACAAACTGCATAATTAGTTATTTTGTAATCTATATCTAATGCTCCATGCATATGTCTAAACATCCTATGTGATAGGACGAAAATTTTTTGATGAGAACTAAACGATTCACTTTGTTGGTCTAATTTTCTTAGGAATTGGTCACCTGATTTTTTTAATAAACACAAAAAGAAGCCCCCGTTTATTTATTTCCGTCATTTTATCTTTCGATATAGTGACCAAGGAGCAGAGCAAAAACACCTCATTATGGGCTAAACGCATATGAGGAGTCATAAGCTAGGAAGAGCCTGAAAGGATAAAGATGCCCAAGAGGGGAGGTGAATTGCGCTTCTCTAAAAATTTAAGCAACCTATAAGCTCTAATTCAACCACTTGTGCCTAGTGTGACTAGAGAGCTACCGGATAAAAGTTTTGCAGCCTAGTTCCAACCCTATTCTAGCATGGCAATTCTTGGAATGTAAAAACTCAAAGTAAATGCTAGAAAGTAAAGGAGTAGTGGAAGAAAATGCTCGGCGATGTTTTGCCGAGGTATCGGAGAGTCGCCACTCTCCACTAGTCCTTGTTGGAGCACCCGCGCAAGGTTCTTGCTCCCCCTTGGTCCGCGCAAGGACCAAGTGCTCTCTACGGGCTGATTCTTCGACACTCCGTCGCGGTGAATCGCCCAAAATCGCTCACAAGCTTGACACGAGCCACCCACAAGAACTCCGGGCGGTCTTCGTGCCTCCAATCACCACCGAACCGTCTAGGTGATGGCGATCACCAAGAGTAACAAGCAA
>Ga0182004_10000571_pt1 | contig 23224 bp, 9 predicted proteins | sample Sormic07211540_1_FD_120479 | JGI IMG/M metagenome (GOLD analysis project Ga0182004, IMG submission 120479) | Endophyte microbial communities from Sorghum bicolor roots, Mead, Nebraska, USA - 072115-40_1 MetaG | ecosystem: Host-associated > Plants > Roots > Unclassified | place: USA: Nebraska...
CCGTGATCCATGGCGCCGAGACGTGAAACCTCGGCGCCATGATGCATGGCGCCGACCCCCTGGGTCCATTTCTGCATTTAAGTTTTCCAGGGGTCCAATTGTGAACTTTTTTCAAAAAAAGGGTCAAATTGTAAAAAATTGGGGCACGTCGTCCTCTTCCAGCGGTCGTGCGTGCAGATCCTGGAGTTCCATTGCGTCTGCCGCTGAAACATGGAAACCCACCTAGAAGCATCTCTTGGCAACATCAGGCCAACAAAATGAAATGGATTCCAGTTCACAAAACCAGGACAGGAGCATAAAGAAAAAAGATCCAGTTGTGTTACAGAGCCATAATCCTGTCTTGTCCAGCAAACTGAATAGACAGCAAAGCAATCTCACAACTTTAACACATACATGCAGCACAAACAACAACGTGCCATCGAGTAAACCAGTGCAAATTATTACACACAGAAGAAAAAAAAGGAAAGGGAAATCACATTCTGAATGACAAGCTTCGCAGCTCTGAGGCTCGTCCTGACCAGCAGCCCAGGAACATGTTGACGCGAGGGAAGAACGCCAGCTTCTTCGCCTTCTTCGTCTTCGCTTGCAGGGCCACATCGTTGGGGCTGCTCCTCCTGGACGCGTCCCACACCGGATGAACAGACGCGGCGGGGCAGCTGTCTTCTTTGCCCGTGCACGTCGTCTCTCCACCCACGATCTCTGCAACTGCAGCGCTTGATGAAGCTCTGGCTTCAGGTTTTGGAGCTTCACTGGCCTTGTGGCGGCGCTTCCCGTTCTCCTCTCTCCATTTCCTCAGCTCCTGCTCCATGGCCACCTTGCCTTCGGTCGCCCTGCCTGCTTGCTCGGCGGCGGCGGCCAGTGCCTGCATCTGCTCTTCCAAGGCCTTGAAGATTTCGTCCAGTCTTGATAAGGTGCGCGATTCGGACTCCTTTGCCACCTCAACCTGTGCGATGGCAGCAGCTGTCTTCTCGTGCACGGGCTCTTCTGCCTGACGGGACTTCTTAATCAGAGACGTGTAGTCATCCAAGTCAAGTGTGATCATCTGAGAAGAGCCTTGTTTGACGTTTACAGAAACCTTGCTGTCCTCAAGTGTTCTCAGAGTGTTGAGCGCCAGCCTTTCAGACTCTTTTGCCGCCTGTATGTCCCTTAGAACTGCTTCAAGCTTGAATTCCATGGTGCTCAGAGCAGCCTTTGCTTGCTCCACTTCTTCCTTGGTCTTTCTTAGCTCCTCCCGAGCCTTGGTAGCAATGATCTTAGCCTCGTCAACTTCCTGGGATGCATCTTGCAGAACCTTGTCCATTCTATCTCGGCACTCCTTTGACTTGACATGGACTGCTTCAAGTTCCTGCTGTGACAGCTTGATGTCCATCTTGAGAGATTGGATGGTTGTGGATGCCATCGCTTCCACCTGTTGAGTGGCAGCAAGTGCTGCTTTCTCTTCGTTCAATTGTGATTTGAGCAATTCAGCTGTAGCTTTCAGAACACATAACTCATCTGTCACCTTTGCTATGCTTTTCCTGTGCTCCTCGAGATCATTCTTTAACATAATGATGACTTCTTCTTGCATGGGTTTATGAGTTCCACTTTCTTGTTCTTGTGCTTCCCCGATTGGTTTTGCCCCCAAACAAGCAGCTAGCTCATTCTTGAGACTGAGCAACATGATGGCTGACGTATCATACTTTGATTGCAGTTCTTGAAAAGAACAAAGGTCCAAGCTGATCTGATTCAGCTCTTTGTCGGATTGCCTGAGATCCTTTTCCCACGAAAGGCAATCCTCATCACGTGCCATCAACGTGTTCTTCTTGCGTTCTTCAGCATCCTGGCATGTGGCATTAGCCAAATCAAACACTTCCTTTAGTCTTTGGAGCTCTATGGTGAGCTCCTCTACTTCTTTCTCTGCATCTTTGGACATTGTAAAGGCTGTCTGAGCTTTGTTAATGGAAATATCTGTTTCGATCAACAAAGAATCATAATCCTTCTGCACTTTTCTCAACTCATCTTTCACTGACATAACTTTGGCAATCAATGGTTTGTGTCGTTCTTGAATATTATTCAACTTCTCTCCAACCACAGCACTATCATTACAGGCAACCCCCTCCATCGCTTGTAAAATAAATTGAACTAACTCCAAGTCCTCCATGACATCCACCTCTTCAGCTTGTTCCCTCTCTAGGACATGTTTCATCTCGTTGACAAGCTTCTTTGTTCTCTCAAGCTCATTTAATACTGATAACTTTGAAGCCTCTGCAACTTCTGCTTGATGTTTACATTCTGAAATTTCGTTCTTCAGCTTATCAAGCTCAATATGGTCACTCTCCTGCTTATAGAAACAAACGAGAGTATGTCACAGAGTTATAACAGTTACAGTACATATGAAAAAAATATAAGGAAGGGAAATCAATTCACAGTTACCAGTTCTGTCTGTGTCCTGTGAGTTTTCCAGTTGATGCTGCCACCAAACTTTGATGCAGCAACCTTTACTGATTCAATAGGAGACGTAGTATCAACAATGGTTTTATCCATTCTTAAGTGCTTGCTGGTGTTTGATCTGCTCACAGGTGCATGCACCTTTTGCTGTGTATCTCCTAGGCTCATTTGGCGCTTATGAAATCTGTGGACGACCAGTGGCTTATCTTCTTTCACCCTTTCCAGGATGGCAGGTGGTGTTTCACAAGTAACTTTACCAAAATCAATACAAGAAGCCTCATCCTGGACCCCTTCAATTAACCTAAGCGTGGAGTATGAAGCTGCACAGACATTTACTTCTGAAGCATCCATTGTGATAGAGTCATCTTGGGCTTCCCTCGATTCATAAGCTCTGCTAGAGGAAGTTAGAAAGCCTTCAGGAACTTCATTGGTTGATGTCAATTCACCACCGTCTGCTTTTGGTGAAAGGGCAACATAATCACCACAAGGAACATTTTGTTCAACTGACACTTCTTGCAAATTGCCTTTCTTGTCAGTCAATATGAGGCTTATAGGACATTCTTGCTGCTTTGATGCCTCAAACATGCAAATGGCTGTGTTTGAATCATCTTGGGCTTCCATAGGTTCATTAGCTTTGCTAGAAGATGGAATACCATCATGAACTTCAATGGAGCATGGCAATTCACTGCTGTCCACTTTTGGTGAAAGGTCGGAAACACCGGTAGGAATCTTCTGCTCAACTGAAATTTCTTGCAAATTGCTTTTGTTCTCCAATACAAGGCCCAGAGGATGTTCTTGCTGCAGTGATGCCACAAAATTGTCACTTACTGTCTTCTGAAGGTTATTACTATCGTCTTCATCAGTACCTTCAATTAGATTAGGCCCTACTGAACTTTGCAAAGATTTTGTTGAAGAGACAATGTGAGATGAATCAGCCCCTTCGATCTTCTTGTCTGCCATCCTTTCAAGCCGCAGCTCAACAAACTTGTTACTAACTGAACTACTGAAGAAGAAACATTGAAGATAAGCATCAGGATGGGCAACAAAACAGTCAAAGCCTAGACTTGTGTCACAATTGATTTTACAAAAGAAACAATAGATATGTGCACAACAAGAAGCTTGTATTTCATCATTGTGAATCTAAAACATTAATTTATTTTTTTGAAGGTAGTAAAATGTTAATTTATTGATCAAATTGATGCAGATAATGGATCACAGTACTGTATTACTGAATAATTATCCATTTATCCTTCATCTATGAAGGCTCTCAAACAGGAACATTCAGGAATGATCAGAATTAAGCACTAGACTAGATAAAATTTTGTCCATCATGCATAATCATCATTATAAGCCACAAACCATTGACCTGATTATTTGTCAGGTTATAACTTTTTCTAGCTAACTATCATGGCTCAACAGTGAGTATATGATTATTCGAAACATATGAATACCCCCATGGTATTTCTTTTGCCATGAAATCTAAGCAAACCCAATGCAAAACACAAGAACCAAAAGACCATCACAAAAGAACTTGTGAAACAAATAATCAGAACAGTCAAAAGAAAGCGAAGGAAATAAAAAACAACACATGAAAATAAAAGGAAAGTATACGAAAGACTACATGAATCAGAAAATAAATCAAATTATAAAGACAAAAATACAATCTGGAACTTACTCAAGACACTTGAATGTGTATGCTTTTATCCCAGGAGAATATTAGAGCTAGAACAGGGGATTTTGGCAATGTATGCATGCTGTTTCAGGAGAAGAGGCAGGGTAGAGATTTGAAGCGGTGATCAGCAATTTGGGAGGGGGAATACAAATATAATAATAACAGGAGAAGACTTGGACTCATTCCCTAATCTAGTAATCTAATATTATTTTGATTTTTTCTGTACTTTATTCTTTATACTTGGTTATTTATGTTGGTGCCATGGCACGAGCTGGATGGCTTAAGGAAATTGTGTGCTACCATGAAGCAGAGACAGCTGGAGGACCAGCCCAGGATATACAAATGTTACAGAGGATGGTCATGGCGTCAATATGGGGATAGAGGAAACTGGAGGCCTTGGAAATCTGCATACATGATTCTTCCATTGTGCTGCTGTTTCTTGAACCGATACTCTTCTAGCTGCTGCAATTCTTAGAGCAGTAGTAATTTGTATAACTTAAGTCTTCAGTACAATGTAAAGTTTTATTACATTATCATAACATAGGAGATTCAGGGATACATGTACATCTAAACATTCAAGGAAAAGGAAAGCGTTTCAGAATATGCATTTGATTTTTTTTTAAAAAAAAAACAGAAGTTTAGAACATAGGTTATGAGAAGGTTTCTCTTGCCTGTAGCGTTGCTAAAGGAGCAGAAGGTCAAAATCGTATCGCAAAATTTATCTTCCATTAAATCTGATGATCTGATATGAATTATGCATACTCTGAATGAATAACTCGTTAAGATGTGTTGCAAAATAAAAATTACTTGATGTCGTAGATTTTGTAATATATAAGCAAAGATAATAACAATAATAATTGTATTCTAAAAATAAGCCTATACCTTATGAGCCTTGAGAGAGAATTATCATAACATTTGTTTTTTGCAAAGGTGCAGTTGGAGATGTAATATTCAAATTGATAATACACAGGTTAACAGTATATATAGGAGGGAAAGATAGTGGCGAGCACTTGTTAAGAAATTACAATTAAATACAACATTTTATCTATGTGTAGAATCTCAGTTTTTTTTTTCAAAAGGGATTTGGATTTGATGAAACAATGACAATTAGTTGTTCCAATGGTTGCAGATGAGCAGAACAAAACGATCCTCTTATACATCTAGGAGATCAAGAACCCCAAAAAGACAAGTCTCAGTCTACATCAACTATAATGGATGATGAGATGAACAAAACATTAAATAACAAGTCCAGACAATCAGCACAATCTGCAAGGCATCTTGAAGTTCAGAGGGCGCAATAAAATATCAAGATATCAGCTATCGACTGGATGGGGAGTAGGGATTAACTTAACCCAGCACACTATTTATTCTCAAGGTATTTTCAAAAACATTATTAAAAAACAGTAGACCACGATTTGCAATGCCTGTGGCTAAAAACTGAAGATTCTATTGTGTTCTGATAATTAAGCATTTGTTACACTTATACCTGGGCCTATTTGAAAGTACCAATAAATATTTTATTCTATAAGAACAGAAGTATGAGAATAGAATTCTCTTTCGCGTAGCAAAGACATTCTATGGAGTGTATAATGACATGTTAGGAAACTCCAAAAATGCAGGCACTAGCTTCTGGAACCCCTATGAAACCAACAGGCTGCAAGCTTGAAACTAATTGTTGAAAATAAGAAAAATGGTTTGATGCATAACAATCTTAGCTAATTCAAACACGCATGTCCGTGTTGCAGTACTAACAATAGTTTTTGAAAAGATAATTTTATTCCTCCCTAGCTTAACTGCTGGCATACCCAGGGTATCAGAGATAAGAGATCTCACCAAAGGCTCAGAGAGGTACCATACGTCCATCCCTTATTGTGGGTACCACACTAACATTTCATGATGTAAAAGTTGATTTGAGATGGATACACGGCAAACAGTATATCTGATAAGCCTGAACTAATGTAACTTGATGACTTGAGAATAACTTCTGCATGGCAAGCTCAGACCACTGATGTTAACTCAAAATAAAAGGTCAAGTGCTAAGACATGTGAGCAAAATGTACCAGTCTCATTGCAAATTAAGATGATCAAAATGGCCAAGACATAATAGTATAATAACCACCATAATCTGAGGCACGGATAAATGGTTGTTTCAAATGGGTGATCTCAATCTGTAATCTCCATTCGCACACATCTATTCCACAAACTAATAACCCGATCGTGTTATGTTAAAAAAAACATGTTAATGAGCAGCAGCTCTAAATCAGGTTGTACAAACCTTCATCCAATCACCCCAGTAGTGCTCAAATGAACAATCTAAAACAAACCAGAGAGGAAGGAATGCTAAGTGCCTTCACCCCCAAAAGGCCTATAAATACAGTACAGAGTAAGAGCTATGCAATCAATTTTAATTTTAAGCCAGCAACAATTTATGTGGATCATGTACAAGGTCCCAAATTAAGTTCAATGGAAATCCAGGGACAGACACTTCTCATGATCTAACATTTCAAATTTGAACCATACCTGCAAGCTCTGCACTTGTGATTTGAAATTGGAGATGTTGGACTCCTGCAGCATCTCACTCTGCAAAAAGCCAAGCAAGACCGCCAGATGAGGAACACAATTAATCAACACTCAGAAACAACCCGCCACGTAATGTCAAAGTGCTACCTCTGCATCTCGGCCTTGGAGACAAAGGACTCGGTGATGCTCTCGAGGCTGTCATTGAGGACCTCCGTGATTGTGGAGGTGATCACCTCCGCCTGCTTGGTGGGCACGCCCTGCGACTCCAGCTTCCTAACCTGCAGGCGCACCCGCATCAGCAACTGGCCGGAGCATTCCTCCAAACACCTCACGGACGTGCACCCAGCATTGTTGGAAGCCAAAATGGGATGGGAGTATGGTAAGAGGAGACCCCAGAGACTTGGCTTACCAAGGCAAAATTATCTAATTTCTACCATTCACTTGTTTCATAAAAAATACGCAGAGAGGCTTGGCTGGTCGCTTTAGCTCTGCTTCCTGGGTAGTGGCCAGGCACCATGGCTGCTGCTTACTGGGAGAATGCCTGCCTCCACATGGATCTGCAGGCTGGCACCTAGCATTCCTATATTCACTGGTAGATGGAAATTGTAAATAAGGACCTGCATCAAACTTAAGTTCACCTGACAACCAGACAGTAATGACATTCCAGAATTGCAGGTGTCTGCTAGAAAATCTCAACTGCCTCTTCCTTGGAAATTGTAATAGATATTAGATGCAACACTCCTTGTTGCGCATAGATGGAAATAGTTCAATTTAGTGCAATGAACCACTCTTATGGCGTCGAAGAGTGGTTGAATGTTTTCCTGTGGACAAACAAAAACAAATGCCCTAGTGACTGCCTGTAAGAAAGGTCAACTAGATAGGAGCATTAATTTTGAAGTTCAAATTACTTTGCAAGTGTTCCCTGAAACTGTAATGTGTGAAAAAAACACTTCTCAAACTCTAGAACATTGTTGCTTCAGGGCTATGTCATCCCAATAAAGCTAACCCCCACATTTTTTCTCAATCCTTTTGCTTCCATGTCCAATCTCAGCTGCTCACAATCACTCCATTTGCCAGCAGAAGCATATATGTTTGAGAGCATAACATAAGATCTTGACTTGCCATACTCAGATTTGATGAGTAATTTTCCTACAGACTCACCAATTTTATAGTTACCATGGAATCTGCATGCTCCAAGCAATGATTCAAGCAAGTTATCTGATGGCGTGAATGGCATTGACCTAACAATATCATATGCTTCATCCAAGTGGCCAGTTCGGCCCAATAGATCCACCATACATGCATAATGCTCCATTCGTGGTGTAATGCCATGGTCTGCCTGTAGCGATTTGAACAATGTTCTTCCTTGCTCTACGAGACCATTATGACTGCAGGCCGATAATATACTAACAAAAGTTATATCATCTGGATCCACTCCTGAATCTATCATCATTGAGAAAAGATCAAGGGCAGCCTCACCATTCCCATGCATACTGTATGCGTTGATCATTGCACCCCAAGTGACTGAATCTTTCTCCACTGAGCTATCAAAGAGCTCCCTTGCAAATGATATGCTTCCGCACCTCGAATGTGTGTCAATAAGAGCATTGAGAACCAAAATGTTCATGCTAAAGCCCTTCTGAAGTATGACAGCCATAATACATGCAGCAAAATCTGCATTTCCAAGCTGTGAACATGCTGAGATGAGTGCCAGCATGGTTACTTCATCAGGTCTGACATTAAGGAAGAGCATATGCTTAAAGTAATCAACTACCATATCAGCCTGCTTGCATTGAACACATGCAGATAAGAAGGCATTCCATACTATAAGGTTTCTTGCACTGACCAAACTGAAAATTGTTCTGCAGTATTCTATATTGTTGAACCTACTATACATTCCCATGGCTGATGTGAAGAGGGGTGTTTCCAGCCTGGTGAAATTTCGTACTGCATAGCTGTGTATACACTTCCCCTGCAACTGGCTCTGACAAACAGGTAATAAATTTAGTAAGGTTACAAGATTCGGTTTCTCGTCATTCTTGACCATTTGGGTAAATAAAGGCAATATCTTCTCAGATACATTGTTTTTGCGATATCCACTCATCAGAGCATTGTAAGTGATTGTATTCCTAGAACAGAAACTGTTAAAAAGTTGCTGACCTGCTTCAACAATACCACAGTTGGCGTACATGGTAATGAGGGCATTAGTAAGAGATACATCTGAAATACATCCACTTTTAATTGCCAAAGAATGAACTGATTCTCCAACTATGGCATCCTCAGACACTGAAAGGCTGCTGATAAGACCAATCAGAGTAACTAGATCAAACCACACTTCTTCATGGAACATCTGGCAGAATAATGTTAGAGAAGTCTCTGAATCTCCAATTTCAGCAAAACCAGATATCATAGTGTTCCAAGATATCAACATCCGCACTTCCATTTTCTGGAATAATGTATAGGAAGTTGATATATCTCCGCAGTCGGCGTACATAGCTAGGAGTGCATTCATAACGCTCTGATATGATTCAAATCTGTTTCTAACAGCATATGCATGTATTGACTTTGCCACGTGCAAATCTTTTGTGTATCTACATCCAGATATTACATTAATGACAGTTGTTGCATCTGGAGCAACACCCGCAATTTGCATCTTGCAGAACGCATCAAGAGCCATGTTCCACTCATTATTCACGAGGTATCCAGAAATCATAGAGTTCCACAAGATATTGTTTTTCTCGGTAAAACAACAGAAAAGGAGCGACGATGAGTCTAATTTCCCAAGCTTCGAATACATGGAAACAAGAGCACTGACAACAGAAACCTGCTCTGCAAGGCCAAGCTTGATTATCATGCCATGCACAGACTCCCCATGGTTTATACCAAATAATAAGTCACTGCAAGAAGGAAGGACAGACACCAATGTGATCAGGTTAGGCCCTACGCCTGCACAATGCATCAATCTGAAGACCTCAAAAGCTTCCTTCCAATTGCTGTGCTGCATGTATGCTGATATCATGGAATTGAAAGATACCAAATCTTTCACAGGTTGCAGATCAAACACCAGTCGAGATGAAGAAAGATCATCAAATGCAGCATACATTGAGATTAATGCAGATGTAAGGGATTCATCATCAATCGTTCCACCTTTCAGTGCAAATGCATGCAGCGAATCACCAGCAACCCTGTCTCCAGCACTTCCACACATGCCAACTATGCCAACAAGAGTGCTTGCATTCGGACTCATGCCACACTGCTGCATCTCCTGCAACGTCTCAACAGCTTCTCGGAAGCATCCATTGACTGAGTACCCTGAGACCATAGCATTCCAAGAAATCAAGTCCCTCAGCACCATGCAGTCAAAGACTCTCCTTGACACATCAATCTGGCCAGCCTTAGCATACATGTCAAGGAGCGCAGTCTGCACACCAACATTACTCCCATGCCCTGTACGCAGAACCCTGCAGTGCACCTGCCTCCCCAGCTGAAGGCAAGAGGCAGCCGTGCACGCCCTGATGACCGGAGGGAAGGTGAAGTTATCCGAGCCAAAGCCACATAGCCCCCGGTAAAGATCAAGAAGCTCTCGGTGGAAACCATGGTCCGAGAAGCACCGGACCACAAGATTCAGTGAGTACACAGCGGGGCGGCCGCGGTAGGCTTCGGCAAACAGCAACGCCGCAGACGCCGGCTTCCCAAAAGAAACATATCTTTCAACGAGGCCTGTGACGACGAATCTGTCCTGGATCGCACCCGCGACGGCGAGACGCGCGTGGATCTCTCTGAGGCATTTCAGCGAACATGTGTCGCGCAGGAGCACGGTGAGGACCTTCAGGTGCGCAATCTCACTCGTTGGAGATGAGGAAGCGAAGGATTTGGCGCCATATTGCTTCAATTGGTGCCAGATCCTTGAGATCTTGAAGTAGGAAGAGAGATTGCTGCGGTGGATGGCCATGCCATGGAGACGGAGAGAAGCGTGGTCTTGTCCCTTGACCCTAGGCGGGAAGTGAACGTAACCAGTCTCTGTTTGTGTTTCTTGATTGCCGCCGCCTTTTGGTAAACGTGAATTTTGTTATATTTGATTTTAACGTGAATTTTTAAATCATGTTACAATTCCATAAATTTAAACATGATTTTTGTGTTGTAAAATTTAATTCGGTGCTAAACTACTTCTGCCAATCAAAATATTTGTCATGTTTGATTTTGCACGATCTTCAATACATATTTTTTTATCACTAATTTGTTTTAGAATATCTATCCTAGTATATAATTGTGAATATATAAGTGAAAAATTCAGTGTACTTTATTTCTGTCCGCCAGGCTCCGAATCGGCCAGTCTCTTCAACGCTGGACGAGGAAAAAATAGAAGCTTTTTAGGATTTCTAATATAAAATTTCCTGATTATTGATAATACACATTAAAACATGTTGAGAATAATAAAAGTACACAAGCCTAGATGCAAAGTGTTTGTCCTATTAGTTTATTTTTCTTTTATATCTTTTAAATCGGTTAAAAATTGATAAATGCATAGTAATTCATAGAAAAATCTAAAAATTACAAAACAAATTTTGTTCAGCTCCACATATGTAGATCCATGTAGTAAACAAAAAATATCATAAAATTTAGTATATTTTTTTGTTGTAGATATTTGCCTATGCTTTTTAGTGTAAAATTGAAATTATAGTTATCTTGCTCTAATTATTATGAAAATTTTATGGTAGCCTATTTAATATGATGTTTGATTTGTGCTAAAGTTTTAGCACCATTCCTGCATATCTCACTGATTTACTAATTTACCTAGATTTATGCTTGCTAAATAATTTACAATCAATTTAAGTATGTAAAAATAAAAAAAGATGCTTCCACTACCTTTACACGATATGTTGTTATGTCATATGAACACTTTATAAGTCCATGTGTTCATAATCTACATAAATTAACTGATATATTATATTTCATAGAAATCTTAATCTAAATAAAAAAATAAAGCTAACAACAAACTTCTCAAGTTTTAATATAATACTAAGGTATATTAAGAGGTAATATTAGAGTAAGATAAGGTTTGACTGATTTTTATTTTTATTATTAAATAAATATATCTCCAAACTATATATTATTGTAAATATTAATTATCTATTACCATAGATGTCATGGTTATCAATAAAATAAATTACGGACTTTAAATTTTATAAAAAGGATAAATGTAAATAGATATGTAACATTATGTCATCACTTTCTATGGCCATTTGATGTTTTTCTCCCGTTGCAACGCACGGGCATATTTGCTAGTATATCTTAAAAGCCCTTCCTAGGTGTGAGAATTTGCAAATTATTTTGAATATACATATACACATATAACTTAAATATTTCCAAACTAACAAATAGTTTGCAAGTTAATGATGTACTACTTCGTATAGGGTTTAGAAGTTGTTTTGGACAAGGTTTGGATCAAATATTGGAAATATAAATCATTAATAACTTTTAAATTCTTGAGTTTGCAAATGTGAAAATTATATGAATAGACTTGTCTTGGAAAATACTTTCATAAAAGTATACATATATTATTTTTTCTATATATTTTTATAAAAATAAGAGATCAAATTGTATTTTGAAGACCGTGTCGTTTGTTTTAAACGACTTCTAAATCTATACGGAGAAAGTATGTAGTTTTTAAGATCTGACCAATTATTTTATCCTAAATGATAATGTTTTTTTATTGAAGTGGGTAGCTATGCCATCCAAGGCGGACGTGTTGTGTACTCGAGAACTTCATCCAATCCTGAAAAGAAATCTCGGAATCCAACAGAAGACAAGACGGCAAAAGACACATGCGCCTCTAGATAGCTTTTCACCCGACAAGTTTTTCGTGGTTCCATGAGCCAGATTGTTTGGAGCAAGGTCAACAAAGTGTTTGGCGATAATAAATCAAATTATTAAAGCCAAGTTATATAATAATTATTTTCTCTTTACCTACATTTTTTTTATTATTATATAGTATTATGTCTTACATTCTTTTTTATATTCATCCTCATATTTATTTTCTATCTAGACCTATCAATATCTATGCTTCTATGCCTAGCTTATTTATTCGCATGAAAGCCAAGCCCTCTTTTCTCTTCCATATCAGCAAAAATATTAATTAGATTGGTGTCAGTATTTTGTGGACGGATTAATAAATTTAGCGTTGTGATGCTCAAGGGAGACGATTGCTGGCACTTGAGACACAAGAAATTATACTGGTTCGGGACAAAGCCTTATGTTCAGTCCTGGAGACCGTGAGTAAAGCTGATCGATGACATCGCACACCACCTGAACGCAAAGATATTAAGAGATTTTTTCGAGCTGTGGCAACTCATCCACACCTTACATCTGGACCATTCAAGTGAGCAAGAAGATGTGATCGTCTGGATTCTTGAAAGCTCAGGAGAGTACACTGCAAAGTCTGCCTATGAAATTCAGTTCAGCGACCAGGTGCACGGTTTTCTTTTTTGGCAAAATTTCACTAAAATTTCCAAAAATTCATATTTTTCACTGAGGTCCGAAAAAATTTATATCGGTCAAATTTTTTAGTTAAATTTATGTTATGCTTCAAAATTACTCCAAAGCACACTAAAATGACTCACTATATCTCTTAATCTTATCAAAACCTTATTTTTTTTTTTTCAAATTTGTTTAATTTTTTCTCACACATTCCATTGCACTAGCATATGCAGCTCGACCACCATCAGCCTGATGTACTACTGCAATAATATATTGTGTTATTTTGTTGATATTATATAAATTTATGATGAGTGTTAGATTAGAAAGTTGTTGGAAAAATGCTCACTGCACTCCCCAGCAATACGATGAAACGAGAACCTTCTCACCCGCTGCCGTGAGAGGCTGAACAGTAATGAACAGTGGGCACAACAGTAGGTGGATACAATGAATGCTCTCTGTATTAATGACGGTATCACACCTCTTATATAGGGCTCGGAAACCGACCTAAGACAATTACAGATTTGCCCCGTGACGGTGGGGAAATATTCCAGTATATTCTTACATCACAGTCTACTGACTCTAAGTCACTTGTGTAATTTCACACCACGGGCTCTCCACGCGCTCCTTGTCTGGGGCTTCAGATTGTCGAACGCTCGTATCCTCCGCCTAGCAGTCGATCCTTCGACACTTCTTCGTCGGAGGTTCCTTGGCCCGGACACGCCGGAGGTTCCCCGGTTCAGATGCGCCGGAGGTTCACCTCCTCCGCCGCGTCCCTTGAACATCCTTCGTCACAGGAAGGCTCGAAGGTTCCCTCCTTCTTCGCCTGCAGATCTCCGCCGGTGTCCCGGTCCCTGCATATGCTCAATCATCACAAGAGGCATGTCAACGTTAGCCTTTCCAGGGTCCTCTGCATGCATCTACACGGAGGTTCCTTGGGTGAAGGATGGCCTTCGACGCTTCCGCGTCGGAGGTTCCTTAGGTGAAGGATATCCTTAGACGCTATCAGGGGGAAGGATGTGGCCATTCCCCAACAAAAGTATTTCTAGTAAAATGACGTCATTTTTTTTATAAAAAAACCAATTTTAATTTATTTAAATTTAGTTTAAAATTTCTAAAATATCTTATTTATCGGTAGATACCGAAAAAAATTTCTACTGAAAAAGAAAACCTTGGCCATGTGATCTCAATTTTTCCAAGACTCATCTGGAAGGCCTAGGCAACCCCGCATAGCAAATTCTTCCTTTGGCTGTTCCTATAAGAGCAACTCCAACAGTAGCCTCCAAAACTAGACTTCTACTTTTAATTTAGGTGCTCCCCCTACTTCTTGGGGCTTAACTTTTTTGCTTCAACTTCAACAGTAGCACCCAAATTTGGCCCCCCAAACCTATTTTAGAGAGAATGACAGAAGGGACCCACTCGTCATTGTTTTTTCTTTTTTCTCTTTCTTCTTCTTTTGGACAAGGACACAATTAGAGCATCGAACCATAGGGTGTCATGCACATGCAAGGAAAGAGAGAGAGGGAGCATGTGTTGGGGCTAGGACACGCGATGGAGGATGGGGGTTGTCCTGTTGGGCCAACATGAATGCGGTCTGGGAGAAAAATATGGGTGCCCAGCCAAATATGGGGTCTGGAGTAGGAGCCCTGCTGGAGTAATGTTTTTAGCCTGGGCATCCATATTTAGCTATTAGGACTTGAGTAGGAGCCCTACTGAAGTTGCTCTAAGACCGTGTGTGAACTGCAACAAGACTCTAATTGAAAGAATGAGAGAACAACTACTTTTATGCGCTCTGTGAAAGAAGCCTGGAAACTGCCGTCCACCTCTTCACAGACTGCGGCCTTGTTTAGTTCATTCAAAAACCAAAAAGTTTTCAAGATTTTTTGTCACATCGAATCTTGCAGCACATGTATGAAGTATTAAATATGAACGAAAATAAAAATTAATTATACAGTTTGCCTATAAATCGCAAGACAAATTTTTTGATTCTAGTTAGTCTATGATTAGACAATATTTACTACAAACAAACAAAAGTACTATAGTAGCGAAATCTAAAAAAAATTCACATTTAAACAAGGCCGCCCCTATATGAAAAAGGTTTGGACCAACCTGGAGCAACTGCACTAACCTTCAGCGGCCAACTGGAGTGGTTCTTGTCAAGTGACCAACAACAGAATGAAGGCAGCGCATTCTCCAGCAATTCTGACTGCCTGGCAGGTCGTGTTTACAAGGATCCGCGATGAATGTTCGGATTGGGCATCAGCGCGTCGCGGGGGAGGGGGTCTGGTATTGGTTAAAGTTTAATAGAAACTATAATTTTTTTTTGTTTTATTTAACAGTTAATGTCCAATGAATTTAGAAAAAATATTTAGGAGAGTTCGAGGGAGCTTCTTCTATCTTGGGATAGCTTCAGTCTTTTCTTAAAATACATCAATGATAAAAATTTATAGGAGAGGCTCCATGGATCGGGCGCCCTGGCAGCTCCACCGCTGGCTCTATGGCTGTAATCATGGACTAATTAGGATTAAAAGATTCATTTCTTAAATTACTTTCTAGTTGTATTTTAAGTTTCATAAATAGTCTATATTTAGTACTCTATGTATATGTCCAAACATTCGATGAGATAAGTGTTAAAAAATAGGAGCAACCAAACAGGCCTTTATAGATATCTCATGATTGGTCCTGATTTAGTGACCAGTCTCAATGGAGTTTAATAGAGTTTTATGGACATTAAATATGTTGATATGGCACCGTATTAATGAAGAGAGATGATAAGAGTTTCATGGGAGTAGAGAGAATTCCATGAGGATAAAACTCTTCTACACAGTTTTCTAAAATATGGATGCATTAGAAATTAGGTCATAAAACTCCTACTAAGGATAGCAAAGTCGCTAGGGCTCGCGACTCAGCGCCGCAGCCGCCACCGCCATTCCTACCTTCATCCTTGTTGGTCCCCCTCCCTCGCGTTCCGATGATAATCACCAGAGGCCGGACAGAGTGAGGATCCATTATTTTTAATATTTTTTTCTAATAGATTAAGTCTTTAGGGTTATGGTCTCTCCATGCCATTTTTTTTGTTTTAGGGATTTATTCTCTCCTCCTCTTCTTCGTCCACGATGAAATGGTAGGGTGGAATCGTTTTCTCCATGGCGGCTCTGTTGAAGATGCGGGCAACAACTACGGTGTTGACATCCTCACCGATTTGACGACACGAAGACTTTTATTTCCGAACGACGATAGACGAAGTTGGTGTTGCCGTCATGGAAAAATTTTCTCCAGTGTCCTCCGTTTTATCGTGGTTAGATCTAGCCACAATGAAGGGTTAGGGAGAATAAGTTTCAGATGAGTCTTCCTCGTTCTTCGGTGGCAGAAAGAAGGAAAAGAAAGACACTAGAAAGAAAAAGTTTCTCAACTCCACCTACATGAATGTTGCCCGTCGTTCATTGGACAACTGTTTTCAAGCTTTTTTGCCGAGTGTTTGCCTATGCAATCATCCATACTGCAAAATGTCATATAGGTTTTTTTAGATACGAAACTATTTACAGTTTGAGTATAATTTAGATGATTTTTTTTAGATATTTATGTAATCCAGAGTGCTTGTAATGTATTCATATACCAAGCTATTATCTAATATAATTCTTCTTTCGTCGCAAAAAGAAGAGGATATATGGCCTTAGTGTAACCTCATAAGCATCCCAAGTGGTGGTCTGCCACATGGGATGGCGCTTCTCGCACATATGTGTTGAAACTCTCTTTCTTCCTGCTGGCAACTAGATCTTTTTTTTCTTAAAAAAAACATCCTTGTGTCAAGTAGGTGTAAATACATTAACTTAAAATTATCCCAATTAATAAAGCTTCCACAATCCAAAAATATTGTTTCAAAAAGTAGAAGTAATGAATACGGTATCACTAAAAATAACAAACAAAAATGAAGTCATCCAAGAATAATTCGCGTCGTGGAAGAAGTATTCCCACCCTTGTGTATCTCCTTCAACAAGGCGTCCCTTTCCTCGTCGCTCCATTGGCACTCTTCCGGGGTGGCCACCACTTGCCAGTCCCAAAGCCCCATCTCCCGCACGCGTCCATGCTTGAGTAGCGTAACATTCTCCAGCGTGCTGCACCCGTTCCTAATAAGAAGCCTCACAAAGCGAACATGCTTCCCATCAGTCCCCTTGAAGCCTATGATCACCACCTCTTTAAGCGCACGGTTCTTGAAGTCGGACGGTGGCCTCGTAATCGCTGGATCGACGACCGCCGCCATTCCCACATGAAGATCATCAACAAAATGGACATGCAGTGTCTCCAGATAAGGCGCAGCTTCCAGGAGGCGACATGTCCACGAGATGTCCCACGAACGCGGCATGTCTGCTAAGAGCAGCCGCCTCACATTGCCCAGCGACAAGCCCTCGATTGGCACGACCCAATTCTCCGGCCCCGTGAAACGAACTACAAGGCACTCCAAGTCCCGGAAACTGTCCGAGGGATCGATGACAGAGAAAACAGAGTACTCGTCTCGCATGTCAGGGAACATAGGATGGCGGCTGCTTGCTGGGATCGGGTCTTGGACGAAGCTGAGGTTGAGGCGATTGAGACGCGGCAGAGAGCCAAAGGCAAACGCCACAGGAGCACCCACGAGAGCCAGTCGCTCAAGCCTTGGTAGAGAACGGAGGGTCATGGAGACGAACGTGCAGCCGTCGACGACCAGCTCTGTTATCTGCGAGGCAGGAGCGTCTATGGACATGCTCTCCAAGTCCCAGAAGACACAGGACTTGAGGTGCAGCACCTGCAGGCTCGGGCACGCGCGGACGATGCACTGGTACACGCGGCCGCGCGTCCACTTGGGCATGTCTTGCAAGACGAGCATGGTGAGGGAGCTAAACGCCGGCAGCGATGAGCCGCCGCCGCCGGCGGCGGCCAATGGGTCGTGGGCCGTGCAATTAGTTAGCTTCAGTTTCTTCAGGCCACCACCAGTAGTGGGAGATTTGAGGTCGTCGTCGTCGTCAAAACAATGGTGAGGGAAGCTGTAGCTCACGTCGTGGCCGTGGCATGGAGTTGGATGGAGCACGACGATCTCTAGGTCTTCAACTCCCCAGTCACCAATGGCCTTGGTAACGAGGCGGTTGAACGGCGCAGTGTTGTGGCCTGGGAATAGTTCTAGAGTCATAGCGTGGGCACGACGACGACGACGACCCTGCCCGTGGTCGACGACTTCATCCGCGTCCAAGAAGCTATTCATGGATATGGCCATGGAGCGCATGCTCCGCCGCTCGTACCGGCTGATCAAGTCGTCCAGCTTCTTATTGTGGTTCTTCCCGGCGGCGGCGGTGGTGGTGTTCTGACGCCGACGCCGCCGCCGGAGGTACCGATGGTAGCGCTCAGGCAGGATATCAGTGACTTTGAACTCGAGCACGGGGTGCTCGCGACGGAAGCGCGCCCAATGCTTGGAAACCGCGGCGGTGGCGAGCGCCGAGCGTGTGTCGAGGCAGCGGAGGATGAGGCGGATCACGTCGTCAGGAAGGGCGCTCAGGCGGTCATCGCCGCATATGCGGCGGCGCTGCTCCTCGCGGCGAGCAAGCCACTGGTCGTACGCGGAAACAGCCATCTCGATCCGGCCGGCTAGGTGATCCAAGAGTGGTTGCCGGACGATTTCCTGGGGGTTGCAGTTATTTTTTTATATATATGCATATAACATACGAAACTATATATACACACATAATAAATTGTTTAATGAGTTAGACTCGGACTTCGAGTACGTATCGGTGTTATAAGTAGAAGTAGGTTACAATAACCTAGGCCTTGTTTAGTTCACCCAAAAAGCAAAAGGTTTTCAATATTCCCCGTCACATCGAATCTTGCGGCACATGCATAAAACATTAAATATAGATAAAAGCAAAAACTAATTATACAGTTTAGCTGGAAATCGCGAGACAAATCTTTTGATACTAGTTAGTCCATAATTAGATAATATTTGTCATAAACAAACGAAAGTGCTACAGTACCGAAATCCGAAATCTTTTCGGAACTAAACAAGGCCCTAGTGGAAACGGTAAGAAAGCTTCCGATACACACACGAGGCAAAGTGAAAATCATATACGTTGTTTTAGAGATAAGATTTGAGTTAAATATTAAGAATATAAATCATCAATGACTTTTAAATTATTGAGTTTGTAATATTATATTATATATATATACCTAGTGTTGGACGGGATGATACTGAAGGTTCTCCAGTATTGCTCAGTATTTTTTCTACTGAGTTTTGACTTGCGGTGTAGAATAATATTCTACACCTATAGTATATATATATATATACACACCGCAAGTCAAAACTGAGAAAAAAAAAATACTAAGCAGTACTGAACAACGTTCAGTATCATCCAGCACTACACCTAGGACCATGAAATACTGAACAATACTGAAACGCGAATACTGAATAATACTAAATTTTGTTCTGTACAACAGTTTGACGTAGAATATATATATATATATATATGTGTTTTTTTTTTATCTGTAGCTAGCTACAGAATACTATATATATTTTGTAGCCGAGTCCAATTGACCCTTCCGACCGAACCACCCGGCGGTTCCGCCCATGGAGCGTGCCGCCCCCACCCTCTCGGCTCGGCTCGGCTCGGCTCGGCTAGCCATCAGCGCGCATGGTCACCCCGACTCGGCTTCATGTGGACTCTCCATCTCGACCCCGCCGAGCGATGGACCGAACAACAAGAAACCAGAAATCCCCCACCGCTTGTTCCATTCACCGCCGGTGCCCCCTCCCTCCCCCGACGGCCTTCATCTGCTACCGTGCCGACGGATGCCGCGGATCCATTGGGGAGGCAGCGGTCAGTGGCACGTGGTGGCTTCCCCGTCCTCCCTCCAACGTCATCCTCATCCTCCCCTCCGTCGTCGCGGATCCATCGAGGAGGCAGCGGATGGTGATGCGTGGTGGCTTCCCTGTCCTCCTTCCGTTTGTTCTTCAGTCATTTATTGATTAATTGTTCTTCAGTCATTTATTTAATTCCATTTGTCTGATTAGCCATCTGAATTTTGGTAGGTGTTGGTGACTCTCGTAGATTGAAATATTTTTCATTGTTATGGATCTATTGGCCACATTAGCCAGAGTGTGTAGGTTTGTAGATCCTATCGATTTTAGGTTGCGTCAGGTGTGCTGAAACCAAATCCTTGAATGTCAGATCCCTTGTTTAGTAAATTCCTATGTTTATACTACAAAATATCGTAACTATTGTATGCACTAAATCAGTATACATTAATCTTATGATAATAAGCATTGCTGCCTTATGCTAATTATCATGATTTATTACAGACATTTGAAGCAGTCATGTGTTTGTCTATGCTTCAGACATCATTACTTCATTAGTATCCATAGTTGTTTACTACATCTTGATTTTCTTAGTAACTAATCACTCTGTCATTGTGTATTTTCTACTACTCACCGTATGGGCAGATTGTAATTTCTGTTTTATTATTCTCCAGATTTATTGGTCGCTTGAGCATCCATCATAAATAGAACTAAAGAGGTATCTGTCAGGTGTCTGAGATGGACTAGTGCTTGATAGTCTTCATGCAATGGCATGTAATTGTTGCCTTTTCCTCTTTTTTTATATAGAGCAACTTACTAGTAAAATTGGTCCTATGCTTGAACTGCTAATGACCCATACATAAGGAATGCATAGTTCATTAAAAAGTTATGGTTAGAATTCTCGTAAATATTATTAGTAAAAATTCTTGTAAATATTGTTAGTATTGTCGTAAACACAATTCTCATAAATACTTCAATATATTCATTGTACAGAATATAGAACAAATTATATAGAAACCGATTTCATTTTATGGTAACTGTGTTTCGTTAACCAAATTAGTATCAAAATTTATTATCATAAATTACATAGATCAATCTTCCAAAAACAATGTTTCCTTATGGTAACTTTCTCTGGTTAACCAAATTGTTGAGTGAAAGATCACCAGCTCGCTACTACAGTAAATACTTCTATTCATAGGCCAAAATTATTGTAAACCTTGTTCAAATTAAAAGATGCAAAAGGCGAACCATGATTTACCTAAATGTGGTGCAAAACAATTGATGGTTTTTGGCATCGATATTCACCTGAAAGTTGCTGACATGACAATTGGAATGTTGCTTTTCTTTCTCAGTCATGCTCTATTTGGAACCTGTATTCCACAAACCTTTCAATATACCATATGAAAATCAGGGTTGTCTTGTATTTTTTCGTATAAATTATGTCTTTATGTATGTGTTTGTCTTTGTTAGATTGCTGATCTATTCTGGTAAATAAGTGTTGTAACTATACTGTGGGAAATAAGTGTCGAACATTATAGTAACTAAACTAGTTATTTGAAGTTGTCGTATCTACTCAATGATGGTCTTAGTGGGCCTTTGAGCAATGTAAAACCAAATATGTTCATGATATCAAAATTAGTAACCTATGTTAATGCTAGTTAATTGAACCATCTCAGTGATTTGGCTCCAAAATTACATCACCACCGTCAGTGATTCGACTGCTTCATCCCACGAATGCCTGATTGATCTAGATACGGAGGAAGATGCCCTAACCGCAGTCCCCATCCATGACCACCTGATTACTGCAGTCCACTGGAGAAGCCCCAATCCTCCATCAGGAGCAGCTCCTCTGAAATCCTCCACCAGTCATTTACGTGGTTATCGTAAATTGTGTTTCTCATAAATCAATGTATGCAGAAATGACGATAACTGGTGCATTCTTTATCGTAATTTGTCTGAGGTGCATCCATTTTTTAGTGTTTTGTGATTTGTCTGATGTGCATCCATTTTTTTAGTGTCTTGTCATTTGTCTGATTATTAGCTGTGATGAATTGAGAGTTCCAGTTTTTGTTGTAGCCATTATTATACTGAATGTTGAATGCTTCTTATTTACCACCGTTCCAATCATTTTTCTTGTCATATAAGACCTGCATATATCTGTGATGGGTGATAGCAGCTGCATCTATGAATGATATAATCTGTACATATGTCGGCACAGTAGAATAATTGGGGTTTGTATTGTTAATTAGTGATTAGTCCGGGCCACAAACAAATGGGGGCATTCCTTCTATTTTAATGTTTTTTAATGTCGATACACCAGTTTTCCTTGCATTCACTCATCCTGTATATGAGCCAATAGGTGTTTTTTTTTATTTTTTTTATGTTTTTTTAATATTTACTATTCTTATCATGATGTTCCAGGTGAGAAAGACATCTGACCCCCTTTAGGCAATGTCTGCTTGACTTCATTATATTTGAGGACGGCCAATAGGTGTTCTGCATCAACTGCAATTGGATTAACCGACCAAATTAGGGGAGGGCAAGGGGATTACCTCGGGGATTTGTCATCAGCCCAGATCCAGGCGCCCCACTGCGTCAGGAGAGAGTTAGGGTTCGTGGGGGCGGAGAGGAGAGGAGAGAGAGCTCGTGGTGGGGAGGAATTTTGGAGATGGACAACCAGGAAGAGAGGGGCCGCATGACTTAACTGGCCAAACCACGGCGCATAGTTGACTAACGCCGATGTCTGGGCATCAACATGAACTATTCCCATGCCTAGACCAGCAGGACCTAGTGCCACGGTTAATTCAACGGTCGCAATCAACGGTGATGTGGCCTAACCTCGACGTCAACTGACACAATGTCGTGTCCCATATCTTGGCGTCATCTGTTGTGAAAGGATGTCTCCTCTGAAGAGACACCTCTTCATTATCTAATCGGTGATCTCATCTGGTGATAGGATTAGCCTAACAGTTAGCATGCCATCCGAAGGGGCATGTCCTTTGGCCAAGAGCAGTTGCTCTTCCTGTACTCAAACACCAAGGAGTCACGTTCGTACGACTACGAAGAGACGTCCGTACGACGTGATCTCTCACTGTATATAATCTAACAAGATCAATGAAAGCAGCAGTTGTTCCCAAAATTACTGTTCATTTACATTACACTTAACACGTTATCAGCACTTTTGCTCTACGGAAGGAGAACGACGAACAGAGGCAATCCATGCCTCTGTACCGACCACCGGTAAGCCCTATGGCGCGAATCAATGTCGATTTACCTTCACACATTGCTCGTGGATTGTTCTTCGCTCTCCGTCG
>Ga0182004_10000572_pt1 | contig 23223 bp, 17 predicted proteins | sample Sormic07211540_1_FD_120479 | JGI IMG/M metagenome (GOLD analysis project Ga0182004, IMG submission 120479) | Endophyte microbial communities from Sorghum bicolor roots, Mead, Nebraska, USA - 072115-40_1 MetaG | ecosystem: Host-associated > Plants > Roots > Unclassified | place: USA: Nebraska...
AGTAGCATTTTCGTTTGTATTTGACAAATATTGTCCGATCATGGACTAACTAGGCTTAAAAGATTCGTCTCGCAAATTACAGGTAGACTGTGTAATTAGTTTATCTATATTTAGTGCTTCATATATGTGCCGCAAGATTAGATGTGATGAAAAATCTGAAAAATTTTATAAAATATTTTGAGAACTAAACAAGACCTAATAGATATAGCTAAGATTGATAATTCAATATTGATTCAAAGTGTTCAAAGACAAAGATTCATAAAATAAACATAGAAAATTACCAAATATATGAAGTCTTTTGCTAAAAAAAGAAAATATGTTAAAAAAAATTTGAGCCCAAGAGGGGGGCTGCAGCCACCCCACCCCCCCTCGTGCATCCGCCAATGATCGTAGCAACTTGCATCGCCGAGTAGAAGACTACAATGCATCGACAATTCGACAGTCGATGCAGCTTTCGTTGAGACACTGAATCGCCGTACCGATCGCGCGCGGACCTTGTTTTGCAGCGGCTTGCCACTGGTGTGTCCTACTCCTACCAAAACGACCGAGGCTTTCCCCGTGTTCCAATTCCAAACCGTCACCACTCACAAGTGAACCAGTCCAGAAAACAAACAAATCTGATCAAGTTCATTCCGGCCAGAGAAAACAAAACTGAACGAAATTAAGCGTTCAGTGTCTCTGCATAAGACTTAAGAGACTGAGACGTTAATCAACAAGTCAATCACTGACAGAAATAATGTTCCACAACTTGAAGGGCGAATGAAACTCGATCGGTTCGGCCGTTAGTCGCCATCAGGAATAGATTTAGTATAAGTGTCGATCAGCCGGAACCTGGCTAGCTGTCTGACTTGGCCTCCTGCTCTTCTTCCCCTCCAAAATGACAAAGACGCAAGCGATTTCTTAAGCCTTAATCCATTTTAGAATGTCATTATGCGCGGGAATACTGGTGGATCAGTAGCGTCCTTTGGCGTGTTGTAACGTACGTACTGCTACTACTATATTTGCGTATAAATTCTAGGCCTGCATAGCCGAGTATACAAAATACGTACGATGCAAACGCATGTAGAGGCACACGGGCTGCACTTGTTAATGTCTGTGCATACTTGTTTTTCGGGTGGTGCCGGCGACATTCAGTGTAGCTGAGGATATGTGTTCCTCCCCATCCACATGTTTATCTTGACTGGTATATAGTTTTCTTAAGGATGACATGAGCTACGTGTTAATGATTGGCTGATTTTTTTAGCCAAAAATCCAAAAGTATTAGGAATAGTATGTCCAAAACTAATCTTCCAGAAAAATAGTTCTCTTGTTGTCGATCGTGTCGAACAATTCCATACGGCGTGAGTTAAATTGACGCGCTGGCATTTTGTGGAGCTCGGTAACACGTGGCGATGGCGTGACCGGACCAATCACGCCATGGGCAATGGCATACCATAGTCCAGGCCTTGTTTATTTTCCAAAATATTTTGCAAAATTTTTCACATTCTCAATCACATTGAATCTTATAGCACATGCATGAGCACTAAATTACACAGTTTATCTGTAATTTGCGAGACGAATCTTTTGAGTGTAATTAGTCTATGATTGGACAATATTTGTCAAATACAAACGAAAGCGCTACTATTTTTATTTTGCAAAAAAAATTGAAGTAAACAAGGCCTGAGTGGTGTGATTTTGCCATGCCAATCTCCCTGTACAACCCACCACAGTCCTTCTTCCCCTGCTTTCCCTCTTCTCCATCTCAAACTTGAGCTCAAAGACAACAATGTCAACCCCCTTCGCACCCTTCTAAATAAGGTGATTTTGCTAGCAAATACATGAGATGTTGAGTAGAAATTGCACGTACATGGTATGGCATCCATTCCCCTAAATTGTTTCTCTTGATTTTCTTTGTTTCATAATGTATTGTTGTACTTAGGATTTGTAGTTTTGGACCTACAATATAATGCTAAAATGGCGGATATAATTACACTAGAGGATGTAGATTGGCTCAGGTTATGTTATGTCCTCATTATCTACATGTGTAAATTTCTTATGTGTCTATTTTTTCATTTACCGTTGCAAAGATGTTGTATTTATAAAAGGCTAGCATGGACAATGATTGATTGTAATAATTTGTTGTTCATGTTAGTAGGTTTGATGTTGGAGTGGCAACAAATTAACTACCCTTACTATGGCTAATGGCATGGTTAATGGAGCTATGTGACCGTTTCTAGCCCTTGCTCCCATAACAAGATATGACTACCAAGATCTCGCATAAGTCAAACAATCAAGGGATCCCGAATCAGTCGCGGGGTCTTTCTACATGTGCCAAGTGAAGCCGATGCTACATGAACTAAACCCACAAATCAAACGAGCCATTAGTATACATCCACATGCATGATGATGGGTGTAGCCTTCATTGAGCCAAGCGATCCCCATACTATTCACTGACCTTGTTTTTTTGTAGCTTGGTGTTGCAGACTTGTCCTCGGTAGGGGTGAATATAGCTCTGCTACCAATGGAAGGTTGGAAGGAGAGATTATAGATGGAGCATACTAAAAAACCTCGTAACTTGTTTTTCTTGATCTGCCCCTTGTGCTCGTACCAACTGTAACTAGCGAACCTCTGCCGAGTATGCATTGCCTTACTATTGGAGTATTAGACATGACAGAGGAGCCTGTTAGGGCACAAATCAAAAGCAAATATATTAGTCTCTGCATATATAAGACAGATCATTGAGGATGGACACATTAACCAAGTCAATGATTGATTGATCTAGAATGTTCCAAAACTTGAAGATGCACTATTCTCCGTTGCCATTAGGGTTCTGAAGAATGTATTTAAGTTAGCGAAAACCTATCTGTTTGACACGTCGTCCCCACCAAAACGACAATCAAGATGCTAGCATTTCTTAATCAAATTGTAGTCCATTTTGCTATATGTTCGATGTTTGGCACGGCTCCGGCTTTGGCTAGTAGCAATTTCTGCGGAGGAGCATACCAAACACTTTAGAAGGGGAGCCATTTCATGGTGAATAGTAGATGAGCTCGAGCAATTTTTTAGTCTGGAGGAGTTGCAGTTTTGTGACTCCTCCTCAAATGCTCTTAACCTCTCTTGCGTATAATTTGTATTCCATTTGTTCTAAATTATAAGCTCCAACTTTTTTATATTATTTTCTATACACATAGATATAGGCTATGTTAGATACATAATAAAATGTATCTGAAAAAACTAAAATAACTTACTCTCTCTTTGTTAAATTATATGTCGTTTTGACCTTTTGGGTACACCGATTTTCTATGTATTTAAATACATAGCATTAAAACGATTTATAATTTGGAACAAAGAAAGTATGATTTAGAATGAAGGGACCTGTCCTCCTAGTCCTAGGTCTGCACGCATAATTGAGTCTACAAACGCAGAGGCAGAGGCTGCACTTCGTTAATGTGTCTGCACATATTAGTTTCTGGGTCGTGCCGGATGAATCCAGTGTACCTAGTTTATACTCCGATGACATGTTCTTGTCCGCCCACTTGTTTTTATCTTGTGTATTATGACCTTGTTTAGTTGCGATTTTTCTTTTGCGAAATAGCTATTGTAACACTTTTGTTTGTATTTGATAATTATTATCTAATCATTGATTAACTAGACTTAAAAGATTCATTGCGTAAATTACAGTCAAACGTGCAATTAATTATTTTTTACATATATTTAGTACTTCATGTATATGCCGCAAGATTCAATACGATGAAAATTTTTGATCATTTTACAAAATACTTCGGGAACTAAACAAGGCATATACTTCTTGCCAAGGATGACTTGAGGTACTCAGGTACTAATGATTGAGCTGTGTTCCAAACAAGTCTAGTAACGGTGAGAGGTCAAAAGGGAAATACTTCACCGTGCAAGTGAGCGAATACCGGTGGTTTGAGCCATCGGCCTTGTTTACTTCCAAATTTTTTTGCAAAATAGGAGTAGCACTTTCGTTTGTATTTGACAAATATTATTCAATTATGGACTAATTAGGCTCAAAAGATTTGTCTCGCCAATTCCGACCAAACTGTGCAATTAGTTTTTATTTTTATCTATATTTAATACTCCATGCATATGTCTAAAGATTCGATGTGACGGGGAATCTGAAAAATTTTGCAAAATTTTTGGGGAACTAAACAATATAGCAGAAATGGTCAACTGGAGAGGTAAATACAAACGGAATGCTCATTAAATTTCAGAGTAAACTAGTTTCAGTTCATTTTGGTAGTCCAAAACGTATCTACTCTTCGCTGATTTATTTATGAGAAAAAAATATTGCTGGCTAACCGAAAAAGTATGGCTTATAAGACAAGCGAACGGACTCGAGTCCCCTCCCTTCGAGGTCAGAAATGTGCACCAATAAGTACTCGATTTGCTCTAAGTCAAACTTATGTTAAGTTTAGCTGAATTTGTCAGAAAAAAATAAAGATATCTAGGGCACCAAATCAACATCATTAGATCAATGAAATAAAATTCACACTGTACTTATTTGGTATTATAGATACTATCACAGTTACAACAATTTGACTTGTGACCTGGAATATTATTAGCTATATTAAGAGAAAGAGTAAGAGTTCCCTTTTTCAGACAATGACACAATTTAAGGAGAGGTGTTAGCCCAGCAGTGTTATTTTAAGGAAACGGCCCACCAAGCACCACTGCCCCCAATTCTTCAGTCGCAGCAGCAGCCCATCATCCAATTCGGCGTGATACTATCTAACAACCTCAGCCCCAACCCGATCCAACGCCGGCGCGGCCGCTGACTCCAAACGTCTCGCGGCCCTGCACGTGAGCGGCACGGGCATCCAGTACAGCAATCCAGCGGGGCGACGACTGGGCGCGGCGAGCCAGGCAGGCAGGATTCGACCGTTGCGTTCTCCGCCCAAATCTTAAGCCCCCACCCACTCCAGATCGCCCCCCAATTCCAATTCCAATTCCAAGCCTCTCCTCGCCTCGCCTCGCCGCTCCCCGCCCCCTCGCTTCCTCCCCCTCCGCGCCGCTCCTCCAGGCTCCAGCCATGGCGATCGCCAGCGAGGACAGGGTATACTACTGCTCCCTCTCCCCTCTCCCCTCTCACTGGTCGGATCCGCCCGCGGATGATTTTGGGTGGCATCCGTGCGTAGCGGTGGATTCGTGGGGTTCGGCGAGCGATTGGCTTGCCGGTAGCCTTGGCATGCTTGATTATAGTCGTGTGCGTCGTCAAATTGTTGCGGGTTTACTCCCCCTTCTGTCGAATTTGGGGGATTTTCCTCCGTCTCTTTTGCCCCCTTTTTGTGCGGACGCGACAGGGTCAAACAGACGTTTCTTATTTTTCGTGCGTGTGACATTAATAATATATCGTTGCTTGATTAGCTGTGCGCAGTCTGTTTTCTCAATATCCTTTGCTTGCTTGGTTACACGTTGCGACAGTGAAGTGTAGTATGGGGTTTACGAGATCCTTTGCTTAGGATTTTAACTCTCCATTTGTTCCTGGTCTGGTTATTCCTGAACTTCGCTCCATTTGAGTGTTTTTTCCTGCGTTTAGAGGCTTAGTAAACGAGGGTTCATGGCTGATTAAGCTTCTAATGATGATTTGTGGCTTCAGGGTACTGTGTGGCAGTGCTTGCGAGTTTGGTACGTTGGCTGCAGTCCATTTTCTCTATATCCTTTTGCGGAGTGTTGACTAGGGTTTGACCTCTATGTCTGGTTACACATTATGCCCGTGTACCTTGCCCCATGAACTCGTATTGGGTTTACGAGATCATTCCCTTGGGATTTTAACTCAGCATTCTGTTCCTGGTCTGAACTTTGCTTCATTTGATTGTTCTTCCTTGGTTTAGAGGGTTAGTAAACGAGGATTCATGGCTGATTAGTTTGTGGCTTCAGGGTACTGTGGTAGTGTTTGCGAGCTTCGTAGCTTGGCTGCAGTGTGATAGAAACATAACAATGCATTTTGTTTTCACTTTGCAGGCTTCAGCACATGCGAATGAGGAGAAGCGGTGGGTACTGTCTGATTTTGAGATTGGGAAGCCTCTTGGGAGGGGCAAGTTTGGGCATGTTTATCTTGCCAGAGAAAGGAGGGTAAATAACATGTTCAAGCTTACTATTAAGTGAACTTTTTATATTATGACTCAGCAAATATACTACTGTTACTAATGTTAATTATCAGGAAATATTGCACTGATTATTTTTAGTCTCTAGCTTAGCTGAGTGGTTACTGTACCGAGATTGCTGGGATTTGACTATTCAGTATTTGCACCCTGTTTCGTATCTACTAACTGAACCTTTTTATATTATTGTACCATCAGCAACTATACTACTATAACGAACAGTAAACATGTTGAATGAGAACGCTGGAAACGTCTTATAGTGTTTTTCCATCTATGCTTTAGTTAACCATCCTAGTGAGCAGTGCAAGTTTGGCGTTGTTTATCTGGCCAGAGAAAAGAGGGTAAATAACATGTTTAAGCTTTCTTTTGGTTAGTTGAACTGCTTATTTTTAGTCTACATCTTCACTGAATGATTTACTGTACTGTGATTGCTGGGAATACTGGAATATGACTACTTCAGTGAACTTTTTATATTATGGTATACTCAGAAAATATACTACTGTAACAAGTGTTATTTGTTAGGAAATATTGCACTGATTATTTTTAGTCTCTAGCTTAGCTGAATGGTTACTGCACCGAGATTGCTGATATTTGACTAATTCAGTTTTGTTCCCTGTTTCGTATCTACTAACTGAACTTTTTTCATATTATTGTATGGTCAGCAACTATACTAATGTATCCAATGCTATATAGCCAGCAAATATACCACTGCAACTAACAATAAACATGTTGAATAACAACAATGCTGGAAACGTCTTATAGAGTGTTTTTTCCATTTATGCTTTAGTTAATCATCCTAGTGAGCAGCTAGGGCTTACAGTACTTATTTTTGTGGAAACAGAGTAGTCAGATTGTGGCTTTGAAAGTTCTTTTCAAGAGCCAGCTCAAGCAATCACAGGTCGAGCATCAGCTGCGACGCGAAGTGGAGATTCAAAGTCACCTTCGACACCCTAATATTCTTCGCCTGTATGGGTACTTCTATGATCAGGTAAAAGACTATCCACATTTCTAGTGTAGAATTACCATTGCTTCGTTTATATGCCAAGAGTGGTCATCGTTTCTGTCATGTGAAATTCTCAGACCCGGGTATACCTAATCCTGGAATATGCTGCCAAGGGTGAACTGTACAAGGAACTGACTAGGTGCAAACATTTTTCAGAGCGGCGTTCAGCGACCGTAAGTTGATGCTCTATACATGTACTTGGTGAATTTGTCTGCAGCTCATTTTTCAACAAAGTAGTTATGGAGATTTCCTTTTATTTTTAGTATATCGCATCACTGGCTAGAGCTTTGATCTACCTTCATGGCAAGCATGTTATCCACCGGGACATTAAACCAGAGAATCTTTTGATTGGAGCCCAGGTACTTGAATTGTGTTTTTTTAGTATCCCTGATCTGGAAGACTGGAACTCTATGTTTACTTTCATTGTTGTATGTTTCCTTGGAACAGGGTGAGATCAAAATTGCTGACTTCGGCTGGTCCGTGCATACCTTCAACAGAAGACGGACTATGTGCGGAACTCTGGATTACCTGCCACCTGAAATGGGTACTTTGCTAACCATTTACCTCCAGTTATCAACTAGTTCAATGATTTTTAAAGTTCCCACAGCTGTTCCAGTTCTCTATTGGCCTAGCTGCTTTCCTTGGCTCTAATCCTGTTGTGATTTGTCCAGTGGAGAAGACAGAACATGATTACAATGTCGACATATGGAGCCTGGGTATTCTATGCTATGAGTTCCTTTACGGGGTCCCACCTTTTGAAGCTAAGGAGCACTCAGAGACATACAGAAGGTAACTCCACAACTCTGGGATCTTAGTATGCGGCAATTTTGTCCCTAATCTGCCCATATGAGTTCTAGATTATTTCTTGTGACTTTTGAGCTATGCTCTGATAATTGTGAGGAGACTATTGAAGTTGCATATAGTGCTAGTGGAGCAAAGAGAATGCACTATATTGATCACCACAGCTCCACATGTTTTTAGATCCATGATTTTTTCTAACTATAATTAGTATATACGTAATAGCATACTGAATATCTATCCTTGTGGTTGTGAAACTTGAGCCTTTGACTTGCTTGTTTTGTGGCTTTGGAAATAACTGCTGTTTCTGAAAGCAACTATATGGGATCTTAGTATTTAGCGATTTTGTCCCTAACTTGCTCATATGAGTTCTAGATTATTTCTTGCAATTTGAGCTATGTCTGATAATTGGTGAGGAAACTTTTGAAGTTGCATATAGTGCTAGTGTAGCAAAGAGGAAGCACACCACACAGCTTCACATGTTATAGATCCATGAATTCTTTCTATCATTAGTATATATGTATAGCATAGTGAATATCTATCCTCGTGGTTGTGAAACTCGAGAGCAACTGCTGTTTCTGAATCTGTTGTTTTTACTTGGATACAGGATAGTGAAAGTTGACTTGAAGTTCCCACTGAAACCATTCGTTTCACCCGCTGCGAAGGATTTGATTTCTCAAGTAAGAAGTCTTCATTTTTTTCCCCTTGTCTTGTAAAGAAAATGGTTGTTCAGATTCAGATAGTCATATCCCTGAACCTCATCAATTGTTGTACACAGATGCTGGTCAAGAACTCGGCGCACCGGCTTCCACTCCACAAGGTTCTTGAGCACCCGTGGATCGTCCAGAACGCCGACCCTTCCGGCGTGTACAGAGGGTAGAACAACCACTAGCTGAAGGCTGCCTCCTCTGAGTACTCTCCTCCACTCTCCCCAATTCGAGGGGAGTGCGATTCTTTCGACTGTTGTTTATTATGGCTCTTGCCCTACCAACTAAGCTTCTATCCCCCGAACTGTATCTTGTAGCACCGTCTCTACGGGGATAACAAGCAATGTGGATTAGCGTCTGTGCGATGGGGCCGTGACCTTGTATACGGCCAATTGCCCTGTATTAATGTAGCATTCATGTTGAACAACCTTCTTACGCGTCTATATGAATATATATCTGTTCTAAGCCTTTCTGAATCTTGATATTTAATTTGTCAGCCCATATGAGCCTTGAAGAATCACGCCCGTCCAGTGGCTGTGGTTTGTTGAGGGAAGAAGGATTTGTTCAAGTCTGTGATGTGTGGGAAAATGCGGAAGATCTCGTTCGTAACCAGCATAACATGTAGTGAGCTCAATTTTGCCCTCACCTGACGAAATTTAATACACGTAGCAGCGCTATTAGCTCATTCACAACCAAAACTGAGCTTACTTCAGCGAAGCATATATTATTACCAAATGCTCACATTATCCAAGCCTATCTATAGTAGTGGTCGCTACTCTCTACAACGCCAGCACCCAAAAAGCAAAATAAAAAGAAAAAGACAAAAACCCCATCTATAGTTACATGCTTATAATACTAATATATATCCTTGCGTATTCTTGTGCCCTTCACACTGTCCCATTGCATTTGGACGCGTCCTTCACCGGCGAGCTCTCGCCTTCCAGGAGCTGCGTGTTGTGCAGGTGGTGCTCGTCGTCGTCGTGCTTCATGTTCTCCACGTCCTCGTGGCTCAGGAAGCAGGGCTGGTTCGTCGAGCACAGCACCCTCGCCCACATCCGGTCCGTGATCACCACCTTGTTCTGCTTCTCGGTGATCCTCTGCAAGAACAGATCGTCCAGGTTTCAGACCATCAGAACAACCAGTGTTCAGGAAGCCGAGCTCAGTTGCACAACATAAAGCCCTAGACTTACATAGAACGGGATGTAAGCGTGTCTGCCATTGACTGGAGCGACGGTGAAGCCGGTGTACCCCGCCATGGCACCATGGAGGGCGCTGTGGGCTAGCAGGGTGCAGTAGACATTGTCAGAAGCATTTGACCTGACGGCACGGATCATGTAGGTCGGGTCGATGTACTTGAGAGTTATTGGGAAGCTGGGCTTCTTCTTGAAATGATCCTGCATTACAAGAAATGCGACAAATTCAGTATTGGAATGAGGCACCATTGTTCCAGCTAATGATAAGGACAGGAAGAAGAGAAGACATTCTATATAGGATGGCTTGATTTCACATTAAGTTCTGCTAATGGCGAAGTATCCATTTACGATGATAGAGCTAACTGAGCTAACTGAATCGTAAATGGGGCAGATAATGTTCTCTGTCCACACATTGACAAGGAAACGAAAATTTGGACCACATTGACAAGGAAACGAAAATTTGGACCACAAGTCTGACCTTTATCTTCTGGGATAACCAAAGGCCAACATCCAGAAGCAGCTTATTTCCTGAAGCATCTTGAGTGTCCACGAAATTCATACTTTTCGCGATGAGATCCTGTCCAGCACCCTCAGCCACCACAATGACCATATGACCATTGTCCTTGAGCCGTTTCTCAATGAACTCAAGGAGTCCTCCCTTCCCTTCAAGGTAGAAGGGTGACTCTGGGATTAAACAGCAATCCTGAGGTAGCAAGTAGAATGAAGTGGTCAGTCATTTGACTCAATATTTTTTTTTCTCGTGTTGAACATGAAATGAATTAGCAGAGTGTTTAGAGCATACCACATCACGGCTAGCTAGAGTAGCATACATTGCAATAAAACCTGCATCAGATCAGAAGAATCAAAAGCTTATTAGTTACTTATATAATCATCACAGTGCTGCAAAATATGCAGGAATTGACACCAGAGGTTGCAGCAAGTTTGAATAGGGAGATAAACATACCACTGTTGCGACCCATTAGCTTCACAACACCAATGCCATTCTCTGCACTCTCAGCCTCGACATGAGCAGCATTGATCGCCCTCTGGGCCTCCTCCACAGCAGTGTCAAATCCAAACGACTTGTCAATCACCTGCATAAGCAGTTCAAGATGAAGCTATAATCAGGAATTCACAATATTTTGCTACTTTTCAAAGACACAGGAGCAGCAGAAAGCACAAAGTACCGCAATGTCATTATCAATGGTCTTTGGGATACCAACAACAGAACATTTGAGGCCCCGTCTACGGACTTCCTGAAATCATGTTTTAAAAATTCTGAGTCTCACATCGTATTTGCATCTAACAACAATTTCTAGAAATAGAATCATCTGGATGCATGTATTACCTCATAAATTACAGAAGCACCTTTCTGAGTACCATCACCTCCAATAATATAAACCTGATTAATACCACGGTCCTGAAGACAATCAACAATTTTGGCGGTGTCATGTCCTCCTCTTGAAGTTCCAAGGACAGTCCCACCTCTCTTATGGATGTCGTTCACCGACTTTGGAGTCAGCGGAACAGTATTTTTAGAATAGAAACCCTTGTATCCACCCTACACATTACACACATAATTAGTCCAGAAATGAAACAAGGTGGCTCACAATGTTCTATAAGTATTATCCTCATGCTATTAGACAACATCATGTGGCTATGTGGCAACAGGAAAAGTTTATCATTGTTTTGCTATCAATAATTTGTAATCTTAACTAATCCAATTAAATAAACAGTTGAGAAACGGTTCAACTGTGATCTTAAACTGTTCAAATTAACTAGTAAACATTGTTAGCATCGTCATGAGCATTGTAACCTACACATGCAGAAGAATAAAAAACTTTTTCACAAGACGAACACTGTGAAACTCCTCAGTCCTCACCTCTATGCCAACAACGCTGGTGACGCCATACATATCATACAATCCGCAAACAAGCTCGCGGATGACCGTGTTCAACCCGGGGCAGAGACCTCCGCAGGTGACAATGGCGGCGTTCACCTCATCAGACTGGAAATACACCCGCTGCCGTGGCCCGGCACGCCGGAAGTGGGTGCCCCTGGCACTGGTCTTATGAACAACAATCTGCAGCCAGTCATGTCACAGGATTAGCACCAAGCAAGACCACTACCAAGTCTCCAATTCATTGTTTGCCGCAGGAAAGAAAGCCTCACCTTTTGCGTGACGGTGTCGTCCGGGTTGACGAAATACTGCCTGAGAGAAACACGTGGTGGGAAGAAAGGTCAGCTTTGGAACATCCGTGTCTGGATGGATAAGAATCAAGTGAAATAGTGAAATGGAAATACGAAATGAGGAGAGGAATTCATACTTGACGACTGAATACGCCGGATTGTCTTGGAGAGGATTTGGGTATGTCTGCAGATCGACAAGATCAATAAAATCAGCAATCAGTGAAAGTAACAAAAAAATAATTAAAGTTCATATCATATTTTGCTGTTGTCTTTCAGATGCTGATTCCCCCTCTGCCACAAACTCTATCGGAGGAACCAGACACTTTTTACTGTGAGATCAATATGTGAAAACTCAAATCCAAACAGAATCCGCATGCTCTCAACCTAAGATAGACCAAAAGGGGGAAAAAAGCGGCAGAAACCAAAATCGCATAGAACAAAAAAAAATAAAGAAAAAAAAAGAACCAAGAACTTTCCAGTCCACGCCGGGAACTAACCGTCAGGAAACCGGCTGTCCCCAACGTGAGACACCAAGAAGATGGGGGACTCTCGCACGCACCGGGAGGTGGGGCATGTAATCCGTGAGGTGCGGCACGTCCTCGAGCACGTAGCCGGCATCGCCGCCCACCAACTTCTTCTTCATCGCCCACTTCCCCGCCGGGGACGCCTTGGCGCTGCCGTTGGCGGCGGCGGGGAAGGGATCCTTCAGGTCAAGCAGCTTCTTCTTCTCCGGCGCCGCCACGGGCGCAGGAGCGACGCCGACGGCTTCCATCGCAGGGGGCCCGTGCCGCCGGTGAACACAAAGCAAGCTTTCTTGTCCGCTCGCCCTGTGTGCGCTCGCGATCAAGAGCCTCAGTTCGACCCCGCGGCCAGCTAAATCTTTGTGCGAGTAATCTGAGGCTGTTCTTGGCGTCTGCGGAAGGCGCGGGCCGTTATATATCGGGTTTTGGGCGGGATTAGCGCGCTGCGCCGCCGTTAAACGTCGCGTTTGACGACGGCGACGGAGGAGGACCGAAGGGGGCAGGGGGCGAAGAGAAGGTTCGCCCTTTGGAACAAGGTCTGGAGTTTCCGTTTATTTACGGGTTCTGCCATTCAGTGCGTGCCGTACGGTTTGGAGAGGAAGAAATGCCGCTCCGGCGTGTATAGAAAGTGGAATATTCCCCGAGACATTGGCGTGCAATATTTTTATTTTTTATTTTTATCCTTCCTTGTTTGAATTGGGGTCACCGGTCACGACAGGGTGACTGGGTGAGTAGAGTTTGACAGCGTGCAAAATGACATCATATACTATCTTTGTTATAGAATAATTAACACTTTAACTAGATTCATAACCAAATATTTATTTTTTGAACGAAGAGAGTACATTAGATCATTTTTACATATGGGGCCAGTTATGTTTTGTTGAGAGCTTGCTTGGCTGCATTTCAATCCATACATAGAGGTGTAAAAATAGTTATTTTTTCACCCGATCCACTCTAATACATATGGATCAGGGTGATTAAAGTACAGGCAAACAAGTCCTGAATGTGACTAGCGGTGGAAAACGGGAATGTAGCTAAATATGATGATCGAATAGGGTATAAAGTAAAGTGGATAGTCTATATTATATGTAAAATGTACTTACACAGTAACATGTTGGTTATATATGAGAAAATTTAGTGAAAACTTAAGTATAAACATCAAGAACTCTTAAATTGTTTAGTTGGAAAGTTGAGTTGTCAAACCATATTCAAAATAATTGAAAAATCCTACAGATCATTGGAAGGTATTTAAGAATATATTTGTGAATAAATAAGTGGTTGAATATATACATTAAAGATTGTAGAGAGTTAACTATGATAAATATCCGTTACCAAATAGAGATATTGGATATTGCAATTTGTTATTGTGTGTGGTATACAAATAATATGAAACTCATTTTCCACCCCTTAGCTCAGACAAGCGTTTATGGTTAGGTAAATGAGCTAGAATGAGCATAGTTGGTCCAATTGTAATTTTTGTTCGTTTTATACATGTGGGACATGTGTTTTGTGGAATACCGACTCAACAAAATCTCGTCAATTTCACAGATAAAAAGTGTTATCATGTTCAAGTAAGCCAAGCCTAACCCGAAACACCCTTATTAGGTCTTGCACAAAATGGTACGGTGAAGGGACACTCTCATACATATGTTTGATCCTACTTTATCGTTATACCAATATTTGGGTTCTGTCTAGGAAAAAGGGTTAAGTTTAGGCTTGTTTCAATTAATGGGTAGGTAAATTTCTTTTCTCAAGAACTTTACTAATTGTCAGCTGGTTTTGTAGGCAATACTGGCCAACATGGGCTAATAAACCAGATAGGCAACATAGATAAGAGAAAAAAAGGGCACTTTTCCATGTCCAGCAATTTTATGCAACTAGAGCCTATTTGGTTCTTGACATGAAGAAAATGTCTAATAGACCGGATAGCATCATTTTGGACATTTGAAGGTAAGGATTGTCTACTCGGTTAGGCAGTGCTTCCCAAGGCATATAGCCCAAATACGTCATCCTCTACTACCCGAGATGCAAACACCATTTAGGGTTTTTTTTTGCTAGAGCTAAAGATTATTAATTAGCCATTGTGGACCTTACTTCACCAATGTAGCAACAAGCCCAGCTCTTTGCTACCACACCATCTACATCTACATATAAACCAATATGTAAGGCCTTGTTTAGTTCCATAAATTTTTAGGAAATCGACACTGTAGCACTTTCGTTTGTATTTGACAAATATTATCCAATCATAAACTAACTAGACTTAAAAGATTCGTCTCGTCAATTTCGATCAAACTGTGCAATTAGTTTTTATTTTCGTCTATATTTAATACTCCATGCATGCGTCTAAAGATTTGATGTGACGAAAAATCTGAAAAACTTTGCAAAATTTTTTGGAACTAAACAAGGCCTTGGCGGGCACCCATCTTTTTCCAAGGCCCTATTTAATTCTCTACCCAAAAACTTTTCACCCATATCCTATCGAATCTTTGGACTCATGTATGGGGCATTAAACGTAGACGAAAAAACTAATTGCACAATTCAGTTGTAAATTACAAGATAAATCTTTTAAACCTAATTAGTTCATAATTAGCTATAATTGCTACAATAACTCACATAGTCTAATAACAAATTAATTAGATTTAATAAATTCGTCTCACAGTTTCTAAACAAGTAATATAACTTGTTCTTTTTCTGAAAACTCGGCCTCTTCCAATATCCTTCTAACATATCTAATGTAACATCTAAAAGTTTTCTTTTCGCGAACTAAACAATGCTTAATCCTTTGGTTCCATTTCTATGCACGGATTTGAGGGCGGTGGCTGTGTGTCGTAATTCGTAAACCAGGGGCACAAACGGGAAGGCTGCTAACACCTCTCGCTATGGATCAGTGGCGGTCCCTTCTTTTGTTTCTAGATAGACTAGAACTAGCTAGGGCGGCGGGAGCCGCTGGCCCGCTGCTAAATTGACTCGCATGCCCCTCGTGCAGCTTGGGGCCCACGAACCGCACCCACCAAGTCGAAAAGAGAGAAGGGCAAGACGGTCAGTACGGAACTGTTAGCGTCGTCGTCAGAGGCGTCAAACGGAGCCGAGGAGCTTGTAATAATAATTTCGTACCACAGGTTGGTCCAGCCGTCCAGGTGCAGTTGCAAAGCCACGAGCCATGAACATGACCGTGACGTGTCACCTACAACAACTAGCTAGAAGCATCGTTTATGTAGGCCTTGTTTAGTTCCATTTTTTTTACAAAATAAACACTATAACATTTTTATTTGTATTTAATAAATATTGTCTAATCATGGACTAACTAGACTCAAAAGATTCTTCTCGTGAATTACATGTAAATTATACAATTAATTATTTCTTTTATCTATATTTAGTGTTTCATGCATATGCCGTAAGATTTGATGTGACAAAGAAATCTAAAAAACTTTGTAAAATTTTTTAGTAACTATTCACTGGTCTGAAAAGACATGGCTAATACTGTCCACTAATTTATCGTGAGAGAAAACACTATTGTCTAGGAGAAAATATACACACGGCCGTATTATCATCAGCACGGGATTCATCATCCCCATCGCAAAGGCTTAACGATCGACCACGGACCAGAAGCAATGCTCCTTTTTTTTTACATACAATAGTCTTTATTTTCTCAAAAAGATACCATTATAAAACTACTAATGCGGCACTGTTTAGCGGCTTACGCTGTGGGTATAAAAAAAAATCGAACCCTAATTTGTGCTGGAAATTTAATTCTTCAAAATAAAATTAGTGTCCCAGAACATGCTGATTACTGCTGCTACCAGAATTATTCTAGAACTGCACTAGTAGGGGCAAACAGTGATGACACCGATGAATAACAATAAGACCAACATCATCATCATTATTGTATTTTGACATCGTTCATAGAGGTTAGAGACGCAACGCCGACCATCACTTTTCGCCGTCTCCTCTTGCATTGTCTTTTCTCTCTTTCTTCCCTTGCTAGCTGCGCATCTTGCTGTCCACCGCCCATTTTCCGCACCTCGATTTGGACATCTTCTGGATCGGCCACTTTAGGTCTGTTTTACTTTCAAATTTTGTCATGCCAAAAGTTTAGCAAACCAAAAATTAAACAAAAAGGTTACCATAGATTTTGTAAGTCAAATGTGAAAATTTGATAAGTTTTATTAACAAACCAAATACTAGCTAAAATTATGACTTGCCAAATCGTTAGTATAAAAAATTTTGTAAGTACACCAAGCAGACTCTTCATCTGCAGCAATGAGCATCATGCATGGACTTTTTGCAATGCTACCAGGAGGTGTAATTGGGTGAGCCGTGAGCATATAAAATAAATAAATAAATAAATAAATAAACAAACCTCGGCTCTCCACATGGGGACAATGACGCGTGTCTGTTTGTAGTTGGCCTTTGAGCATGCAGTGCCGCGTGCCCATGGACGGATGGACCTCACGGGGGCGTGCTTTGCTTGCCTTGCCTAGTTGTCCGGCTTCATGATATATAATATAATATATATCACGATAATTACAATCACACTCCAAGAAGATGTGACATCTTATTGAGAACTAGTATAATGCACGTACTAACGCCACGATTTTATCTCAAGGAAGTATATAAAAACAACCAACGATTTTGTTTCATAGTTTTAACTTTTACACAATTATATTCGGGCATGTATACAGAAACACTTTTGCATAAGAATGCAAATTAAAGTAAAGTTATTTCTCGTATTAACCATCTAAGTTACATTTTGTCTAAGTCTTTAATCATAACTTGAAGATTTTCAGAGAAGCTGTCAAAACATTCATTTGAACTCTCTTCAAAATGTATGTCAAGAATTTTATCCTCAGTGTAGTTGATAGTTATGCATGGCAGATAGTAAGCTAAGTTATTAATTTCCTATGTATTGTACGGACTATAATTAAAGAATACTCCCTGCATCCCAAATTGTAAGTCATTTCAAGAATCTTGGAAAGTTAGAGCATCTCAAGTTTGACCAAAATTATAGAAAAAATTATAAAGTTTTGTGGCATCAAATAGAGGGAGTATATACTTACAGTGTTGATCGGTGGCAATCTTACACCATCTTATGACTTCATGAAATTGTATACAAGGAAGCCTCCCAATCTCCTTGAGAAGAGCATTTGTTTATTTATTGTATATAAATCAAATGACTATTTTATGATAAGAAAGATGAAACATATTCGAAGTGATTACCTGTCTTTATTTGTTCAAACTTTTATAGCACATGTAGGGAATCTTCGCTTCCAGTCATAAATATTATGGTTCCACTTACAATTTATCAGTTTCATGGCGAGATGAAACCTTTTAGCAATAGTGTGAAATATAGATATATATGACATGCTCTCATCATAACCCTTGAAACATACTTCATTTAGAAGTGGATGCATAATGTGCAGAGTTTTGTTTTGCATGTTCATCTCTCACAACTCAAAAGACTAAAGAGGGGACACTTTTTCGTGCGACATTCAACATCGTCTCGTTTCAGCCAAAGTAGCAAAAGTGCTACTATTTTGGGTTGCGGCCTTCTTCCGCTGTCGGTATTTACGTTGTTTCCCACTAATCTCTTCCCTTTGTTCGATGGACATATGACGTTTCCTTTGCTACATGTTCCTTTCATCCCTCTTTCGCGAGGCCTCATCTAAAATGGTCGTTTGGACGACACCTTTAGTCCATTAGTATGGCATTGCGTAAAGAGGAGCATACAAAAATACTGTAAGCACATTTGTGGCGTTGGTGATATTTGCTTAGCGCTCTGCGTGTATCTCTCGGTGTAGACATTTCCCTCTGTGCTCCATGTATATCTCTCGGCGTAGACATATTACTTTGTGCTTGACGTGGATCTCTCGCGCATAGATATATCAGCTCAGTTGGACACGGAGTTTTCCATCCAAATAATTTGGGTATAGAAAGCAATCAAAAATCATATAATCATATCCAAATAAATGCACCTGGTCAAATTCCTTTTTGACGGCAAGTCTACTAAGAATATCCAGCTACTCATTAATCTCTAACAAAGAACGTGTAGAAAATTATTTAGCTTTGAAACAAATGGAGCATCTCGTTGAAGATATTTCTAAGTAAATACTTTGATAGCATATCTGATAGTATATATCTGATAGCATATCCTTCAGGATATTTCTAACTGAATATACTCTTCATATATAATTTTAGCATTACGGTAACCAAGAGATTGTTCTATTTATTTACTCACGCACATCATACCGATCAACTCAAAGCCGTTCAGTTCAGCTGCAAGCCTACGATACGTACGAGTACCAGCGAGCCGGCGGCCGTCGAGGCAGTGTGCGTGCCGTGATCGTGGGCAGTGGCGCACCCAGAAACAAACGAAGAGGGAGAGCTAAATAATATAGCTAAAAAATTTTTTTCTCGCTCGATCCAGTACACTAATAAATATAGCTAAAATTGATAATACAATATTGATTCAAAGTGCTCAAAAACAAAAAATAAAATAAACATAGAAAAATACCAAATACATAGAGGTTTTTGATAAAAAAAAAATCTGTTAAAAAAATTTGAGCCCAAGAAGGGAGCTGCAGCCACCCCAGCCCCCGCCGTGAGTCCGCCAATGATCGTGGGCATCCCACGCCGACTTGTTCTCTCTGTTGAGGTCCTCCTCGCTGGCATCCCCGGCGTACCACCGCGCTCCGATGATCTTCCGATCTTCCGGTTGCAGTTGGTCGCGTTGAACGCCTGGCCAGTCTGGCACATGCCTTTTGACCGATTCGGCCTGAGGCCCTAGCCGGTGTCATCGAAGTTCCGTGATTCTGGCCAGCGTGCAGTTGGCTTCGAAGGCGACTGGCCGGCGGGCTTCGACGGCGAGCGAGCGTCCGCAGATTGTCAGATCCCGAGATGGGGACCGCGTCTTGGTCCTGATCGCTGCCTCGACCCTGATCACTGCTGGACGCCCTCCTCGTTGTTCCCTCTCGGTTCTCCTGTTCTGGCAGGAGACGCGGCAGCGGCAAAGTCGGACCCTCGTAGAGCTCGGAGCCTCGGACGATGGCGGTTTTTTCTTTCCTTATTTTTTCCGGTGTTTTTTTTCCTATTGATTGATCGTAGGTGAAGGCACTTTGCTCGGGTGGAGGCATGTTGAAGCCTGGAGTTGAAGTCTGCTATCGATCTTAGCCGCACGTTTGGGTTGAAGCCTAGGAGAGATGTTTCGTAGCCCTTGATTTTAATGAAGACGACTTCCTGTGTATATTTTTCTAGGTGTACAGAGGTTAGAAACTCTCAGCGGGGAGGTTTTACTGGGTGGACCTAGTATAATTTGAAGTGTTCTATTATAGTAGGGATAATCATGATGATCATATATATATATACACGATCGCAAATGTCCTGAAAGACTATAAAAATTTGTTTAATCACTTTTCTGGTGTATATAGTCTTTCCATTTTTAACCAATGTCCTGGTATATTTAATAAAAGGCAAGAAAAAGTGATTTAACAAATAATATATAGTCTTTTTCTTGTTTAATCACGACTATATATACACAATCGCAAATTGCCTTTTCCATTTATGACATGATTATATAAATATATCATAAAATATGTTTAATCACGATTATATAAATATATCATAAAATATGTTTTATAATTTATTTATTGGTGTTATTTTCTTATAAAATTGGTTAAACTTAAGGTAGTTTGACTTAGAGTGATTCAAGGAGTTAATCGTTTTTTTATAAACACAAAACACGATGTTATATAACACATATACGTTCACCCTAGTATGATGCACCTACACACTCTATCTTTAGAGTTTGTACTTTCAGTCATGATTTTTTAGATCAATGATGCTGGAGGAGGAGGAGCTAGCTAGGTACAGTACTTCCCAGGACGCTGGAAGAGCTAGCTGGAGTAGTTCAATTCCTCGATCTCTAGTAAATGGAAAAAGATAAGGTCACTTCAGATTTAAGACTCTGGTACCGAAACAAATCGCCGTCAAAACTGCGCACGGCAACAGGACATTGTTTTGGACGCGTGCATATATTTTTCTTGATCGTAATTTGGGGTGACTGTTTATTAATTAGGTTTCGCACCCGTCCTCGCCGTTCGCTGCCCCTTCCCCAATCCACGCTATAGGATACGTTGTGCATGTTTTTTTTTGGGTGGGGCATAATAAATTAATTTCAAGTTAGAAATAAATATTATTTATTAGAAATTTGGTCAAACGTAAACCATTTTTCTTAGCACGCCACCCATGTTGTATTCTATTTAGGACGAAGGTAGTATAAAATAGAAAAAAGTCTACATAATCCCCAAAATATCTAGAGTAAAATACTTTATCTCCAAACTATAAAACCGGATATTCTACCCTCCTAAACTTTTAAAACCGGTCGAATAACCCGCTCAATTGGTTTTAAATGGTGGTTTTGTCTTTTTCTTTTTTATTTATTTTTGCCAAAACTTTGAAAAATCATAATAAATCACAAAAAATCATAAAATGGTAAAAATCAATTTTGTTTGACTCTTAATGAGTAGATCTACATAGTGAATATATAATATGATATACTTTAGTACAAAGTTTTTTCTATAGCTTTAAATCTATGTTTTTCTATAATTAATTCGAATAATTCATATATATAGTTCCTATGGTCCAATTGTGGTAAATTTTTATAGTGGGTTTGTTACTGTATGCTTGAACTATGATAAAAATTTCATACTCATTGGATCACGTATAACTTAGTTATAGATAAATCATAGATTTAATAATAACTAAGTTATACATGATCCAATGGGTACAAAACTTTTACCATAGTTCAAACATATAATAATGAGCCCACCATAAAAATTTTACCACAATTGAACCATAGGAACTACATACATGAATTATTCTTATTAATTATAGAAAAACATAGATTTAAAGCTACAACAAAAATTTTGTACTAAAGTACACTATATTATATATTTATTGTGTAGATCTACTCATCAGGAGTCCAATAAAATTGAACTTTATATTTTATGATTTTTTATGATTTATTATAATTTTTCAAAGTTTTAAAGGAAATAAATAAAAAAGAAAATAACAAAACCACCCTCTAAAACCACTCTAGGGAGTTATTTGACCGGTTTTGAAAGTTTAGAGGGTAGAATATCTGATTTTATAGTTTGGGGATGAAGTATTCTACCCTAGATAGTTTAGAGGTTATGTAGACTTTTTACGTATACAATACAAACAGTAGTAATTTAACTTCACCCGTAGCACACACTTCAATTCATCAATCATATATGCACAACACATGAGCATCCCTTTACAAAAAAATATATATGCACAACACATGAGCGTCCCTCTCAAAGAAAAAAACATATATACACAACACATGAGCATCCGTTTACAAAAAAAAACATACATGCACAACACATGAGCATCCCTATTCAAAAGAAAAAAAAATATACACAACGCATGAGCATCCCTTTATGTGAGATCTAGCAAAGGGAATACGCCATCTGTGTATATGGCGAACCATGAATCCATATATTGCGTAGAAAGAAATATATGGCGAATGATGATAGCGATGACGAATGAGTGGCTAGCAATGGCCAATGGCTAACAATGGAGTGGATAGGACAACGATGACAGGGATGGCGTAAGGTTCTCCTATTGGTGGAGGTAAAAATACGATCTTCAATTTTTTTTAAGGGAAGCAATATTAATTTCTTTGAAGTTTAATCAAGTTTTTTTTAAAAAAAATAACAGAAATTGTGGGGACTTAAGGGATGGTCGTGGCCCTGTCACCCTCTATCTCCGCCACCGGATTCTCCAAAGAGGTCCTACCCTATAGCACTTTTGGAGAGTTGGGAGAGAGAGGATTGAGCAGTGCCGTTTGGAGACCTCGGGACATTTCAAGACAAGAGAGAAGAAAACTAAGGCCTTGTTTAGATTTTTTCTTTTGAATTTGAACACTATAGCACTTTCGTTTGTATTTAATAACTATTATCTAACTATAGATTAACTAGGTTCAAAAAATTCGTCTCGCAAATTACAGATAAATTATGTAATTAATTATTTTTTATTTATATTTAATGCTTTATGCATGTGCCGGCCGTAAGAATCAATGTGATAGAAAATCTTAAAAAGTTTTTTAGATTTTAGGTGGAACTAAATAAGGCCTAAGTGGTGTTGTTTCTATTTGTTTTTCTCACATCAGGTAAATTCGTAGGATTACTTTCTTATATTTTCTGCTAGGTGTCAATTCATTCAGAAAAAGTGGTACAAACCACTTAGATGAGAATACATAGGTCGATCATACGCCCAAATTAAATGCCGATCTGTACGTATCTCCGGCTGCTAAATGCCGATCAAATCGCAAGTACGAGAGGAGACCTGGGCTGCACACATGCGTACTGCGTACTATGCCTACATCACGGCACACGAGACGGAGAACGCCACAGGCCACGGCCAACCATATGCATGTTCTTTGGTCGCCCTGGCCTCCATGTGAAGTTGACGGCCCCTGGATGCAGGCCCTTTGACAAGAACAAGACGACGAGCACCGCACCGGGACCATTCTTCTATCATATCAAGGCCATGTTTAGTGCACCTGAAATCCAAAAAGTTTTCAAGATTCTCTGTCACATCGAATCTTGCGGCACATGCATGAAGCATTAAATATAGACGAAAACAAAAACTAATCATACAGTTTGACTGTAAATCACGAGACGAATC
>Ga0182004_10000573_pt1 | contig 23215 bp, 19 predicted proteins | sample Sormic07211540_1_FD_120479 | JGI IMG/M metagenome (GOLD analysis project Ga0182004, IMG submission 120479) | Endophyte microbial communities from Sorghum bicolor roots, Mead, Nebraska, USA - 072115-40_1 MetaG | ecosystem: Host-associated > Plants > Roots > Unclassified | place: USA: Nebraska...
TCCTTGTCCACGCTTTCCAAGACTACTGCGCTGAAACTTATCTGATGTAATAAATGTGTTACTAGCCTCCTGGGACTAGTATTGTATCACATTTGAGTTCCTGATTTACCAGGGGCGCTTCACCGCAGCTCGTGGATCTAGGGGCAGCGGCATCCATCCCACCGCCCTACACCTCCCGTCGAGCCGCCGAGTGACAGCGTGCGTGAATCCGCCTCCTCCGCTATGCCTCTCCTACCTTGCGTCCCGTGCTCTAGGAAAGAGGCAGCGGCGTCCCGGAGTCAAAGCGGCGTTCGAGTGGAGGAGACAATGGAGGTAGAGCGGCGTAGGAGAGCTGTGTCTCAAAGGCAGAGCAGCGTCCGAGCGGAGGAGGCGGCGGAGGCAGAGCGGCTTCCTAGCTACGGAGGCGAAGCGGCAACGACGCGTCGACTAGCCTGCGTCACGAACAAGCGTGATGGCGACGTGATGGCGAGGGAGAGATTGGCCTTGAGGAGATGGAGAGTCGATGTCGGGAAGAGCAGAGTCGCGTGTCACGATTCACGCATGCGCTGGATGGGATGAGTGACGGTTGAGTGATGAGGTTTGGTCCCTAGAATCTGATCCGTTGGATTTGAGTGAGCAAGAGAAAGGAGAGGTTAAAGTAAAATCTTATCCGTTCATTTGAAAGGTTGGCTGATATTAGGTGCAATTTTTTGGGTGGTTGTAGGATAGTCATGACTGTGGTGGATAATTATTGGTGTGGTTGTGTAAAGTTCACAACTGGTGTATTATACGTGGTAGAGACAAACAAAAGTGCTACAGTGTCGAAATCCAAAAAAAATTCGTATCTAAACAAAGCCTATAGCAAATGGAACAAAGAGCAAATGTACCGTTCGATAGCAGAAGTGCTTTTATGTAACATGACGGATGCATGGCAACACATTTGGAACTGACGAATGCAAAACACAGGACCATAAATAGAAGGAAAGAAAAAGCTCTGCACTGGCACTGCGCAGTGACAAAGTGATTAGAGCTGCAGTCACGTTGAATCAACATCTAACAATGGCTGCCACGGCTAATTGATGAGGCACATTTCACAGCTAGAAAGTACATATCAAGAATTGAAATAATATAACTGTGAACTTAATTCCTAGCATCACTGAAAATAGACAAGATAGTTTGTGCCTTTGGTCTATGCAACAAGACCACCAGCGGATAACAACATATATTGCTACCAAATACCGTGTCAACCACACAAACAATGTTGAAGACGATATAAGGGGATGACCAAGGTCTCAGGCGGACCCAAACACAGTCATCCACTTCTTATGCTTTTCTATGTCTGCAGACGAGACACTCTTCTGGACCTTCATGAGGGCCTCCACAAAGTCGCACATGGTCACTGGGTCCTTGGCTATCCCATTCTTTGACATGTTCTTGATCTCTTCACGGGTCTTGCCTGCTATCTTGCACCTCATACCGTTCATTGAAGCATCACGGCAAACATTTGTCAGATCATCTCCACTATAGCCTTCTGTCCTCCGAGCAACCTCTCATCGATGTTAACATCCACAGCTATCTGTCGATGTAAAAGAAGGTACAGCAATAACAATAAGCCACTGAAGATATGACACAGTAATTGATAATCCACATGTACAGAATTAGAGTAGTGAGCAAATTCGTTAAAAAAACACCAGTGCAGTTCTTAAATAAGTATCCATTTTCAAGGGCATTTACTTATCATTAGGAAAATCAAAAATTCATAAAAGAAAAAAAATGCAGGCCAACATATATATACTGGTTATATGCAGGCCAACATATATATGCAGGCCAACATATATATGCAGGCATGTACATGTGATTTCAGAAAATTAAGTGCCAACAATTTTGACATGTGCATCATGGTATGTCTGATAAAATCAATTTGTTCACAAAGACTCAAATGAAACAAAGGAAAGGAGATAAATATATCACAAGCTGATCTTGAAAGATATCTCCAACACATACCTGAACTGTTCTAAGATTAATGTTGATAAGTGCCTTTCTACTTTCAAAATCTGGAAGTGGAATATAAATACGCTTTTCGAACCTCCTGCTGGGCAATTTAAGAGTCAACAACCCACATTAATGTGAACAAAAGTAGCATATTCCCTATTCCAAATTATAGTTTTCTTTTGCTTTCTCCTAAATCAGACTTCTCAACTTTGACCAAAGTTTTAGAAAAATATATTAACATCTACAACTTTGAATTTGAATAAATGCACTGTTAATAAATATTTCATGGATAATTTTATGAAAATAAAATTGATATTGTAGATATTGATACATTTTTCCATAAACTTGGTCAAAGATAAAAAATGACTTAAGATAAAGTTAAAGTGAACTATAATTTGGATTGGAAGTGGTAGATGCGTTTGGAGAAGAGAAGTATCAATGGCAAAAGTAGTAGCATACATGGGAATAGTCAGGTAAAAGATAATAATGAAAAACAAAAAAAATAGTGTTTTCATGTGGAACATAAATATCTAGACTAGAGTAAATGATAACTAGCAGGTAAAATGCTGCTAGCCTAGTTATAGGCAAAATTCTGTTGAACCAGTAAAAAAAAGTGTCATGGATACAGCATATGCAACAAACAATTGAGTTAGAATTTCTAAGAAAAAAAATCACCAAGATGGAAGATACGCATTAGGTAAGTTTAACATACTTGTGTTTATATGACATGGTATATATAAGGCAGCATTGGGCGTAGCCTCCGATCAAACACAGCCCACACTCAAGCCTAGATGCCTACATCACTGGCTGGTTTGACGGCCCAGCTGCTGTCGTGGGTGCATGGTTTTTGTCCTAGCGGGGATATAATGTGAATTTGGGATGACTAGCACTATTTTTTCAGCCTCACCCGTGAACACCTATAATCCTCATAGAAGTGTCTGTGCTTAACTGCTTACATACTGTGTTGGCTACATGTCTTATACAAGGTGCAGGTTTGTCTCTCGTAAATTACATCTTCCATATACTGCAGTTATGAACTACGATAGTTTCTTATCTTACCAAACAAACAGTGGTCAGTGGTGTGACAAATGCAGCATGAATGAGACAAAACGATTATGTCAAAAGTTGAGAAATCAAATAAAATGCGCCTCCGACTTCGACAGTATCTAACACTACTAGCAGCACCACTCAAGCAATCAAGCTCTACTGCTATGGTATGACTGGTTTATGTGAAAACCATCCTATGCATCTTCCAGGTATCAACCCCTATTCATAAGTAGGCAGTAGCACCTAAAATGAAGTGAATATGAGAATAAGAGTTTGCCAACCTCAGTGCCTCATCAATATCCCATGGAAAATTCGTAGCAGCCAGAACCGTTACAATTTTTGGCTGACCATCTTCAGTGGTGGAGCTATTGTTTAAACCATCAATTTGCACTAGAAGTTCAGACTTCACCCTTCTTGATGCCTCGTGCTCACCAGATGCTCTGATATTTACAAAGAAAATGGATAAATACATTAACTGGCAATATAGTTACAATTTTCGTTGTCCAGCAGAATGATACATTCATGCTTATGATGCAAAATATTAAGGAATTTTTCATTGACTTGAAGACATGAACAACAATTAGCAAAATTAAATTGACATACCCACGCGATGTGCATAAGGAGTCAATTTCATCAATGAAAATTGTACTTGGAGCTTTGGCCCTCGCAAGGTCAAATAAACAACGGACCATGCGCTCACTCTCGCCGCGCCATTTAGAGGCCAATGTTGCAGAGGAAACATTAAAGAATGTCGTTCCACATTCTGTGGCCACTGCCTTTGCCAAAAGAGTCTTTCCTGTGCTTGGTGGACCAAACATAAGAACTCCTTTACAAGGTCGACGAATACCCTGATAAGGAAGAGTAGACATAATTAGCAACTATGTATAGAGTTTACAATGGATGAAAAGGACTACAAGAGAGAAAAGATTGGTTGGGTTCATGATCATTCGAGAACAACATGATCCAAATTGCAGTCACAATTAAGAAAACAAATACAAGTATCCAGAAACCATCCGTGGCACCAAATAAAGGAAGCACCAGTTTCATGCCATATCATATCCATGGTCATAAACATAAAAGAGTAAAAATTCAAAATGATTAGGGTTCCAAGCAACATTTTCTACAGTGGTATAGAAAAACCAGTAATTGTGCATATCTAGACGATGTCCATGCTAGAGCACTAAGAAACTAGTTGCAATGCCAGATCATTCCCATCGCTATGTGCCTGTAAAATTTGCTAGCGCCAAGAATAAATAAACATCTTTCAGATACTTTACAGTGCTATGTTTGAACCAATAAGAGACTGCATAGCAGATATTACCTGAAAATATTCAGGCATCCAGACAGGAAGCTGAACTGCTTCACGGAGGAGGTCTTTGGCCTTACTAAGTCCGGCAACATCATCCCATCTTAGTCCTGGAGTAGAATCCAGAACATCCATTTCAAGCATTGCAGCTAAGTCCATATCTGGCCCTTAATACTGAGCCTTCTTGGACTTGCCTTCCTCAGCGCCACTACTCTGGAAAATGATGTTTTTTCAGAAACTTTATCATTACAAGTAAGTCAGTAGCTGGCAATTTGGCCAGAAAAAAAAGGAGGTCACTGGCAATTGCCTATCTTGGCAGAAGGATGATAACAGGGGTATATGATTGTACACGTGCATATTCTAGTGTCCTGATTCAGAACCTAATGATAGGCACTGCCGTTTCATCATAGTTTTATGTTATCTCCTTTTGCCATCTAAACGTCAATTCTCGTCTAGTATGCTACTATGCTAGCATGCTATGCCTAAAAGATATGCAGACAATCTAGGCACAGAGGAGATAAGTGGTAAATGCGAGTATATCAACATATATAGATAAGAGACTTCATTTGACTGAATTGTTATCTCATCTTCAAGATTTGATCATTAAGTACGCTGACCCAGGTTGCCACCACAGCGCCTAGGCATCAGGGTCCCGACCAAGACAACCTGCTAATCACAACTGCATACTTGGCAGCCTCCCTGGACACAGGTACAGAAGGGATAGATGATGATGATATTGAGTATTCATCTTAAAAATCTATTATGTTAGCCACCTTATAGAAAGCACAGTGAATTAAGTGGCAATAGACGATTGATTGAGCAATACACCAAAGAAATATGTTTACTCAAATTCTGTGTGCACTGAGAAGGTGCTAGTTTGAAAGGTATATACACATGAGAACTAATTATAAAAGAAGCGCATAATCTAGATGCTTTGTTTGAGGTATAAAGGTATTTTTTCTACTATGAATATTGATACATAGATGTACTTCCAAAAACAAAAAAAAAACAAGTTACTAGCACATCAATTAGAGTCAGATAGTTTGCCTTATGTCAATGTGGACAATGGAAATTAGAATGAATACACATCATATTTTTTGAAACAAAAGATTTAGGTATGCAAACACTTATTTGATAGAAATTACCGCTGAGTGAGCCTTGATTGAACTTGGTTTTCCTTTCCTTACACAACTCTTAGAGGCAGCTGACGATTTAACCGCATAGCCTCTTTTACTCCCATTAGGTTTTGCGCTTTGGCTAGGTGTTCCAGTCCTTGCTGAACCATGTGCCCAGGCTCCATCTTGGGAGGATTTTCTTGCACCAGATTGATGTCTTGATGGTCTTCGGGTTGCTTTAGCCCTTGGTGGAGCCCACACATCAGGATCATCAAAGGGTGCTGGTGAAGATGTGGGATACTCGTCCAATGGTTGGAGAACAAATGATTTATTATTGGAGCGAATAGGAGGTGACGATGACCGCCTCGTCCCAGGAGCTTCTTTACGGGACTTTAATTGAGCATCCAACTGTTTCGTAAGTTCCATTTCTTCATATATTGCGTTCTTGCAGTCCAACCATTTCGTACGAATCTTAGCATTATTGTCCAAAGTAGTTAGATGCCTGTATGGTTAAGATTAACCTTAATAACATGGAACACAAATAAGAATGTGATGAATTTCCCCGCCCATTGGGACAGTGCTTCAAAGCTATTATGTATGTAACAGTAACTTTGACATGATTCCACCGTTCTATATTGAACACACCACATACTATTTTGAAACTTTAGCAAGACTAAAATAAAGAATCAAAGCATACAGCTGTTTCACAATTTTTTTAACTTCACCCATTATTTTCTGATGATAGTTCATCCATTTTGTATGAATCGGTATGCCTGCATAGTTTATCCATCATATACTAACATGAAGTACAAGGAAAATATTTTTTTTAAGCTTTTCAATATCTTCCCACACCTACAGTATTCGACTATTACCGTCAAATTTATCCTACATAAGCTAGTTGATACTAAATGAAAAGGAATGTGAATCATTTCTCCTAATAATATATGGATGCAAACCAATTATATTTGTCTCTTTTTCTCTTTCAAAAAAAAATGAAAACTAAAAATGGGGATAGACCTAATAACAACATAACCGGCGTTTCAGCAGAAAGCACACCACAGAGCAAAACTAAGACTGACAAACAACTGAAAGCATGCAGCAGCCGAAATGAAAACCGTTGCCGTGCGGCCAAACCGGTAAATCCGCGCGGGCTGGGCATGCATCGCGATTCACACACCGACCGATCGCTAATAATTCGCCGTAGTGGCCTGATAGCCACCGAAGAATCCACGGCATAATAGGGAAGCTCACTTGTCGATCTGGACGATGGCGGCGTTGAAGAAGGTGATGGAGGTGTCGTAGCAGCCGGAGCCCTCGACCAGGTACTCCCGCGCGCGCTCGAGGTACTCCTCCAGCAGCGCCGCGCGGGGATGATTCGCCATTTCCGCCGCCGGCGCGGATGAGATCCGGCTAGGGTTCCCGACGAATTGCGTGGATTGTTGGTTGGTTGTGGGAGGAGACGAGTGATAGAGAACTCCGAACCCTGCCAGCCGAAGGTGATCGCTCACTGATTTATATTACTTCCTCACAACGAGCAGGTCGTATGTTAGTTTAAGATAGAATGCATGTGTTCTGCATGCACACGAGCACTAAATTAAAGCTGTGGTCAGCCGTGTGCATAGGAGAAGACGTTGGGATCGGCTCCGTTTGGTTTTGAAATCGAAAATCGAAATTTTAGGGGACGAAATGCATGGTGTGGCCGTGTGGTGGGGCTGGGGCCGCTGTCAATATATCTAAAGCTCCATTTTTTTTGTCATTGACAAAGGACCACCATGCGTCTGACTTAGACCTTCACCCGTTACAAAAAATATTGAATGGTTCCAGGTCCGCATTCCAGCACAGAAACGAACGGACCCTAATCTATATTACTACAAATAAACCTACCAATCCAACTGGAACAATTTCACGGCATCCATTCCAGCCCTGATGATCTCTTCATATTCGGAGATCATCGCATATGTTTGTTGATGATCAACCACAAGTCAACGACAAAATGTAGTCTCAGTTGGCCGGTTTTTGTCTACAACTTTTTTTTTTCACCTCACACATAGTCAAGTGAAAGACAATTTGTACAATGTGTTATCTATTTGACAGTCTAGTAACTATTTAATACTTTCAAACAATGATCAAACATAGATAGGATTATATCAAACACAAATATAATGAACATTATCCTGTGTGTTGAACTAAGACAATAACCGATCTTGTATAGCTGTATCCTTAACTCTGTTTTCATTAGCTCTCTCTCTTCATCGTTAGGTCTACTAATAGTTAGCAAAATATTCCCCCATTTGGACCTTGTTTAGTTCCCAATAAATTTTGCAAAATTTTTCACATTCCCATCACATCGAATCTTGCGGCACATGCATCATGGAGCATTAAATATAGATAAAAAAATAAATAATTGTACAGTTTGCCTATAATTTGCGAGACGAATCTTTTCAGCCTAGTTAGTCCATGATTAGACAATATTTGTCAAACACAAACGAAAGTGCTATAGTGTCCATTTTGCAAAAAAATTTGGAACTAAAGAAGGCCTTGTTTTGCATGTTGGTTTGGTGTTTGATGGTAATCTCAGGTGTTGAGCCTTTAGCACTAATGTCTTTGCTCGTTAGAATTCGTCCAATGATAAGTTCTCTACATCAATGAATACGTAGATTCTGTGCTTAAAATAGAGAGGAGAGCACATGTATAAATCACTACTACACAAAATCTTTCAAGCTACTCATTCAATGACCCTCTTAATAGTACGGTCAAAGGAAAAAACAAAGTCCTAAACTACTCTAAGTGCCCTTCTTCACCATATGGCACTTAGATCTAGTCTAGTCTTGACGATGTCCAACCATCCTTTGAAAACCGAAACGATTTCCACTATTAATTAGGCATGAACCTTCTAGTCCATCGATCATCATTACCATGACCTAATACTAATGACTTTGCCTCTGCAAAACACACGTTAGTCATAGTAATCAACATTGTCATTAATCACCGAAACTCATTAGGGGCCTAGATGCTTTTCAAGTCAGATTAAGCAGAAAAAAGATTAAAGGGTGGGCTATTAACGTCAATGCAAGTATTAAAAAACTTAAAAAGGATCTCCTTGAGGAGTTCCAGATGTTAGATGGACAATCTGAGAGAAGATCTTTATCTTCGGAGGAGAAGAGTAGGTTGGATATTATTAATAGAGATTTGAAAGTCATTTGGAGAATGGAAGAAATTAAGGCTCGATAGAGGTCTAGAGATAGGCAAGTTAAGGAAGGTGATAAGAACACGACCTATTTTATGGCAGTAGCTAATCAAAGAAATAGGAAAAAATGATTGAGGGTTTGGAAGGCCCTGAGGGGTGGATTGATGATAATAAGGGCATGCTTGAGCATGTTGTGCACTTTTATAAATCTCTTTTTGGTAGAGAACCTAGTAGTGAGGTCAAGTTAGGGGCTGATTTCTAGGAGGAAGATGAGTTAGTCACTACAGAGGAGAATAGGATCCTAGAAGCCCCCTTCTCTGAAGAAGAGATGCAATTTTTGGCTCTTATGCTGAAGGTGCACCTAGACAAGATGGTTTTTCTTTCCTTTTTTATCAAACTTTTTGGAATATTGTTAAAAGCGATTATATGATGTTGATTAGGTCCTTTGAGAAAGAAGAGCTACACCTTGAGAGGATTATATTTGCAATGATTACGCTTATTCCAAAAGAACCTGAGGCCAAGTATTAGAAGAAATTTAGGCCTATTAGTCTGTTGAATTGTAGTTTCAAACTTTTTGGTAAGTTTCTCAATAATAGGCTGATAAGTGTGGCAAATATACTTATTTCTTCTAATCAAACATCCTTTATTAACAAGGACGATACATTCTGGAAAGCGTGGTGGCTGCCCATAAAATTATTCATGAGGTTAACAAAAATAAAGAATGTGGGGTTATTCTCAAATTGGACTATGAAAAAGCTTATGATAGAGTAAGTTGAAACTCCTTAATGGAGATGCTCCAGTCTAGAGGCTTCAAATCCATATGGATTAGCTAGATCAGGAAGATAGTGGAAGGAGGTTCTATCTGTGTTAGGATAAATGATGAAAATAGTACCTTCTTCAAACCAAGAAAAGGTCTTAGGCAGGGGTCCTTTTTCTCACTTGCTGTTTAATCTAGTAGCAGATGTTTTTACAAAGACGCTAATGAAGGCAGCTAAGTGTGGTTTAATCTCAGGCTTACTTCCTCAGGTGGTGGATGGTGGGATTATTAGTTTACATTATGTCGATGACATGTTGTTTTTAGAAAATAATTTAGAGAAAGCCAGTTCTATGAAATGGTTTTAGTTTGCTTTGAACAAATGTCTGGCATGAAGATTAATTGCGATAAAAGCGATTTACTCACTATTGGGATGGATGAGGATGCTCTAATTCTTTTGCAAAAATCTTTTGTTGCAAGAAAAGTGAGTTCCCAATCAAATTTTTGGGTGTACCTCTTCATTACTCAAAGCTAAGGAGAGTTGACTTACAATCGTTATTGATAAAGTGATTAAGAGGATAGTAGGTTGGAGGGGAAGGCTTTTGTCATATGCTGGCAGACTCACTTTGTTGAGGGTTTGCCTGGCAAGCATCCCCATTTACCTTCTTTCTGTTATTAAGTTCCCTAGATGGACTATAGACATGATTAATTTCCATATGGGACATTTTCTATGGGATAATTCTGAAGAAAAACATAGATATCACCTAGTTAATTGGCCTTTGGTGGCACAGAAGAAAGAGTTTGGAGGCTTGGGGATTTCAGATTTAAGAAGTTTAAATATTGCTTTGTTGAGTGTTTGGATCTTGAGATACCAACTCAACAAAGATACAATTTGGACAAAAATTGTGGATTTCAAATATAGAGCGGAAAATCCAAATGTGCTTTGCTGCTCTTATGTTGGTACATCTCCTTTCTGGAAAGGTGTTCTTTGGGCTATGCAGGCTGCTAAGAGAGGTATACATTGGAAATTAGGTGATGGTTCAAAAGTTAGATTCTGGGAAGACCAGTGGGTGGGAAATACAAGTCTTGCTATTTTATATTGGCCCTTGTATGTTATTAATGAACAATAAGGCAAAACTGTGAAAGAGGTCTAGGATGGTGAGAATTTGATGCTCACCTTTAGAAGATCTATGTCTGAACATTTGATGAATCTTTGGTGGGATTAGTGGATCTTATGAGTGATATTAATCTTTCTCAAGAAGATGATCAAATAGTCTGGGCTTACAGTATTCCATTCAATCTTTGTATGCCGTGGTTAATTTTAGAGGGATTATTCTTGTTTTTGTTAGTTCAGTTTGGAAGTTATTCATTCCACCAAGAGTTCAATTCTTCTTATGGGTTTTGTCCAAAAATAAACTTTTAACTCGAGATAATCTAGCTAAAAGGAGGAAGGTGGATGATCCTACTTGCTTATTCTATGCTGAAAATGAGTCCATTATTCATTTGTTTTTTGAATGCTGCTTTGTTAATTTGATAAGGGATTATATCGCTGATGTGCTAGGAGTGAGAATTGGTTTGGATTTTGAATCTGTGGCCCGGTTTTGACTAGCTAACAAAATACATAAGATCCTTAACATAGTCTCATCTGCAGTTTTATGGTCTATGTGGAAGTTTAGAAATGAGATGTGTTTTCAGGGTCGCAAATGGATGGGGTGAAAGATATGTTGTTCAAAATTGCCAGGATGCTCAGAAGATGGATGCTCTTGATGCGGATCGAAGAAGTGATTGTTCAGCTGGAGGTAAAAGCTTTATCTCCGCCTCAACTGACGTGGTGCAGCCAGGAGAACTCGTTATTAGGGTTGGCACAATTGGATACTCTGCTTTTAAATTCCAGCGTTGCGGTTCCAAGCCAGCAGTTTACTGAAGAGGCTTATGCAGTTTATGATCAAACTGTGTTAGCTGGTAGAAATGCTTTAAGCAATTCAGTGATGTCGTCGTAGAACTGAATGTTTTGTAAGGCGGGCGCGCCAAAAACACTAAACAGGATGTTTGTTTCGCTTTTGGAATGCAAAAGCAGGAAAACCTTTTTTTCTAAAAAAAGACTACTTACGAAATTAAAAATACAACTACAGATTAATTTGCAAGATGATTTTTCAAAGCCTAATTAGTCTATGATCAGGCACTAATTGCTACAGTAATACATGCTAATGATAGATTAATTAAGCTTAATAAATTCATCTCGTGTAGTGTTGGAATCTGTAATTTGTTTTTCTATTAGTATCTAAATACTCTATAAACCACCGCATATAGCATTTAATGTAACACCTATTAAACTTCAGTTTCTACAATCAAACGGCTCCTTACACTGCATCCGTTAGACACTTTATCTGTCATGTGTCACTATCGAAATATAAGTTAATGTTAGAACAGATTATGGTACAAATCAAATAATTCTTGTTATAAGAAGATATTGTGATTACTATATTTGAATTGGTTATAAACATTAACTAAAACTGAGCCAAATCGACACAAGGCTTTGTTTAGTTTCAAAATTTTTTATAAAATGGACACTAGTATTTTCATTTGTATTTGACAAATATTGTCTAGTCTATTTGACAAATATTGTCTAATCATGGACTAACTAGGCTTAAAAGATTCGTCTCACAAATTACAAGCAAATTGTATAATTAGTTATTTTTTATCTATATTTAATACTCCATGCATGTGCCTCAAAATTTGATGTAATGAGAAATCTTGAGAACTAAACAAGGCCTGAGTCGAAATCTCGGCTTTTGCGTTGTTGGTTCAGTTTCGGATTTAGTATATGAGAAGTACAGTTATCGACTTCGGCTTTGGTTCCAGATCCCAACTAAAATGTAAAATATTAATATTTTTAGTGTTATATTTAGTTCTATTTAAAATGTAAAATTTATTACTTTTATTATGGCCTCTTAATAAGGTTCTTTTGGGATTTTTTTCCTTTTGAGATCATAATTCAAAATTGAGAATAACAACTATTTTGTCGAAAATTTTGTATGGTGTTTAATTCTATTATGCAAAATAATAGATGAAAACCCAGAATTTTTTTGGTATAAAAGGGGAACTAAACACCCCTGAGCCAATCACCTAAATAAGGGTGTGTTTAGTTCCCCCATAGAATATAAAATACAAAATATCAACTACTTTAGAATGATAAAATATAAAATGTCAAAATTTTTAGAATTATGTTTAGTTTCATCCAAAATACAGAATTTATTGCCCTCGTTAGGGCCTCTTGACGCTCTCTTAAAGCTAAAATCCAAAAATAAAGAATAATCATCTTTTTTGCCAAAAAATTTACAGGGTTTTTAGTTCTATTATGCAAAATAATAAACTAAAACCTAAAATTTTTTGAATGAAAGGAAACTAAACACCCCCTAACTGATTCTATCCCGAGGTTCAGTTTCAAATAAAAAAACTGACCCTAACCTATAAATCTCTTTCATGGCTGTACGAATCAATCCTCACCTCCTCATTTCCTTCCTGCTCTCGGTCCTCAGACCATGCGTGACGGCTACGTGGCTTCTTTATGGTAGGGCCGTAGGGGCGTTCCCGTGCGAGGAGGGGGTCAGGGACAGCTCCTCGCCGGCAACCAGTGGGAGTGGCGCCGGAGAAGGGCATCGTGGCTTCTCTGTGGCACGGGGCGTGGCTGCAAAAGTGGGTGGAGCGGGGTGACACGTGTGGCATCAATAGGGTGATGGATTGCAGAAGTGTCATTGGTATGGCGGACGGTGGGGGCGTGGCATCGACAAGTTGAGGAAACAACGTGACATCGATGAGGCGGCAAACTTCTTGTATCTTCGTGGCGTTTGGATGAAGATTGGGATAGGGAAAGGGATAGAGATTTTTCACCCTCCAAAGAGTAATATTATATCCTAGCCATTCATTCTTTACGCTTCATTTAATCCTACCGTTCATCCTGATCATCCATTTCTCTTTTCCTATGCCACTCTCTATATCCCTGTATCCAATCGCCACCTCAGTGTTGTGTTGGTTCGGTTCAACCAAAAACCAAACCGAAGAAACTGGTACTAAACTTGTTGGTTTCTCTACGTTGCTGTGACAACGATCGGCTACTAGATTCTAGAAACCAAAGTTTGCCCGGTCTTAATTTCAATAACTTGTTTTAAACGAAAATGGGGAGTTACTTCACCAAATTCCTTATAACTAGCAGGATTGCTACGGCTAAAAACTTGCAACGCAATTCAACACAATATAAGAGTAAGAAAAAAATGGTATGTTATGAGTCTTAAATGGCTTTCAAAGATCTAAGATTAAGAAACAAGAAGTAAACAAAAGTTATGGAAGGATGACCACCCCATAGGAAATCGCAAAACATCTGTCTACAGAGAACATCTTTTCATTTGAATATACTCCAGGTCTGTGTCTGCTGTCAAATTTAAAAGCTCCAAACACTAGGCCTTGTTTAGTTGAGAAGGTGAAAAATTTTTGGGGACTCTAGCATTTTCGTTTTTATTTTACAATTATTGTCCAACTATAGACTAACTAGGCTCAAAAGATTCGTCCCACAAATTACAATCAAACTATGTAACTAATTATTTTTTATATCTATATTTAATATTTCATGTATGTGCCATAAGATTCAATATGACAGGAAATCTTAAAAAGTTTTTGGATGAACTAAACAAGACATAAATAAATTACATTCGTTTAACACAGACAAAACTCTTGACAACGTGCCCACTTTTACATCTCTCAGTTACAACTTGTAAGTTAGTTGATATTAGCCTTCCATTAAACCATTTATTCTCTTAATGTCAAATACTGTAAGCTACTCAAGAACTCTTATTTTGAGACTTCATTATTAACCATTCAACGTGCCCCCTCCACTTCTATCCGGGCTTGGGACCGGCATTGGCAGTGTTAGGCACCCCCCTACCCACCTACACTACCCCCTAGTATAATATAAGCATATTAAATTAACAAGAAAATAAATTCAACCAGCTCAAAGATAACCACAAATAGCTGAAGCAAATGCAATCATCCTAAGGAGAATATGCCTTGGAACCAAATAAGCACAATAGTTGAGATTTAACAGTACTCAAGTTTGCCATCAGGTGACCATCACTAGCATAGACCACCATTTCATGGGGCTCAACAACAAGAAACTATTCAAACTTCATTCCTCATTCCTATCATAAGTACAGTTAGCAAAAACCATCATTTTGTGAGACTCAACAACATGAAGCAACTATTCGTCATTTATTTGCCATAAGCCCATAACTATATATCAAAATATTTTATATTAAAGTAGGTCTTCATGTTCTCTTTGTGATGATAATTTAAAGAATTACAAGAAATGGGTGAGACTCAATATTTGGAGAAATAAGACACAAGACTTTGGTGCCAATAAATCTAGCATGCACCTTGACCTAAGTCAAATGCAACACTATTAGAGAATACCACCATCACACCTTTTTTTCTTTGATCGGGTCATCGATGAGTTATGACTCAAAAAAGACCTAAACCCTCATTTCCTCCAAGAGCGCCCAAGAACCAAATCAAACTACATATGAAAGCTCAAAGACAAAGAAGCTATGTGAATAGAAAAAATATGAAACTACCTGTTCAAAATGGAGCTATACGGACATCTATGTAAATGCATGTGTCCCCACAAATTGCAAAGCTACCCTCCCAATTTAACACTATTAGTTGTGCAGCAGAGAAGAAAAAATATCTTATGAATCCACTGCATTCTTTAACAAAGAGTAGTCTATACTTAAAGAAGTTCTTGTAGGAGTAAAACAAATACATCAAGATTGCAGACTAGAATTTTACAGTTAAACAGATCATCAAATTTGGCAACTAATTTTTTTTTGTTCTATACCGTTAACATTAATGAGGCTGCTAGCAAGCCAAACCACTACCAGAAAATTATTAGTGAGGCAATATAATTCAAGATACATAAGAAACAAAATTCATATAAAAAGGTCCTTGAAGTTCAATAAATATTAAAGACTGCAAATGAAATTTATTACTCTAATCGAGTCTTTCAGCTAGCACGTTAGACCAATATTCTTACATATCACCCACTTTCAAACTCATGTCCGCAATTACCATTAGAGATTAGAATGAACTGTGATGTTAGACCATTGTACATAATAACACCTCCTTGAAATACATAGCATCACATCAGATGATCAAATGTCAAGTTGCAACAGTACAACATACAAACTAGTGGCATGCACTTTGCACACGATACAGTCAACTAAATAATTTTTATTTGGCTAAGGTGCAAACCTTCCAAACATCTTATTATTGAATCAACAATGAAGTAGAACCTGATGTGAATTTACAACAGAATAAATACCCAAGAATGATCACAAATCATTTCAAGGAAGCACTCCAAATGCAACGCAACGCAATAAGCACATGAAAGTAGCATATTATACAAACATAACCTAATTCCTATCTATCACAATATTTAATATATTTTGTTGTCTAGCCTAAATGAGTTCTAGAATTAAACTAATGCATTGTTCACATAATATTAGATTAACCTTGTTATTGAAGGTTAAAAGTTAAATAAAGGACAAGACACAAATGTTGATTAGGCGCACCAAGCTGAACTCAAGACGAACATAGCCAGAAACCACTTAACCACAAATAATATTGGGTACCAAACTCGTGTCAACGAGACAAAAGATGCAACTACATAAAATATATGGTAAAATCTAACAGAACTAAAACATGTACAGAACCATATATTTGAAGAACAATACAAACAAAACACGGTTAAACATAAAGTACAAATGTGCAGGAACAAAAAGATCTCAAGACTATGCCTAAGTTACTAGGCACTGTGATTTGTACAACATCCAGACTCTTTTCGAGCCCTGGTTTAGTTTACTCAAAAAGAAAGACTAAAGAGCCTAACACCTGAGGATGAAAACTGAACATACATTGCTTCATTCAATGATTCATAATAAGCATAACTATGTTAACACATATAGGTTGCAATGATGGTTCTACAACAACGTCCATATTAACTGCAGGTCCTAAATGGTTTATGATCAAAACTAGTGGACAACATAAATTACAGGACAGGACAAAGATGAAAGACTCATTGACAGAAGAACAGAACATAAGAGGAAATGACGGACTAACATAAGCCAAAGCAATAGGGGTCCATGAAGCTAAAGTTTGAATCCAAATTAGTTTACATTTAGGAAATCCAGATCAAAGCTTGTACAAAAGTAAACAACAAATTGGCATCAAAGAACAATTAAACTCCATACATAAGAAACCATCAACCGTTTGATGAGATTCACTTGTCACGAAACATGTTGGAAGGAACACAACATAATCCAGAATAGCTCACTCTTGTCACACAACAGTACAACATGTTAGAATCCTAAGCTAGGCAATAGTAAACTGGACAGGCATAATAGTGAGCTAATTGAAAACTTTATAGCACACTTAAGTCAGAACTAAAGACAAATAGGACAAATACTAGATCCATCAGTTTTATTACTCAAATAGGAAAGAAAAATTCTAACTCTCACGAAACAAAACCACATTGCATTAAGTCAAGGATGCACTGAAATAAAACACAAAGCTTAACATGTAGATATGGAACAAACAATATAGAAACTAGGCCTCTACAGCATGTAGATACGAAAAAGGATCATGTCACTTCAGTTAAATGGACAGAAAGAAGATGGAACTAGGTCTCTACCGCCTAAAGGCACGGAAAAAAGGGGTCACATTACTTCAGTTCAATGAAACAGAAATATGGAACTAGGTCAGCGCATAACAGGCGAAGAACTAAAGCACACGTAAACTATGAAGAAGTACCAACATAACATACTCAATAAAATATTGTGTGTGCTTATTAGAGACAAGGCTTGAAAACTAAATGACCTTCACATATGGGAAAGAGCATAACTAAAGAATTCAAGCAGCAGTTCCCAAAAAAAAAAAGAATTCAAGCAGCATGTTGATGTGATACCAAAATAAACATAGTATTCACATGGATTCAAGATTACAACATGCAGGCGACTAGAATGAGCAATATACATGCAGTTACTGTTATAATCTGATTGATGATCCATAAAAGGCATGTCACAAGTAAATTATAATAAGCAGGATCGTGCCAATTTCTATACCAATATCCACATATAATAGTTACAGCTCCAAGCAGATATTTTTACATATAAATATACTGTATGACATATATTACAAGACTAGTGAACAAACAAAATTAAAGACCACTACAACGCTTGTGCAAAGTCCAGTAATAGAAGCCAAAACTAGGAATGTCCAACACTAAAGACTGTCTGAATCTGAGATAATAGAAAACCCTGAGTAAATCAATGTCCTAAAATCTGACATAAGGCCTTAATAGAACTTAAGATACCACTAGAGAAACAAATAGCAACACTCCATAGCTTATACTCAAATGAAGCTTCAAACAGACACAGCTATTATCTAGGTACCACGAACTATGCATCAAATTACGCCTCAAAGTAAACCAAAATATGCACCCATTAAAGGACCCAACAAATTGAATTGATCAAATAAAAAAGTAATACTGAAGAATAAATTTGTAGAATTCTCTCCATAATCATGCCAACTGTCCTGGCTCCCAAAGTAAGAAACTTATCTAAACCCACCAAAACTTCTGGATGTGACCCTTACTGTAAATCAAATCTCTTAATGTAAATCAAATCAAACTATGTGCCCATGTTAGGCACAACCAAATTGGATTGATGAAGAAGATAACACTGAAGAACAGAATTGTAGAATCATCTCCATGAGCAAGTCTAAATATCCCAAATAAATCAACTTATCTAAAACACTAGAAGTATAACTTGCTCAAAAATAGCATGCTCTTTAATCAACACTAAAAATAAACTAACACTACATCATAGCTCTGCAATAAATCTGGATTTGACCTAAGAAATCATTGTGACAACAAACGATCAATCAATAGGGACCAAATTGAAAGGTCTAACACCACTTTCCAAGTTAACACTAAATTATTTGTCATATAGCACTACTACTCATCAAATATTGAGTTGCTTCAATCCACTGCATGCATACAAAATCTAAATCTAAACCAATCAGATTTCCTACACTGAGACCTTGCTTTTTTCAGACGCGCTAATCAAAGCCTTGTCAACCCATTTCAATTATTGTAGTTGAACTTAATAAAGAACACTGCAAAGATCACAAGATATCAAATTAGGCTTAAAAAGCATAGGAGTGTAGAATAACTTGACATTTCTACTTTGATCCAGAACCAGAGATGCTAAGCTATATGAATCTAATGTTTTACCTGACTGATTTTACATTTCCATTTATGCAAGTTGTAATAATGCTTCTATACAGACATCCATGTTAACTACAGGTCTTGAATGCTTACAATCAGAAACATAAGTTACAAGACCATACATAAGTTAAAGACTCATTTGACATTATAATGAACACAGCAGGAGATGAATAACATAAGCTGAACGCTCGGACCACAGGGGTCCGTAAAGCCAAAGTTTGAACCCAAATTAGTTCACAAATTTAGAAGATCCAGATCAAAGCTCATGCAGAAATAACAACAAATTGGCAACAAAAAACGATTGAACTCCACACCTAAGCAACCATCTACCTTCTGGCACTGACTCGTCCCCAATAAGGAACATGACGGAAGCAAAAACACAACAGAATTTGTCAGGCATCAGCTATGCTACATGTTAGAATCCTAAGCAAGTCAATAGGAGCAAACCAACAACCTCAAGACCTAGCCAGAAAACCAGACTTCCAGATCTGTAAACATGAACAGGCATCAAAACTGACAGAAAACCTTATAGCACACTTCACTACTACAGTCAAGACTCAATGCAAAAAAAAGGACAAATACTGGTCCCATCAGTACTTAATAGGGAAGAAGAGGAAGTCTAACCTGAATGAGAACAAAACCACATGATACTAAGCTAAGGATGCACTCAAATAAAACAGAGAAAGTAGATACAGAAAAAAGAGGGTCAGTTACAGAAAGAAGATATAATTAAGACATGGCAGGCTAAGAACTATCTCACACTTGAACTAGGAAACTGAACCAACATGTTTAGTAAAATATTGTGCATGCAATTGTAAGAGATAAGGCATGGGAAGTATTTGACCTAACTAGGTACCGCTGCATTGAGGAGGAGAAATTTAACAGACTAAGACACTGATTTACCTACTCCAAGAAAACCTTTTTGATAGCAAACAAACGATAACGATCTATAAAAAGATGCACTCAAATGAAAGAGAAAGTAGATACAGAAAAAAAGAGGGGGTTTATGTTATAATTCAGTTCAATGAATAGGAAGATAGAACTAAGACATGGCAGGCTGAGAGTTTCATGGGCAACTGTCTCACACATGGGAAACTGAACCAACACAACATGTTTAGTAAAATATTGTGCATGCAGTTATGAGAGATAAGGAATGGGAAGTATTTGACCTAACTATGTACCATTGCATTAAGGAGGAGATATTTGACCTAACTATGTACCATTGCATTAAGGAGAAATTTAATTTGTTACAGACTACTCTGATTTACCTACTCCAAGAAAACCTTTTTGATACCAAACAAACTGCAACGATCTGCAGGAGATTAAAATTTTGCAGTATTTGCATTAAAGTTTTGTGCAGCACCAAAATAAATGTAGTATTTGCATGGGATTCAAGAATACGATCTGCAAGAGATTAGAATGAGAAGAAACAATAGAATGAAGTTATTGTTATAGTTTAGCAGATCCATAATAAAAAAGTCATGTCACAAGCAATTTGTAATATAAGCAGGATTGTGCCAAGTTCTATACCAATATCCATATATCCATATCATATAATAATTACAGCTCTAGGCAAAAATATATTTCACCATCATACATGTACATATATTACAGTTCTACTGAACCAACAAAATTGAAGATCTCTACAACACTCTGAATGAGCACATAATCCAGTAACAGAAGCCTAAAAGTCATGTCCACTACTAATTGTGCCTGAGAAATAGAAGACCCATGGAAGTAGGAATTATACAGAAGGCCTCATGATACCACCAGAGAAACTAATACCAACAGTAAATTAGCAAAGCAGCCACAACTTAAGTATTCCTCCATATATCTTACTCAAATGAAGCTTCGAACAGGCACACTTCTATAATCCTGTTCACAACCTAGCATTAAATTAAACCTTAGAGAAGCAAATCAAACTCTGAATCCATCCATGTAATCTTAAAAGGAACCGCCAAATTTGAATTGATCATTTTGATATTGAAGAGAATTGTAGAACCATCTCCATGACTATGTCTATATTAGCTCTAAATGAACTGTTTTCACTCCCAAAGAAAGCCAACTTATTTAAAAGCACATGAACTTGAGGATGTAAGCCTTATATGAAATCAAACTCTCCCTGTCTCCTTAAAAGAAACCACCAAATTGAATTTATCAAAAAGTGGTACTGAAGAGTACAATTGTATAATCATCTCCGTGATCATTCATATCAGCTCTAAATGAACTGTTCTGGCTCCCATTGAAGCAACTTATATCTACTAAAACCACAAGAACTTCAGGATGTGATTTTTAGTTGCAAGGCTTTCAAATAATCTGATAGTACTCATCTGATTATATAACTTGCTCCAAATATGACATGCTAAATCGTATCTCCATAAAAAGTTCTGAGTTGACCTAAGAAATCTTGTGACTAGACTGACAACATCACGAGGGATACACGATCAGGACCAAACAGTGCAGAATTCTGAGCAGTCCAGTATAGTTTCCTATAACAACCAACAGGCACTGGTTTTTGCCACAAAATCAGCATCCTAAGGAAGAAGAGATACAAGCAGCCAATCAACAACCTTCAACTGAAACAGATCACAGCAACTGAACAGATCACAGCATGGACGAACCAAAAACCACACACCCTTCAATTCATCTTGATCCGATCATGCCAAAAACATCCAGGCTAACCAATCAAATAGATCTGACTCAACACAAAGTGCTATCAACAGATCACCAACCGAGACGCCTTATCCTCCCACCAGAATGAACGGCAATCGAATCAAAATAACTGCACAGCCCTAGTCATCGTAAACAACAGCATAATAACCTAGATATATAAGTCAATCAGCAAATGGTAATTAGTAGGACACCCGACGACGGGTACAGAGAAAATAGCTAACAACCATCCAACCTAAAAGAAATGGATCCATCCATCCGGCTAGTTCAGTCCGTCACACCTTATGAATTCGAGAAACAGAGAGACGCGTCAGATCGAAACCAACAACAACTGCGCCTTACCTACCACTTACCCATCCACCCCCATGGCGCACCGACGAGAGAACAGGGAAGGAAGGAAGGAAGAGGGATCCCGACCACGCGGTTCATCTATCTATCAACGAAAGGAAGAAGGCCGCCGGGGTGGGTTGGATTTATAGGCGGCACAGGTCAGGTCGGTTTGGTGGAGGACGGTTCCCCGATGGAGTCGGAGTCGGTGCCGCGCCCCGCGCTTGCCGACCTATGGAGGAATCTGTGGACAGAGACTCTTTTTTTCGCGTGATACGCATGCGGATTTGGTGGGAGCACCGTGGGAGACGGCATACCACATTCCACATCTGCGGTGGCCTCGTGGGGCTTTTTTTTTTGCGACGTGTTGGCTCATTCGTCTCGTTTTGGCTCGGATAAGGAGCTAGCTCGGCTCGGGAAAGTCAGCTCGACTAAGGTTGGCTTGTTAAACTCACGAGCCAGATATAAAAAATATATAAAATATGATATTTATATGAGCTTTTTTACGGTGGTTGAGAGTATTTTTGGTTTCTATTGGTTCCTAAGCAATTAATTAGCGTTAATTAATTTTATGAGTGAAAGGTTATTATTGTAATTGCGGCCCCTCGCTCTCCCACGCAACAACCCACGCGAACCCCCAGCCCCCACTCCGAAGAGGTACGCAAGGCTGTCGTGCATGTGCAGTGGCCGTAACCCTACTGCCCTAGCCGGCGCCGGCGCTCCCATGTCCCCGCTCGGCGCCGCCACCGTCGCACGAGAGGCCGGTCAGAGGCCATCAGTCCTCTCTCCTCCCCGACGCCCCCACCAGATGCGAGTTGCTCCTGCGCCTTTGCTTATAGCGCAGAGGCAGGCCAACACCGTGTACGAGTTCGCCTCCGATGTCATCCCCGCCGGTCAGCCGCCACTCTCCCTCTATCAACGAAAGCTAGTCGGCAGTCTACCTTGGGTTATACCCACGGTAGTAGTTTATCGGTAGACGGTGCGCAAGCTACGAACTCGATGGTGACGCAAGACACGGACAAGGTTTTTATCCTGGTTCGGCCGCCGTGTGGGCGTAATACCTACGTTCTGCGTCTGATTGTATTGGATTGTGTTGAGAGAATAATGTGTCCTAAGGGGGGTCCCTTGCCCCTCCTTATATAGTCCGGAGGGCAGGGTTACAGATCTGGAAACTAATCCTAGTCGGTACAATTGTCATAGATAGTTCAATATCAATTCCTATTCTAACCGACTAGAATCCCGCTTGATCTCCATGTCTTGTTTCCTTGCGCGAAACTCCGAGCAGTCGGATCAAGCCTCGAACTCGTCTCGTAATGGACCAAGCCTCCTGGCCCAAGTCTAGCCGTAAGGGTATAGGGGTTTATACCCCCACAGCTAGTCTCCGAGCACCATGTATTGTGATGTAACACGCCGTCTTGAGCTTCTTCGACCAGTGAAGCTTGACGTCTTCAATAAGCAGGAAAATCACCTGAACAGTTGCAACGGTATTTTGACCAGCTCAAAA
>Ga0182004_10000574_pt1 | contig 23212 bp, 18 predicted proteins | sample Sormic07211540_1_FD_120479 | JGI IMG/M metagenome (GOLD analysis project Ga0182004, IMG submission 120479) | Endophyte microbial communities from Sorghum bicolor roots, Mead, Nebraska, USA - 072115-40_1 MetaG | ecosystem: Host-associated > Plants > Roots > Unclassified | place: USA: Nebraska...
ACTCTCTCCCCCCCCCCCCCCCCCCCCCCCCCCCACACACACACACACACAAAAGAAAAAAAACTGCTCTCTACGTTTTGGCTGAAAGAGATGCTTTTAGTTAAGTACGTGTCGACCGTGATCATTGCCATTTCAGTCATCTTCATTACGAATTCACCGTTTCAAAGGCCTATATGTTTTACATCGAATGTGCTACATGACACGGTGGATCAATTATGCCTGGAGTTTAATTATATATTCGTACTGCAAAATGCAGTGGCTGTGTTTGGATTGATGCAAAACATCTCCACTAATGTGTGTTTTGTTCATCCCTAGCCTCTCGCATCATATCCTCAAGCATACTTAAGTTGGCCGTGAGATCGATGTCCGAACCAATCAATCTTTGTGGGTGCGACTCGGGGAATATGTGGGTCAGCTACAGCTTATAAAGCAGAGAGAATCTCAAAAGCTTGTGTTCAGATAGTGTTAGAAAACCAAATATCCATGTCACCGACCCATGGGCATATCTTGTAGCTGAAGGAATCCTGTTCAGCTCAAATAGTGCTCAGTGCTCAGTGCTCAGTGCTCACCACCAATCTTTTTCAATAAGAAGGAATGTGATTCTTCATGTCAACCTGAATCTATAATAATAGGATTAACATTAGTTTTTGTCTGTAGTGCATGGTTAACTTTTTTTTTTGTCATAGGCCGAGAATTAAAGAGAAGTGTTCAGGGGTTAAAGAAAGACGAGGTACTCAGATGTCCATCCGTTCAGAGCTCATACATGATTCATGTGAAATACTGCAACGACTTGCAGTGATCAAGTTACAAGAAAGTCAAACCAGCGGCCAATCCCACCACCCCCCACGATTTTCTTTTCATTTTTGGAAATTTTATTTTCGCGATATTTTAAAAAGTTATAAAGTTGCACATATAACTTCTACACATAATATTTTACAAGCCATAACATACTAGCATAACTTAGTCAATAGTTTTTTAATAATATTATATAGACAATTTGTCATGATGACTTTTCTACATAACTTTTGAAGTCTAAATTTTGTTGAAAATTACCATAGGGAAATCTTATTCATAACAATTTTTCAACATAACTTTTATAATCATGAGTTTACATAATAAATTATACGAATAACATAACTTATTCACGTAAGTTATATTATTGTTGCCCAACTTCTTTTGAAAAAAATATATACATACAATTTATCCAATATAGTCTTTATGTAATTTATTTTGATCAAATTTCTCAATATACGTACAAAAAAAAGAAAAACGAAAAAGGATGAAAAGACAAAAGGAGAAAAGGAACTGAGAAAATAAAATCTGATAGAGAAAGCAATACAAAAATAAAAAGAAAAGTGGAAACTGAACGGACGTCAGCCCATGAACATGGCCATAGATGGCCTTGTTTAGATCAAAAAGTTTTTGGATTTTGATACTGTAGTAATTTTGTTTTTATTTGACAAACATTGTCCAATCATAGAGTTACTAGGCTTAAAAGATTCGTTTCACAATTTATAGACAAACTGTGCAATTAGTTTTTGTTTTCATCTATATTTAATATTTCATACATGTGCCGCAAGATTCGATGTAATGAAGAATCTTGAAAAGTTTTTTGTTTTTGAGATGAACTAAACAAGGCGAGACAAATGAAGAAAAAAAATACCAAGATATTGGAGAAACGGTAGATATATAGAAATATAAAAATGGCCATCTACTGTAGGTCATGTACATATGAAAGTGAAAGGAAAATAAAAAGGCACGTATATGTAAATACCGCAACAAAAATCTTTCGATGGTTTGTCAAATATATAGTACTACAAATTAAAGAACAGAAACCACATCACAGCCAGGACTAATCACCGCAAGACGCAAGTGGCTTGAAGCAGGGATCCACCACATGGTGTCCGCACACGAATACTCACCAACCTATCTTTTATGAATCGCATATATATACATTACATTTTTCTTGTCTAACAAATTTCCATATAACTCGTTCTGGACAAACTTGTAAATCTGAATGTATTCTTAGTGCATAGAAGAAAAATTGATAAGTTAAGATAAAAATAGGAAAATAGAAATAGAACAAAAAATAAAGTGAAAACTTCATGGTCTAAACTGGACATTGCGCCGTTCGAAAAAAAAAAAAAAAGGACATTGCGCTGCAGAGGGGGGAAAAGAGAAAAAGATAAAGTGAGCTCTACGGGGGACCGTTGGGGTTATCCGATTGCAAACGGATCCACACAAAAAATACATGTGGTCCGTGGTGTCACATTTGGGAATTGGGATAGACCCGTGTGTCGTAGGACGTAGCTCCTCCACCTCCTTATACCGCTCAATGATTGTTTTTATTTTTATTTTTACTAAGAAATTGTTTCAATGATCGACCAAATTGGTTCATGACTACGCATCTTTCTCGTCAAAATGATGCTCGATAACTATCAAACTGTCGGTGATTGCGATGAGTACACAAAAGAACTTTACACCATATCAAATAATTTAACCTATGGAATTTTCGATCGGTTTGCTTGATTGAACCAAAAGCATGGACATGTCCAACGAAGACCAGCGATTATAAAGGCAAAGCTGCTCTGAGTCTGGCCGGATCTAGCCTATATATACACACAAGCTGCCAGCACTGCAGGCAGTAACCAGAGCACACAAGAACCCAAGCACCTGAGCTCAGCCTCGCAAATACGTTTCAGTTCCGGAGCGAGTGTTCGCTCATGGCTGCTGCACGCAGCAGCCATCGCTTTCGCCACTCCAAGCTCTCAGTACTGATCCTGGCACTGGCCACGGTGGTGGCCGCCGCACGGGCTCAGCTTTCGCCGACGTTCTACGCCTCGTCGTGCCCTGCCGCGCTCGTCACCATCAAGACCGCCGTGCGGGCTGCTCTGGTGCTGGACCGGCGCATGGGCGCCTCCCTGCTCCGGCTTCACTTCCACGACTGCTTCGTGCAGGCAAGTCGATCCACAGCAGTCGCGCGGTCGAGGTGTAGGACTCTTTGTGAACCAGTCGTGTGACGAGCTGTGTATATACCTGCTGCCTGTGTATGTGCGTGCGCCAGGGCTGCGACGCGTCCGTTCTGCTGGACGACACGGGCAACTTCACCGGGGAGAAGAGCGCGGGCCCGAACGCGGGGTCGCTCAGGGGGTTCGGCGTCATCGACACCATCAAGGCCCTGCTGGAGGCGCTGTGCCCGCGGACCGTGTCGTGCGCCGACATCCTCGCCGTCGCCGCCCGTGACTCTGTCGTCGCGGTACGGATGACAATCATCCCAATCATGAGCCAGTCGCAGTAGTATTCACGCGGAGGACTCCAGCTCACTTAACACAGTTAACACATTGTCTTGCGATCTTGGGTGTGCAGCTAGGAGGGCCATCGTGGACGGTGCAGCTCGGCAGGAGGGACTCCACCACGGCGAGCCTCTCCACCGCGAACACCGACCTCCCCTCGCCGGCGTCCAGCCTGAGCACCCTGCTCGCCGCATTCGCCAGGAAAGGCCTGAGCAGCACCGACATGGTCGCTCTGTCTGGTGCGTTCCTCGCTGTCGTCACTGACCAATCCAATCACACGGTTTCATCAGTGATCAGCCAGCACCACAGCGCCTGATCGATCGAGTTCAGTGACGTCCTGGCATGGTCACCGACGACGACGTGACCATGCAACTACCAGTTCCCCCTCTGTGCCTCTACTCTAACAGCGGTGGCAGCTTGGCAGCTAGCACCCGCGCCACCGCCCCCCACCGCCACGTACCGCTGGTCACCACTGACACGTGACGCGGTTGCGTTGTGCATGCAGGAGCCCACACGGCGGGGCAGGCGCAGTGCCAGAACTACCAGGCCAGGATCTACAACGACGCCAACATCAACGCGGCCTTCGCGGCGTCGCTGAGGGCCGGCTGCCCGGCCGGCGGCGGGGGCGGCGCGAACGCGCCGCTGGACGCGTCCACGCCGAACGCGTTCGACAACGCGTACTACGGCGACCTGGTCGCGCAGCAGGGGTTGCTGCACTCCGATCAAGAGCTCTTCAACGGCGGCTCCACGGACGGACTGGTCAGGAGCTACGCAGCCAGCTCGGCGCGGTTCAGTAGCGACTTCGCCGCTGCCATGGTCAAGATGGGCGGCATTGGTGTCATAACCGGGAGCAGCGGAGAGGTCCGGCGCAACTGCCGGAGGGTGAACTAGCTAGCTTGCAGAATGCTGCATTGCATGCATCGCACTTCTGAAAGAAATTGAGTGTGCTGAGCTATCCAACCATGGTTAAAGGAAGTTGTAAAGATTAAGGGGCAACGAGTTCATATAGCTTGTGTTGATGTTGGGATTAAAGAAGTACTCTTCCATTAAATTCTAAGATATTTTGGTCTTTTCTAAATACACAGTTTTTGCTATGCACTTAGATATTAGTACTTAGTAAAAACAAATGCATCTAAAAAAACCAGAGTATCTTTTTATTTGAAATAAAGGGAGTACATTATCTTAGACCAAACCAACTTAACAAAAATAGTTTAAATAAAGTTAAGCTTGTAGGAACCTTGGACTATGCTACATGAAATTTAGCAATGGTGGCAACGCTAAGGGGGACTTTGATTGAGCCCAATAGGTGCCAACTAATATTAGGTCATTGATTGTGGGTGAGAGACTTGTTTCGAATGGATGTCCAAATTTGATGATCTACTGTACCAATGCATAGTTTATTTTCGAGCCTCTTCCCAGCCAATTCAGGGCAACCAAATCACATGCCAGACTTTGGCCGACCAAACTAGATTTGGCGAGGCATCCATGGATAGCAACCAGGTGTGTCCCAAGACCCCATTTAGCACAAGACTAATGGTTTCTAGTTCACTCGTGACATGTGTGGTTCATGCCAACACTATAGAAGGGAAGCCCCCCATCCACCCACACACCACCCCACACAAAAAAAAGGAAAGAAAAAGGAAAGAAAGAGAAAAATGGGACTAGCTACAAGGGGAGGGTTTGATAGTTGACAATTGAGCCTGACTTCTTGGTTAATTTCCTTTTGCGGTGTCGGTGTTATTTATCCACTCATGAATCAATATGTATATCTTTCTAAATTATTTCTATAAGACACGACATTGGTTGTATACATTTTTGGGGAATCTTGGTGCTTGCTGTATCAGTCACTAAGCTAGTAGCTAATACTAGAAAAAAACATAATAGAGCATGAAGATGATGTATGAATTTTGTTGTAAAAGAGAATTTGGTGATGTTATACACCTTTACTCAACTCGGATTTGGACAAGAACCATTAAATTTGCAGCATGTACAACATGCATACCCGAAAACTTATAGGCAATTTGGGTATATGAATAATCTAATCATTATCTTCAACATCCAATCTTATTAACTTCATTTCTTTAACATTTTGAAGCCAAGTTTGAGCATATTCATCCTCAACAAATCTCAACCATTACAATAAATTTATATGCTTGGGAGGATAAAATAAAGTTTAGGTTTAGGTTTTTCACTTGAGCCTACAACATTTCATCGTAATAAAAAAACTGCATTTAGGGTGGATGTTTGGTACATCTCACTTAGCAAAACATTTCACACATATATTTGGTACCATAAATAAAGGAGGCCTCAATGATTTCACATAGATCACTAGGATTTTGCAAGCGCTAGCCGGGTCGGGGGCAAAGTCTTAGTCTTCTTCTAACCATCCGTTCATCGCCAAGCCTTTAGGGTGCATACTATATGAGCCCAATGGAGTTGGATGGGCACAAAGTCCCGTTCTATCTTCTAACCATTCGTTTCTCGCCAAGCCTTTAGGGTGCACTATATTAGCCTAATGGAGTTTCAACAAAGGTTTGTCCTGTTACAAACACACATGTGGTTTGCATAATATTGCTAGGTTGGGTATCTTAGATGAACCAATCCTATGTGATTGAGGTGGGCACCTTCTACTCATGCATAACGCTCATTTACCAAACATTTTACCCAACACACCCTCCTGCCCTGTGTTAGAAAACACTTCCTATAATTGCATTACTAGTTTTCCAAGCTTTTCTCTTCCCACCCGTTTTTCATGAAAACTCACACCTTTGTCAATTTTTGTATAAGTTATGATATTTGAGTAAAATGATCTATCTTCTCCAAATATTACTTTATCTTCTTTGAAGAGAAAACAAACTGATTATCTTAACACCAATAGTTCTAAAAAAGCATGGACTACCCGAGCATGTTCTAAGGGTGGGTGAAGCTGTAGGTTTTCAAGGGCATATGGTGTTCTAGTTGCCCATGAATAGTAATGACTCTGCGGATTATCACTAATACAACATTTGAAATAGCTTTTATGGAAACAAGTAACAATGCCACATATCAAGTCGTGTTGGTATTGTTATTTACACACAGAGAATAAAAATACGATCAAGGTGGTTGGGACTTGTCTTCATTTCTTTGACAAGTGACTTGTCTTCATTGATGATCCTGGTATGTCGTAGTTGTGGGTCTTTTACTTGGGGGTTACCTTCAAATCCAACGTTCTCTCAGAAACAACATATTCCCATGCATTCCATCATTCCATGTATATATCAAAATTCGTCTTAGTTTGGGTGGCACAAGTGAGAACGGATACTTTAACGATTTTCACGAGTCAATCAATCCTTTAGCTGGCAAGAAAAAAAAAAAGAGGAGAGAGACAATAAGAGAAGCGATATAAGAAATCAGATTTTGGAAATTTGGTCAGAACCGACTTTTCGAGTTTTGCTTATAGAAAACATTTTTTGGTTGTTTCGGTTTTATCTCAATGTAGTTATGAATTACTAAATATATTGTGTTAGAGCAACTCCAACAACTTGACTATTCTTGTTCTGGAGGTTGGAGGTTATTTTAGAATTTGTATAGTAAAAAATAGGCTCAAACATAAATGCTATTTGATTATATAAAATAAAAAACTTTTAATTTTCGGTGGCTATATATAGCCAACTATAGGCACTCACTACCTTGACTTTATAAAATGACAAGACTATTGTGGATCTCTTATTTTTTAAGAAGTTTTTGTTTTATATAATGACTAAATAATAAAATTTAGATATTAATTTTAGTTAAACTGTTGGAGTTGATCCAAACAATCTGGAAAGAAAATGCTAACATAAAGATTGTTTTTTAAAAGGAAAGATTGTGTTTTTGGAATGAAAAGATTGATGCCTAGCCGATCGATTTTTCCGGGCCCAGCCAGAGGTAAGGTCAAACATGACCGCTGCCGGCTGCCGCACCAACACCAGCTCGTGCGAGACCATAGAACTCAGGCCTTTAGGCGTTGTTTAGATTCAATTTTTTTTTAGTTTTTGATATTATAGTATTTTCGTTTTTATTTGATAAATATTGTCCAATCATGGAATAACTAGGCTTAAAAGATTCGTATCGTGATTTACAGGTAAACTGTGCAATTAGTTATTTTTTATTTATATTTAATATTTCATGCAAGTGCCGCAAGATTCGATGTGACGGGGAATCTTGTAAAGTTTTAGTTTTTTAGATGCATCTAAACAAGACCTAAAGTTCAAAAAAAAAAACCAAAAAGTTTCCAAAATTTCTCGTCACATCGAATTTTGCGGCACATGCATGAAGCATTAAATATAGATGAAGATTAAAACTAATTACATAATTTAGCTGTAAATCGCGAGATGAATTTTTTAATTCTAATTAGTTTATGATTTAATAATATTTATCACAAACAAATAAAAATACTACAGAATTTCACATCTAAACAAGCCTCATCAACTGACGACTTGGTCCCCACGCCCAAACCCTTTTGGCAGAATGGCAGCCCGAAAGCCTACCAGCGGCAGCGAGTCCGTCCGATCCCCTCCCGCGTCTCGAGTCCATACTCCATAGTCCAAGGGGTAGGGGAACCGATCGAGCCGGGGACGACAACTGACCAGCAGCTCGGCAGCCATCCGGCCAGCCCCCTCAATTTCCACGACGCTTCGGCAGCCCGCCGTCCTCTCCTCGTCTCCCTCGCCCCAAATCCCCCTCCCCCCAAACCGCACTCCCTCTCGCCCCAAATTCCCATCCGCCCCCCAAACCCCACTTCACTCAAAACCCTCGCCGCGCCCACTACTGCGCGCGCCCCACGATGGCCGCCGCCACCGCCGCCGCGTCCTCGGAGGAGGCCGTCAAGGTGAGTGACGGGGCCCGTCGTTCGCTGTTGGATTTCGGGTTGCGCCTGCGCGCAGGGCTGATTCGTTAACGCTTTTCCTGGTGTGCGTGCGTGCGTCTCGGTGCGCGGGGATGCAGGCGGCGAAGGTGCTGATGGTTGGGGCGGGAGGCATCGGCTGCGAGCTGCTGAAGACGCTCGCGCTCTCCGGATTCAGCGACATACACATCGTGAGTCTCCGCTCCGTCTAGGTTTACTGCCCCGCTTTGCATGAATCTGGATTTCGCAGGGCCTGTGGATGCCGGTTTGCTGGTGTGTTCTGGGCTTTTAGTGGGATCTATGATAGGGATAGCGTTGACCTAGAGTTGAGAAGTGGACCTGTACTGTTCAACCCACGAGCTTGCAATCTGCTGCTATGATGGCTTACTTACTGTAGCGCCGATGACTTCAATGCTCTTGCTTGCAATTGTGCTTGTGGGTTCTTATTGCATTCTGGGGGCACTCCTTTTTACAATTGTGTTTAGCGCCTTGCTATCTGCAGGCCCTTTCTTGTCCTGGTGCTTATTTTTATGTTGGCATGAAACATTTTCATTTTTTTTACCTTAATTACTTAGGTTCAGTGTAGTTTATAACCAGTTTATAAATTATAAATGGACACATCCTAGTCCTTGTTTAGGTAACCAAAGTACACAAATCAATGTGCTTGAGATATCTACGATGTATTTCCTTTTATCGCAATGTCCCATTAGACTAGGTTGGGCTTACAAATCAAAATCATTTCTCAAGCTACAAAACCTCTATCTTGCTGTCTTTAGCATAGCACAAGGTGATGCAAACGTATTTTTGTGCCATTTGCGCCCCCCCCCCCCAAAAAAAAAAGTATCAAGGAGGTCCCGGGTCTGAACCCCAGCCTCCATGTAAAGTAAGAAAATTCAGAGCTGTCTATAAATTCCCTTCCAAGACCCCACCTTGTGTGGGACCTTTTTGCACTTTGTGAGGCCCTTTTGCTTCTATTATTTCCTTAACTTATATTATATATTGCGCCAGGCAAACAACCATTTATCTTACTGTATATGGCATATCGCAGGGAGATAATAAATTTCTGCTGCATCTGTAATTTTTTTAATTATTTTGATGCCTATCATTTGACTCCTATTATGGATTTTTATCCATCTTATACTTTGATAATTGGTAAGTAAATAAGTATGCATTTGTAAAGATTATACTACCTTATTGCTGATGGTAATAATAAAAATCTGTCTGTTTCCTCTCAGACGGTGCACCCAAGTAATCCAACCTTTTTCTCTGCAGATTGATTTGGATACAATTGAAGTTAGCAATCTGAATAGACAGTTTTTGTTTCGGCAGAGTCATGTTGGGCAGTCAAAAGCTAAAGTGAGTTTCACATTTGACTAGAATAATTATCCATGTAATAGTTTTTCTTGTAATCACCTGCTTGTTGTTTCTTTTTTCTTACACTGTTTTATACCATTGGTGTTGCCAGGTTGCTCGGGATGCTGTGTTGAAGTTTAGGCCAAATATAAATATAACACCGTACCATGCAAATGTGAAGGATTCTAATTTCAATGTTGATTTCTTCAAGCAGTTTAATGTTGTTCTGAATGGTCTTGATAACTTGGATGCTAGACGCCATGTTAACCGCCTTTGCCTTGCTGCTGAGGTTCCTTTGGTTGAAAGTGGTACTACTGGTTTTTTGGGACAGGTAAGGCAACCAAATACTGCAGTCATAGTCTCAAAATCACTTGTGCAGTATATGGTTATAGCTGTTGCTGTTGCTAGATCCTTCGGGTCATTGTTGTATCTTTGTACTACCCAGTATGGGCTATATTTTAATACAGTCGGCAGCTCTCCTGTCCGATTTGTTTCAAAAACAAGTATATGCTTATAGCTTTATTTCATATTGATGTATTCCTTGTGATTTTAGTTCGTACTGATGACTATAACTTCTTTGGTTTTGTTTTATATATGTAAGAAGCATGTGAGTCGTGAGGTATCTAGTTACATCTGTCAGTAACAATGGTTTTTGTTTTTGATGTGTGTTTTTCTTTTACTAGCAGTGCTGTGTTCAATTCTCAGCTAGCGTGCAACCTTTTGAATTCTCAACTAGCACACAACATATTTTATCCTTAGAGAAACTCTGATGGCGTATCTTCTTTTATTATAGATGTTCACCTTTTTGGTTTTATATGTTCTGCATTTGGCATAGAATACATAATGATCCCTCGGATGAATGTTGTCTTTTATCCACAACGGTAAATCCGAATTTGTTTACAAAGGCAATGGAATTTCAGTCATAGATAAATGTTTTGTATAGGCCTTTGATATTGTTTTTTAGAAGATTTACATCAGTAGAAAATCTGTGGGGATTCAGTTAAATTTATGCAGGTGTATATATTGTCATTTTCTTAGAAGTATGTCGCTGCTATGAAATCTCTGGGGTATAAATTGAGTGGCCTGAGAGGGTATGCTGACACAGTTAGCATTAAGCATTAACTTGTTCTGGTTGTTTATTTATGCCCGCAAATTAAGATAGTAAATGTCATTTAGTCTTACAGAGAGGATGCTGATAAAATCAGCTGGAACTTTGGGGTCTAGATAGGCTAGTCTGAACTCTGAATTTGATATGTCATTTTTCTTTCTTCCATGTAATTTTACTTTACCTCTTTAAAATGGTTGTTTATTTAGCAGTTAGGACTTAGGGATCGCCAAAAGTATGATTATAAATCATCTGCAAGATTCAAGCAGATTTCTGATGGTTTGATACAATCTTTTTTTACATATTATATGCACTGTGTTCTTTTTTTATTTGGTTAGTAATATAATTAGATATGGTGATTTTATTGGATTTTGGTAGTGTGCAAACAGTGCTCTCAGAATTTGAAGCTTGAGACATTCAGTAATTCTGCAATGCTGGTGGAATATGTACAAGTCAGCGTATCGCACTATGATCAAATGTTCGCATTGATTTTGGTCTGTATTAATTGGCCATTGCATCTTAGTATACATAAAATCCGGTACATTGTTTATTTTCAGCTGAATAAACGATACATTTATTAACTCAAATGTGTTGAATATTTGTCACTAATAACAAACTTAATCGACACCACCCTGCATATTACTCCATCTAATGCTTTGCTCAAAATACTTACATTTCATATATTTCAGGTTACTGTTCATGTCAAGGGTAAAACAGAGTGCTATGAGTGTCAACCAAAGCCTGTACCTAAATCATATCCTGTCTGCACAATTACAAGCACACCATCAAAGGTTACCTACCTCTCCGGCTCAGCTTTTTATTTATTTGTTTTGTTGGACAGTTTATTATGCTGCATATCCGCTCTTGTTTTCTTTGTGTTATCGTATGCATGCAAGTGTAAGTTTATAATCCTTTAGTTTTTTATTGTTTTGAACATCTTGTGGAATGTGTTTGCTATTCAGATTCATAAATGTAAACTATTATGTATTGCATTTTGGTATATGAAAAAATGATGTTTTCCCCATTTTTATGGCAAGTTATCTCAATCCAATGTTTTATTGGATTTAGCTGGGCATGAGTGCCCTTGTATTCTTACAGACAGTTTGTTATTTTTGGCATCTGCACTAATGACCGATTTTATCTCTTTGCAGTTTGTTCATTGCATTGTTTGGGCGAAAGACCTGCTTTTTGCAAAGCTATTTGGTGATAAAAACCAGGGTAATGATCTTAATGTGCACTCGAAAGATGATAGCAGTTCAAAAACAGATGTTTTTGAAAGGAGTGTAGATGAAGATCTTGAGCAATATGCCCAGAGAATATATGACCACGTATTTGGTTACAACATTGAAGTTGCCTTGGATAATAAAGAAACTTGGAAGAATCGGAGAAAGCCAAACCCGATATACATTAAAGATGCATTGCCTGAAGACGCTGTTCAGCAAAATGGTCGTTCTCGGGATCACATGAATGAGGAGCAGGATCCGTCTGCTATGGTATCCCTAGGCCTTAGAAATTCGCAAGAGATATGGAGTCTTGCTGAAAATTCAAGAGTGTTCTTGGAGGCTTTAAAATTATTTTTTGAGAAAAGAGAGAAGGTTCATATGCATTTTTTTCTGAGTCGTATGATGTCTTAAAATTTTTTCTTTATATAGAAATTAATCAAGGCTTAATTTTCTCTTTCAGGAAATAGGGAGCCTTATTTTTGACAAGGATGACCAATTGGCTGTCGAGTTTGTTACTGCTGCAGCAAATATCAGAGCTTCCTCTTTTGGAATACCACTGCATAGCCTTTTCGAAGCTAAAGGTGTTGCTGGAAATATAGTTCATGCTGTGGCAACTACTAATGCTATAATAGCTGGTTTAATCGTCATTGAAGCAATTAAAGTTCTCAAGGGTGATTATCAAGATTATAGGTAACCACATTCTAAACCTGTCATATTGTATTTCTTGCACCAACGGTTTCTATCTAAGATTTGCTTTTCATGTCAAATGCTTAGTTTATGTTTATGCTTGCTTCTGAAGAGTCAAAGTTGTGAAATATCTAGACTAAAATGGAACTTGTTTTCTTTATCAATTTCTCATTGTATATAGTTGATCTTGTTGCTTTCCTATTGGTTTTTGGGCATGTTTAAAATAGAAGTAATGTAACTTCATGGTTCATGTTTTACAGAATGACGTATTGTCTTGAGCATCCAGCAAGGAAGATGCTCTTGATGCCTGTTGAGCCTTTTGAACCTAGTAAATCATGCTATGTCTGCTCTGAGGTATGTACATTTATAGTTAAGGCTTTTGTTACATTTTATCTGTTTCTTCAGCACTGACATGAAGTGAAACTGAACGCAACAGACCCCAGTTGTTCTGGAGGTTAATACTAAGACAACAAAGCTCCGGGAGGTCATTGAAAAAGTCATAAAAAGCAAACTTGGAATGAACCTCCCTTTGATAATGGTTGGCGCCACACTTGTTTTTGAGGATGGTGAAGATTTGGAGGAGGATGAGATTGCAAATTATGCTTTGAACCTCGAAAAGGTGCTGTGATACTAACTGTATACTTTCTGAGTTAATTTCCTGTTCAAGAAAAGTCATTTGTATGCACTGTGGCATATATTCTAATTATCTTGTTTCTTAAAAATTTGCAGCCCTTTGTTGTGTTCATGACCAGCTTAGTTGATTTGTATAAACTTAAATTTTAAGCTTGCAGTCCTTAGTTGTGTTTATTCCCTGCTTAGTTGATCCATTATTTCAGGTCTTGGCTGAACTTCCAGCTCCAGTCCTAAATGGTACAACGCTTACAGTCGAGGATTTTCACCAGGAACTAAAATGCAGTATCAACATCAAACACAGGTTTTTTTTCCTTCTTTCTGTTGACTATGCACCCTATAATTTCATGGTTCCATTTCTTGGGAAATGTTGGTGGTTGGCCCCTGTGTACCTTTGCACTCTAAAAAACACTAGAGCTGCATGGTATTATGTAACTTGTTGCCCTTGTTTTGAATTAACCCTCTGCTTCTATGATAGATATGTAATGAGATATGCCATACCTTACACATCTACAGAAACTAGAGCTGCATTGTTTTATGTAGCTTACCCTTATTTTGAATCAACCTTGCTTCTATGCTAGATACATAACGAGATATGCAATACCTTACACTCATATACAAAAACTAGAGCTGCATGGTAGTGTAACTTGCCCTTATTTTCAATTAACCTTGATTATATAATAGATACATTCTGAGATATTCCATTTCTATGATTATTGGATGCCAAATTGCTTGTGTCCTACAGATACAAAATGGTGTTCATATGCTGCAATTCTGTACTATTGGGCCGCACACAATTCTGTATCTTCATCAATTGAATGGTCAATGCAGGGATGAGTTCGATGAAGAAAAGGAGCCTGACGGAATGGTTCTTGCTGGGTGGTCTGGCCCAGTTGATAAGCAAATTACCAGTAATGGTGAGAATAGATCAGTTCCATCTTCATCGAATACAGAAGATGTTGATGGTACTGCCGAGGATATATCAGCGAAGCCTGGAATGAAGCGTAAGCTGAACGAAATATTAGAGGCAAAGGAAAATTTTGATGCTCTTGAAAATCCTTCGGATGTTGGTTCAAGCAGCGCTCAAGTTGTTGAAGATGATGACGACGACGAGCTTGTTATGTTTGATGAAGACCCAAGGCAAAGCAAGAAGAAGAGATTGCAATAGCAAACGATAACAGCTCTTGACTCCCGGCATCATGGCTAACACATTGTTCAATCATAACATCTTTGATAACTTATCTATGCGGTGATATGCTAGGTTGATGTTGAGACATTGGTAACAATGCCTGAGATACTTTTTTTTTGGCCTCAGATACCGCCCTGTAGGATTGTAATTTGTAGGTTTTAGGCACATGAGCAACTAATGCTCTGCTGACAGCCTGCTGCAAGATAGCATTTGTATCTCAAGAGCCAAGGTCCTGTGTTAGTGATGGTTTTTGTTCAGTTTTGAGGGGTGACCGGGTTAACCACTAAGTTATCTGTCACATTATGTGCCATTCACAGTGTCTGGAAACATGGACTCATCCTGTAATCCTATTAGTGTTACGCTATATGTGAGAAACAAGGCCTGGGTTTACAAACTCCTAGATTTACTGTATTACGGATAACGCATGGGTTTTCTTCGAAACCAGTGAATGATCATTCATAGGATATCGTATGGTACTCACCAGAATGACCAAAATCAGTGGAAAGCAAAGCTGCTCCGGGTTACATGTCACAGCTGAAGCTGTTTTGAGCCTGTTTGGTTACCTGGCTATCTCCTAACCAGGCTTTCTAGAGCCAACTTGAGCCTGTTTGGTTGACTAAATAAGTCTCCTAGCCAGGCCCAAGCAGGCCACCCAAAGAGACTTAGCCAGGCCCCAGAAAAACGCAGGAGCTGGGCGTTTTTGTGGAGCCAGGCTCTGGCCAGCCATTGCAGAGTTCCCCTCACCGCTCGCGCACTCTGACTTCATCTTCTACGGTAATGGCTCCGCCCACGCACGCCGTCTTCGTCTTCCGCGGCCGCATCGTCCACCCTTCGCGTGCGCCGTTGTCCTCCACCCTCTCGCGCGCGCCATGGTTGAAGCGTCAGATCTCGTCTCTGGAAGAGCACGAGCAACCTCGCTGGAGTCGTTGTCGACAGTCAGGACGGAGGCAACATCAAATCAGGGTCGGCGCGCTCGCTGGAGCTGTACGACCGCCACACCGACATCTCCATCGACGGTGAGGCCGGAGGCGACATCAAATTGGGGCTGGAGCGCTCGCTGGATGACCGCCGCACCACGTCGCTGTGAAGGGTGGACAGGAAATCCCGTCGAGAGCTCGAGGCGTCGTCGCGTGCCTCCTGATTCCAGTCTGCCTCTGCCAACGCGCAGCGGCAACTCGGCGTGACTGCGTGAGCACAACAGAGACCTCTTTTCTCTTCTGGATTTTGCCTCGATGGACTGAGCATTTGGCTCTAATTTTTATTTCTGTTTTCTAATGCGACTATACATGACGCTGTATTTTAGTTTTTGGAGAAAATTATTGTCGCATATCGCCCCGCTCGGCCTCATTTAATGAGATGGTCTGGCTGTGCTCGCCGTGCTTGCTTTCATGATTACGCTGGTCATCTTGCTGCTGTCGTGTACCGTGGTCACCGAGGATGCCCACTACTTGTTTGATGAAATATGTCAAAGGAGTAACCTTACTCATTTAAAGAAGAGGTGACTATATCAAAACAAATCAGACAACCAAACATATCATAAAGTTAGCCAGACTTAGATAGCACAAACAACCAAACAATTAGAGATTGGCTTAGTGGGAGCAAGCTAAGGCTACCCAGGCTAGGATTCTAGCCAGGCTAAAGTTAACCACGAAACCAAACACACCCTTTGTGGCTCCACCGAGCAAGTCACAGTTGAAGCTGTCTTGGCCACCACAGCTACCAAATCGGCCCTAAATTCTCCAATCAACAGGACTGCAGGAACTATAAAAACGTATCAACAGTCCAACGTATAACGAAATCGGCATCCCACATTTTCTCAAAGAAAAAAAACAATAAAAATCGACAACCCACATTTCCAACTCCCAAGAACGGGAACACTATCCATCCGCATCATCAAAGAACCTCCAACTCTCCTCAAGCACGAACAAAAATGAAGAAATCCATCAATGCAGGAAAATCCGCATTAGTTTCCGGCCGCCGCCGGCCTTCTGGATCCCCTCCAAGAACGCCGCGCCCCTCATGTGGCAGACCAACGCGCAGACCACGACGCCGAGGAGGAACGCCGCGAGCCGCCGGAACCCGCCGCCTCGCCTGCTCCGCCCTCTCCCCAACACCGCGGCCCATACGTCGAGCACCTGGCTCAGGCCGGACGCGTTCCAGGCCTCCGCGAGCGCCGCGAGCCTGTGGCCGCCGAGCGCCAGCACAAGCGCGACCGCCGCAACCTCCTCGGCCGTTGTCTTTCTCCTCTTGCCCAACCTAAACCATCCGCCGCCCCCGCCGCCAGGAAGAACGATGAGGGGGCGCGGGCGGGGAAGCAGGCGGCGCAGGGAGGTGGAGACGAGACGACGCAGGGGCGGCGGCGGGAATGCGATGGTCTTGGTCTTGAGCTTCGGGCGGCTGCGGCGGCGGCCGCCGCCACGGCTGCAGCTGATGTCGGTGGCGACGGGGTCGACGAGGGAGAGGCGCGAGGATCGGAGGAGTTGGGATTGGAGCATCGTGTGAGCACGGGGGCGATGGATGGGTGGAGCGAAGGCGAAGGCTGCGGCTGGCAATCGTCTCGGCGTTTTTTTTTTTTTTGCGTTGGCCAATGCGGTGCGTGCGGACGCTCGGGCAGTGCTTTCAAATTTGGATCCGCAGGCCCACGAGAACTTTATAGCGTCACACTAATTTTCTGCGAATTCGTGAAATCTTCTGCCCGCCTGGCGTTGGTCTGGCCGTCTGGGCGATCAAACCCATCATCAAATAGACGATTTCCTCGATGACGATCCAGGAAAGCAGGGGTGAACTCAATGAAAAAAAAAAGTTTATAAAAAAGTGTTATTTGGATCATGCCATTACAACATTTAAAGTTGTGAGATCTGCCATTACAATTTAACTATTTCGCCTACTTGATCGTTGCCATTTTGTACGCCTACCGGTTACTTGATCCAAGCGACCAAGCGTACAATTCTGTAGCCTAAGCGCAAAACATTAAAAACTGGCGTGAAAATTCATGATGTAGAAAATGGAGAAGTTAAGCCCATCAGACGAGCAATGGCCAGCATAAGAAGATCCCATCCTTCAGCTTTCTACGAATCCATCAAATACAGTTACAAAACGTCTGTAAATATGAATGATCAACCGTCATTGGGAGAAAAACGACTTTATGAAAAAAACAGCTTTCTGTGTTTCAATTTGCTAACAGAAGTGCGAACACAACAATTGGATGTAAGAATAAAAAAACGTCCTGTCTATTGTACCAATGATGTAGGGAGGAATGCTGCTCTTTGCCCTTTGTGCAATGCACATCTCTTCCTCCCTTCAACCGGCCTATTCATACAAGGTGAACCGTCTGATGTATGGGCGCCACAGGTACACGGCCATCCTGAGCTTCTGGAAAACGAAGCAACAGTGACCTCTATTCCACTGTCCTTCTCACACCTTTCCATTTCTGCAATTGACACCATTTTGCAAGGCCTTTTATCTGTCATTACTGTTATCTGAGATCCTGAGCCTCTTGATGAATGTGTGCTCGCCGATTTCGTCTGTGATTTGAGCAGCTCAAACCACATTCTCCCAGAAGGCTGCTGCTCCTTAGACTCAGATTCAGCATGGCAAGCCTTCTCTTCTAAGGCACAAGCATCCTTGGAGATTTCACATGTTCCATCTTCTGTAGAAGCTTCTCCAGTATTCACCTTTTCTGATTCGAAGCTATTGCTTTGCCTCAAAGGTTCCTTCAGAGTTATAGACATATTTTTGGGCAGTATTTCGCTTTCTTGTTTTGGGACTGAGTTGTCCAAATCTTCAGTTAGGCAAGGTACGAACTCAGTAGTTGCAATCTCAACTTGGCAAGGATAGCTAGTAGGTGAACTTTTTGGGCTGCCTTTGACTCTTTTACCTTTGTGTAAGCTGCACCTCTTTCTTCCATGAACTGGGTGCTCCAGACAAGAAGAACCATCTTCCAGCACCACTCCACAAACAGAGTTAGAATCCTGTATCGGCACGGTTCTCCGTTTTGTAACATCAATCTTTTTTACTTTGTATCCTTCGGACCTCCTTCTATGTGCTTGTCTATTTGCATACGGAATATCAGATATTTTCTTCCAGGGAATATCAGTCATCTCACCTTCATTGTCCTCAGAGTTAAGTACCTGAGGTCTGAAACGAACAATAGTACGAACCCTTGGGAGCATACTTTTAATTATGCCAGGCGAGGTGTTAGCAGACCCACTTCCCTTTATCTTTATACCTGCTTTCTCTCCAAATATTTTTTGTTTCATGTCACTTACTCTGCTAAGTAGAGATCTATGGTTGGCTGCTTGCAGTTCTAACTTGTGCAGTATTTCTTCCCGGCGACAAGCACCATTCTGAAGTTTGTTCCATGCATAATCAAATACTCTCAACAGTAGTGCTTCAGTCTTCTCAGCTTCTTGTTTATTGTCCATCTGTTCATTTCCAATAGTAGAAAGGACAAACAAAGAATGGAAAATGTAAGACCACTCATATAATAACCAAATTAAGATGTTAACTGCTAAGGTGAAAAGGACAACCAGGAATTCATAACGGACCCTTTCTGTTTTTATAAAGCAACTAAGCAAGTATATAAATATCAACGGATTTCCCTACATCCATTAGGCCATGTTTCGAAACAAAATAATCTCCTCCAACCAATATGCATTAGGAATGAATGAAATGCGCGTGTGTGGGTGGGTGGGAGGGAGGGAGGGGTGATTCCTTTTCCATTCCAATAATGCCACAAGACAAATATATCACCAAGTAGTTTTCCATGAATGGGTGAGCAAAGTTAGGCTGTCTTTCATGTGGAACAGCATATTGATAGTTCAACTGTAGTTAAATGCAATTCTGAATGTAACACTGAAGGAAGCAGTGAAGGTGAGACTAGAAACCTTTAGGAGGAAGTATTTCTATTACTCAATTTAAATTTAAGATAAGAGCAAACCATCTAACAATTCAACTGCTGAAGAAGAATGATAATTCTTTATGAAGAAAATCAAGCAAAGTGTACATTCAGCAAGAAACAATGTGAAATGGATTAAGTGAGCAAGCATAACATTTGTCAGAACGAAACATGTGAACACATATACACAATATCACTCTGTCAGCTGAACATAATGCTATCTATGTATGGGAGGCTACTTAAATATTGTGGGCATCTTGTTAGAGTTGATCTCGGCTTAGGTTGTTTGACCGAGTCTTAAAGACCATCGCCACCACCATTTGTCTGTAAGTGTAATGGTGATCCATCAACATCCAGGAGGTCGATGCCCACTGCAGATTGAAGCCGACAACAGGAGGCTGATCCAGGAGACTTTGTGGTCCGCATCTATTCATCTTCGGCTAATCAAGGTCTGTGCTAATTAACCATGGAATTAGTGTGTTCATGTCATTAGGCTAGTGATCCTAATGGGCTAATACGTTCAAGTTCTAATACATCGAAATCATAGGTTTCTTCTTTGCAGTTCAGAAACCTTCAAACTACAATCTCATTCAGAACTCAGACATCATTGGCATGTAACCATGTTAATGTAAGCAATACGCTGCTACACTTGCACAATGCAACAGTTCCACCACCCCGCAAATCCTAGAATGGAAAAAGGATAAATAGAAATGCTTACCAGTGCACATCGAAACACGACGGAGTAGCCTCTGGAGAACACTTCTCTGAACAGTCCAGGACCCGCGGCGAGCGCATTCACCGCATCTTTACCAGCAGAGCCCAGCGAATTTGCAGTGTCCAGATGCGACCCCGAGCGGCCATACTGCTGCAGCCTCGCCCGGACACTGTCGGCCTGCCCGAGGTACACCACGACGACGCCTCGCGCGTCACGCCTCCGGGTCCTGACGCCCTCATCGGCCGCGCCGGCAACGCCTAGCTCATAGAGACCGGGGAAGTTGTCCGGGAGGTTGCGGATGCGGTACCTCTGGACCCCCTCCTTGCCGGCAGCGTGGTCCTTCCAGTCCGACGGCCCGACAAGAACCTGGAAATGGGAGATGTGAGGGGTTGAGGCGCTCCAGATTGGACACCAGGTTTCACAGGCGAGATGGCGAATTGGTGGTCGGGGAGCCAGATCCCGTGAACTGCATCGTGCCCTCAGCCAGCTCGCGACAGAAACAGGAGCAGATGGAGAGAAGGCGAACTAGTGATGAGACGGGGAGTTTGCACCTTCCATGGGGAGAAGAGGGAGTCGTGCTTGGTGCGGGGGCAGTCTTCCCGCTTCAGCCTGGCGGTTACGGGTGCGGCAGGCGCAGGCATCGCTCTGTCTGGCCTGCTCCGGTTGCGGGCGGCTGGCAGTCGGCTCAGCGCCGCCGCTGCCGCACCACCGGCATGGTCGCCGGGAGCGGGTTCGTGTCGTGTTTTGAAAATCTGGGCTCGTTGGACTGGGCTGGCCGTGGACGCAGGTCGCAGGGGTGGGTCATGGGTTCCAACTTGAGCCGGGCTTTGTCGGGTTGTGGCTAGAGGGGGACCACCAGAATTCTGAGGCAAGAGCAGCTCGAGAAGGTCTAGTTTAGATAAAAAACAGTTTTGGAATTTCGGTAGTATTTTTGTTTGTATTTTATAATTATTATTTAACTATAAATTAACTAGACTTAAATAATTTATCTTGTAAATTACAACAAACTGTGTAATTAATTTTTTATTTATATTTAATGCTTCGTGCATATGTCATAAGATTCGATATGACGAAGAATCTTAAAAATGTTTATTATTGGTGTGTCAGAAAAGTTTACTTCCTCCGTTTCAAATTATAAGCGTTCTGATATTTCTAGATTAATAGTGTTGACTACATATTTAAATATATATTATAACTAGATACTTAAAAAAAATCAAACATTTAACAATTTGGATGGAATCACGTGATTTGTTTGGTATAATGGTATCACCCATGTTCAAGTAAAAAAAATGCAAGTACATATTCTACTTCACAAAACCGATCAGCTTTTGTGTCTGCCCTGAAGACTCTATGCCTCGAGTATTATATGTGCATTTGTGAAGCTCATGGTTCAAACCGTTTTGGAGGGTCGATAAATTCTCACATCCAACAATCAAAAACTCTAGTGTGTAAAGTTCGATTTTCCTTCCACGGTTCGACTTTTACTCTACACTGGAGCTACTCTTATAGTTGGAAGCGCGAGCTGTACGTTGGTTGTGTTTGGATGCCATCTAGAGCAACGCCTAGAGCTTGTGAGAAAGCTATGGTATGTTGTTCAGATGACCTTCTAACGCAGGTAGCAACATATTGTTTGTTTGGATGATAGGTCATGGTAGAAAGTACCGTTGGCTGATTTGTTGTGAGAAAAAACACTGTTAAATGGCTTTAGATTCGGTTGATAAGCTCAAACGAACAAGACATTTATTATTTTGTTTCAACCTAGGCAAACTTACCTGGTGTTTAGTGCTCCCTAGACGTTGGATTTTGAGTGTCTAGGGATGGAGATCGATGCTTGGAGCACTCCTTGCTAGAAGGTCAAATTAAATAGGCCTTTAGGCGTAGAAAAACAATACATTAGCTCATACAGCTCGATTTGCCTAATTCGCACATGACTTTTTTGTGTATATGTGAATCAACGAGTGAGTATGAAAAGGTCAACACTTCTATATAAGTCATTTTGCCAATCTTTACCACACAAGAGATTGAGTGTGTGTGTGCGCGCGCGCGTGGTGGGTTGGGGGGTTCTTTTTCTGCCTTCTGCATTATTGTTAGTGAAACACTTCATAAACTTTGATAGTTCTTTATTTTTATTGTCATTAATTTAGCAAACATGTGATCGGAATAGATAACACTTTTATTTACATACTCACTCGTTGATTCACATATACAGAACCCAAAGGCATCAACAAGGAAAGAATCCATGAGAAATAGGAGTTACGCGAGGCCTTGATGACCTGCTAGGAGATAGAGTTGCTACTTGCTAGTATGTAGAGTTTCTACCACTCAAGCATGCTATGGACTTGATTGTTGTAAGGTGTTTTTATGTACCATTCTATTTCATTGTTGTGCGAATGTACTTGAACGTGGTGCCGAGATATACGCACTTAGACTCTCCGAATGAGGGTCCAACACTTTCTGACAAATAATTAGTTATAAAAGGAAGATTTTTTTTTATTGTGTTAATCTTGTTTGACTTGGAGAGTTCTTGAAACACATCAAGCAACACATGAATATGAACCCACATATCTTGATTTTGGCAAACAACCGATATAAAATGTTAAAATACATGAGCTTGAGAGTGCTCATAAAAGATTAATTTTTTTGTGAAAATTTATGTTTCTTTCATTGTGTAACACACGGACAAGACCTATTAATAAAGTAGGTGAAATATAGACAACAAAAAATACCACCAGTCTGCACAATGAAATAACCTTATGACAACATCGACAATGAGGGGGAGGATTCGCCGAAATGATTCCGCAAGGGACTTTGAGATTGATGAAATTATACAAGTTCTTATCCCAAAAGAAAGAGAAGAAGATGGAGACATCTTGGTTTTATTGAAACTTGGTATACAGAAGCTGTTGTCACGATTGTGTTGAGATTTGGTATAACAACCTACTAAGTATAGAGAACCCATAAAATAAAAGTGGACAATATTGGACCAGATGTGGGCCACCCCTACGGCACCGAAGTGGCCTGCTCTGGAAGCTGCATGACAAAGAGGTGGGAAAGAGGGTGTTTGGCAGAGCTCGCATAGCTGATTTTCCGCTGAATCCAGCTGGAGCTCTGCAAACAGTTTTTCAGAGAGAAATTGTGGGGGTATAAACCCCTATACCCTTACGGCTAGACTTCAGCTAGGAAGCTTGGCCCACTACGAGACGAGTTCAAGGCTTGATCCGACAGCCCGAGTTTCGCGCAAGGAAACAGGACGTGG